>SL_5KL_010_SEDDRAFT_10000280_pt1 | contig 32719 bp, 27 predicted proteins | sample SodLakKL_010_SED_FD_9118 | JGI IMG/M metagenome (IMG submission 9118) | reverse complement strand
GGGATTTTCTCCTGGAGTTTCACCACTGTTCGCTAAGTATTATGCTGAATTTGAGCAGTCTGGCCGAAGAGATCATTATCTGGAACAGCCCGGAATATAACTTTATCGAACTTGATGATTCTGTAGCCACAGGCAGCAGCATTATGCCCCAGAAAAAGAACCCCGATATAGCTGAACTAGTTCGTTCTAAAACAGGCCGGCTCTCCGGCAACTATCAGCAGCTGGCTATGGTTATCAAGGGGCTGCCGCTGGCCTATAACAAGGATCTTCAGGAAGATAAGGAATCTCTTTTTGATTCCGTCACTACTGTAAAAGAAGTGCTGGAGGTTCTGCCGGTTTTTCTCCGGGGGATTAAATTTAACCGGGAAAAAATGAGGGAATCCCTCTCCCGGGGCTACCTCAATGCTACCGAACTGGCAGATTATTTAAGCAGCCAGGGACTGCCCTTCCGGGAATCTCACAAGCTGGCAGGTAAAGCGGTTAACTATGCTTTGAGTAAAAATAAGGGCCTGGAAGAGATGAGTCTGACTGAATTTAAAGATCTCTTTCCTGAAGAAAGCGAAAAACTAAAGCCCGAACTTTTAGAGAAGCTCCTGCCTCTGAAAGCAGTAGAAAATCGCACCGCTCTAGGGGGACCGGCCCCCTCCCGAGTTGCAAAACAGCTTGAGAACCTGAGAGAAGAGCTGGACCATTACAAAAAAGGATAAAAAATTGATCAAAAATATATTGTTTACCTATTTTTTATCCTCTATTAATATCTGCCAACAAAGCTGACAAAAGGTATAAACAATTTGTGATGATTTTGTGAAGTTAGCTAAATTATTTTAAGTTTATTCTCTATTGATATTTACTGACAGATAAGGTATAATTAAATTGTGATGATTTTGTGAAGTCAGCTAAATTCTTTAGAGGTGGGTATTAAATGATAAAATCTATTCCAGGAATTCAACTGCTATCTGTCTTTATAATTGCCGGTTCTCTCTTAGCTCCCTTTTTTCCTGCAGTAGAATTATTGCCCTCAGCGGCTCCCGAGGTTCCCGAGGTTAAAGTTCAATCCTTTCCCGAATACTATGCTCCAGCTCTTAATGATGGCTATTATCTTCAGGGCTATAATCAGTGTGCCGGTTATAGCACTGCCTTTGTTCAGCGCTTTTACAACCAGCATGCTCTGGGGTCAGAAAACTATCGCCAGTTGTCCTATCCCCTGCCCTTTGATATTGGTGTTCCCCCTCACAGGATACTGAGACACCTGCGCTCCAATCAGCTCAATGCTTCGGCTCGAATCGGTAATCTTGATAATCTTAAATACCATCTTTCCCGGGGAATACCTGTTATTGTAATGGTGGGAGATGGCTTGAAATGGCAGCATTATATGGTCGCTATAGGTTATAATAATCTCAAAGATGAAATATATTTTTACGATCCCGAAACCGGTCCCTCTCTGCTTCCCCGGCAGGAACCGGGCAATTTAACTTTAGACACCGACAAATTTTTAGATATCTGGGAAAATAACCTGCCTTTCTTCTCCCAGATGTTTATCACCGTCGAACCCCGGGAAATTCCTCAAGAAACTTAGTCTGACATCAAAACTGCCACCGCCAGAGAGGCCAGTCGGGTTTCCGCTTTATCTGCCCGGGAGGTCACTATAATCGGTCTGGTTGTTCCCCCAATAAAGGCAGCAAAACAGCCCCCGGCCAGATAGACAACGCTTTTACCAAGAAGATTGCCAGATACAATGTCAGGTGTTATGAGAATATCGGCCTGGCCGGCAACCTCTCCTGTCAAACCCTTGATTCCAGCGGCATCCTGAAAGAGAGCATTATCCAGAGCAAGGGGACCCTCAACAACTCCCCCGCTGATCTGACCCCTGTCAGCCATCTTGCTGAGAATGGCAGCCTCTTCGGTGGCAGGCATCGAACTTTTGACCTTTTCTACCGCTGCCATCAGAGCCACTCTAGGTCTTTCCCAGCCCAGCTGCCGGGCGGCATCAATAGCGTTCTGGATAATTTCCGCCCTTTCCTCAATCCCTGGCTTGATATTCACTCCCCCATCACTGATGAACAGCAAGCGATCCAGCGCCGGCACTTCAGCCAGGACAAGATGACTGATCAGTCTCCTTTTTAACAATCTATCTTTAGCTGCCAGAACGGCCTTCATCAAACTGGAAGTCTCGACCAGCCCCTTCATTAAGATATCCTGATCTGCCAGCAGTTTCTCCACGGCAACCTCGCTTATCTCCCGGTCGCTTTTTCCGGCAATGATCTGACCGGGGGATATATTTAGCTCAAGCTCCCTGGCCAGCGCCCTAATCTTCTGGGTTTCACCAATTAATAACGGTTTCACCATGCCCTGTCTTTGAGCCTCGGCCACTGATTTTAACACTTCCCGGCCACCTGCTCCGGCCACTACCAGCCGAGCCGGTTCACCCTCTCCGGCAGCCTGGATTATTTCCTCCATACTCTTCATATTTTAGGCCTCCTCCAGATGTGATAGTCATAGGTAAAGTCCGATAACATTCTCATTCCGGGAGACTAAATACAAAAATAATCACTGAATTTCCGGATATTCTGCCAGAATCTTTTTTGCTTCCTGACAGACCTCTCTCTTGAGCCATTTCGGTTTGAGAATTTTAATCTGACTGCCCCAGCTTAATATAGCCCCGATAACCTTCTCAGCATCTCTGCCGGTGATCCGCAACTTAATACACTTAGGATTATCAGAGGGCGAACTGTTGATCTCCTGAAAGATCTCATGCTCTTTCATTTTTTCAAGCAGTTGAGGCGGACCGGTAACTTCCAGTTCCCTTTCCTGAAAATAACCCGGTTCCGGTGAGAATTTACGAATATTATTAACTCTCTGCTGCTCCTGAGAAGATATCTTTTTATCCAGAATCCGATAGTTAAGAATAGAAGCCAGACTTATTAGTTCATAATTCTCCTTTTCTGATAAATAACAATACAAAAACCAGTTTCTTTGATAATAAAAGAGGTTAAGTGGTTTAACCTCCTGCTTCAGCCTCTCACCCCTTTCCTGTAATCTGATAACCTCATGCAGTCTATCCGCCTCTTTCTGGCTGTAAAACCATTTTAACTTCTCCAGCAAGCTTTCCTGCATTCCAGAAGGAGTAATTGCAAATTCAACTTCAGCCAGTAGATTTTCTCCCTGGGGAGAAGGCAGTGCTCGGTAGATTCTGGCAATTAGCTCTTCCCGGTTTGCTGGAGGAGAATTTTCGCCCTCCAACTGAGCAGCAATTTCCAGGAGGTCCTCCAGACTGAGAAACTGTCTGGTCTGATGGTAACTTTCATTTAAATAATAACCTCCCTCCTTTCCCGGCCGGGAAGAAACCGGGAGACCCAAATCTTTTAAAATCTTAATATCCCTTCTGATCGTTCTGGAGGAAATTGAAAATTCCTCTGCCAGTTCAGCACAATAAATCTTTTTCTCCTCCAGCAGTCTAATAAAAATTCCCAGCAGCCTTGCCATTTTCATTCTGAAACCTCCATCCCTCTTCAAATGGCTTAAAAAATACTCAGAATAAAGCCTGTTAGATAACCGGAGAGCGGGCCAATAATACCTGTCCCGGTTTTTATTTTAACTAATTTTTATCAATTCAGCAAATTTAAATTAGAAAACCCTCGGCCAGGGGATCTTCAGGATTTAGCACCAGGTGATTAAAGCCGGTAATATAAGCCCGACCTGTTATTTCTGGTTTAATGGCGGTAAAATTGCCGACAGAGGTTGTCTCCCTGAAGCTTCCGGTAAACCGGGTATCAATTATGCTGCTTGATTCCACCTGTTCTCCCGGCAGCAGCAGACCCCTCTCCCAGAGCAGAGCCATTTTGGCGCTGGTTCCCGTCCCGCAGGGTGAGCGGTCAAACTGTCCCTCTCCAAAAACAACCATATTTTTATAACTCAGAGGATTTCCGGCAGTAGATTGATAGAATTCAACCAGGTCCACCCTATCAATATAATCGAGCTCAGGATGATTGATCTCCAGTCTTTCATTAATCTCATCCCGAATATTTAAGCCCATTCTAATAAGTTCTTCTCTTCTCCTGGCTTGAAGATCCAGTCCAGCCCTGTCAGCATCGACCAGAGCAAAAAAACTGCCGCCAAAGGCAATGTCTGCCACAATGCTTCTCTCTCCAACAAGATTCACCTTCAGGTCTTTAGCATAAACAAAAGAGGGCACATTGCTGACGGTGACCTCCTCCCAGCCTCTTCTCAACCGGCGGACCTCAGCCCGAACCAGGCCAGCTGGAGTTTCCAGAACCAGTTCCCGGCTTCCACCGCTCTCCCCTTGTTTCGAATTAACCGGCAGCATGCCGGTCTCCAGGACAGCCACCGCTGTCCCCATAATTCCATGCCCGCACATATTGAGATAGCCTCCTCCATCCATAAAGACCACCCCCAGTTCTGCCTCCTCACTGCCGGGTTCTACCAGAATAGCTGCAAACATATCCCGATGGCCCCGGGGTTCATATATAATAAATTTCCGCAGATCATCCCTTTCCCGCTCCAGATAGGCCTTCTTTTCAGCAACGCTCTTTCCCAACAGGGGAGCTGTTCCCCCGATTATTATCCTGGTCGGCTCTCCCAGGGTATGAGTCTCAATGGTGTGGATGCTTTTGGCCAGCATGTTTTCTCCCTCCAAAAATAAATCCCCGGCAGTCCGGGGATTTCTGAGTCTATTAAACTGTCAATTGGGAATTTCCTGTCCATAGCTGTTGTAATGCACCTTATCATAGTTTAATTCATCCAGTTCATAGGCCTCTTTTACTTCATCGGCATATCCCAGAGCAACTACAGCCAGCACCCTGAGTCTATCTGGCAGTGCAAGTACCTTTCTGACATAGTCTTCGGAACTCTCACCATTCTGGCGCTGACGTCGGCGGATTTGTATCCAGCAGGATCCAAGGCCCAGATCCTCAGCCATCATCTGAATGTGGGTAACAGCAATGGAACAGTCCTCTACCCAGACATCACTTACTTCCGGATCTGCCGCCACTGCTATTGCTATCTCAGCACCTGCCAGAAAGGAGGATCCCCCGGCTTTGGCCTCAGCCAGTTCTTCCAGAATCTCTTCCTGATCAATTAAAACAAACTGCCAGGGCCGCTGCCCCCGAGAGCTTGGCGAGAGCAGAGCTGCCTGCAACAGGGCCTGAATCTGCTCACCACTGACCTCTTTATCCTGATATTTCCTGATGCTTCTTCTCTTTTGCAGCATCTTTAAATACACTAATATCATGCCTCCTAAAACTTTTTATAAAAAACAACAGACAATTTTCCAGAGACAACAGAGGTCACAACTGCTGGAACCTGGACGGAATCCGGTCCAATCTGATCAGATCTTTCCTGGTTTCCCGGGCAATCAAAGGTTCGGCTTTACCTGCTTTGACGATCACCACTGCCGAACGGGTAATCCCATTATAGTTGCTGGCCATGGAGTAACTGTAGGCTCCTGTGGCTGGAACTGCCAGAATATCGCCGGGACGAGGCCGAGGTAATTCCGTCTCCTCTATCAGCACATCTCCCGATTCACAGCACTTGCCCACCACAGCAGCTCTGATCTCCGGCTTTTCCCGACAGCGGTTGGCAAGAAACCCCTCATAGACTGCATCATACAGAGCCGGACGAATATTATCGCTCATTCCTCCATCGACTGCCAGATAGTTTTTGCTGTTATTTACCTCTTTAATCGAACCAACCGTGTAGAGAGTGGTACCGGCCTCCCCCACAATCGAGCGGCCGGGCTCCAGCAGAAGCCGGGGATAGGGATAACCCTCCCGGCGGCAGGTGCTGGCCAGCTCCTCCGCCACTTCAGCAACCAGGCTGATTATATCAACCCTGCTGTCCTGAGCGGTCTGAGGCGAGCCGATCCCACCTCCAAGATTGACATCCTTCAGTATCAGGCCGTGATGCCGGCGTAAATCCAGTAAAAACTGCAACAGGGTCCAGATTAATTCCCGAAAGGGTCGGCTATCATAAATTTGAGAGCCGATGTGGGAGTGGATCCCCTGTAAATTAAGAAATTCCTCATTTTCAATCCAGAGGGCCAGTTCTTCAGCCTGACCGGTTTCGATCCCCACTCCAAATTTGGAAGTCTTCTGACCGGTCTTAATATAATCATGGGTCCTGGCTGCTATCCCCGGCGTCACTCTAAGCTGGCAGAAGAGCTGCTTTTTGAAGCCGCGGGCCAGCTCAGCCAGCAGTCTGGCTTCCTGAGCATTATCTATCACAAAGACTGCTACTCCCGCCTGAATGGCCTCCTTAAGCTCCTCCGGCAGCTTATTGTTGCCGTGAAAAAACATTTTATCGGGAGGAAAGCCTCCTTTCCGGGCCCGATAAAGTTCACCTCCGGAAACAATATCAAGAGCCAGACCGGTTTGATTAATCAGGGCAGCCAGCCCCTGACAGAGAAAGGCCTTGCTGGCATAGATTATCTGACTGGGCCCGGGATAACTGCTGACTGCTTTTTTATAAAGCTTAATTTTCTTCAGTATCAATTTTTCATCAAAGACCAGCAGAGGTGTACCGTATTTATCTCTAAGTTCTTCGGCTGTAACCCCTCCGATCTTAAGCATTCCTTCATTATTAACTTCCATGGTGCCTGATAAAAACAAGTCTCTTTCCTCCTGTTCTCTTAATCTTGATCTCACTTCTTCATTCTGCTAAAGTAATTATATGCTATTTCTGCCAGGCCGTCAAACCGTCCTATCCCTCCCTGAACGCTTAATTTTCCTGGCAGCCAGCTGATTCTTGCCGAAATTTCTCAGCTGGCTGAGCCGGACCTGCAGAGAGTCCAGGTTGATAACCTCCTGGTAGCCATCAGCTATCACCAGCCAGTCATCCCTCCCGGCTTCCAGGGCTGCAGGAACCGGATAATGAAAATCTGCATGATGCATGCGGTGGGCATTCCAGCCCCGGCCTCCAGGATTTAGATAGGGCCCGAGCAATATCTCCTGATATTCCTCCCGGTTTATCTGCTGAATTTCATGCAGCATGACCCGGGAACCATAACCGGGCAGAGGGTCCTGTGCCGGACGAAATAGTCTGTTATTAAGCTGCAGAATTCTGCCTGCCGGGCGGGCGTATCTGCCGCGGGCTACTGGATTTGCCGGATGAGCCTCCCAGCTGTCGGCCAGCAGATCCCGGGCGGAATAGAGGTGGAGTCTGGTATCATCCCAGGTGGTAAAAAGCCACCAGCGTCCGTTATGCTTCAGCAGGGTAGAGTCCCGATAGGGGCGGGGCGGCAGCGGCAGTTCCCGGCATACTTCCCATTTCCGGGGGAAATTTGCTGCCCGGTAGAGAGTAATCTTCCTGGCCCGACTCATCTCCGGCAGCAGAAAAATTTTTCCCTGATGCTGAAAAACCAGCGGGTAGGAAAGATGAACATCTTCCTGCAAGATCAACCCGTCATACTGCCAGTCCCGACCCTCCGGGCTGTAAGCCAGACCGATCTCTCCCTTGCCACTGGTTTTGTTTAAAATCTCAAAAAACAGATAATAGTTCTTCTGCTGCCGCAGCAGAAAGGGATCAGCCACAAAACTGGCCCGGCAGTCGGATATATCAACCGCTGTTAGGATAGGGTTGCTTGAAATAGGTTTTAAGCTGCCTAAAGGGTCACCGGTAAAAAGTCCGATGCTCCATTTTTTCCCGGTTTTTCTCCGGGGAGTGCGGTGTTTTTTTAATCTCCTCTGCTGAATAAACTTTAGCAGCAAGCTAAAGTCACCTCCGAAAAATTATTATTTTCCAGAAAAAGCTCCTGATTTAAGCTTTAAAAAAGGAAATTGTCAGTCTAGCCATAACTATAAATAATATAAGGAGTGAAATAGATGCAGCTAACTACTATCATACCTGCCGCAATACTTATTCTCAATTTAATATTTATCATCGCCCTGATTTTTTTTGAAAGAAAGGACCCCTCGGCTACCTGGGCCTGGCTCTTTGTATTGACTCTGCTGCCGGTGTTGGGTTTTGTGGTTTATATCTTTTTAGGTCTTACCCCCCGCAAACGCAAGGTCTTCCAGCAAAAAATGGAGCAGGATAAGGGAAGAAAAATGGCCTATGCCGACAAAGCTTTCTTTCCCCTCTCCGATAATGCTCCTGGCTTCCCCTCACTGGAAGAGGGGATCATCAGACTGGGGCTCAGCAGCCGCACTCCTGCCATGCTGGGCTATAATGATATTAAAATATACACCCACGGTCAGGATAAGTTTGCCGATCTCTTTACCGACCTGAAAGAAGCTCAAGACTATATCCATATAAATTATTTTATCATCCGACCCGACCGGCTGGGTAAAAAACTGCTGGAGATCCTGACTGACAGGGCCCGTGAAGGAGTGGAGGTTCTTCTGCTCTACGATAGAATGGGAACCAGAAATCTTCCCCAGGAACAGATTGAGAATTTCAAAAAAGCAGGGGGAGAGGCCGTCCCTTTTGCCCCCTTTGTGCTCGATATCAACTACCGCAACCACCGGAAAAACTGTATTATCGACGGTCAGATAGGTTATGTGGGTGGTATTAATGTCGGTATCGAATATATCGGAGAATCTCAGCGCTTCGGGGATTGGCGGGATACTCATTTGAAGCTGCGGGGCGAAAGTGTCGACAGCCTGCAGCATCGCTTTCTGCTTGACTGGAGATTTGCCACTGGAGAGAGCCTATTTAATCAACCCCGCTACTTTCCCGAAAAAGAAGTTAAAGGCACCTCCCCTGTCCAGATTGTCACCAGCGGTCCCGATTCCAAAGAGGAAGAGATTAAAACTCTCTTTTTAAAAATGATTTACGGGGCAGAGAAGACTCTTTATATTCAGACTCCCTACTTCATCCCGGACCGCAGCATGCTGGAAGCCCTAAAGGTAGCAGCTTATTCCGGAGTAGATGTCAGGGTTATGATACCTGATCGCCCGGATAAACCTATCGTTTATGCTGCCAATCATTCCTTTGTCGGCCAACTCCTGGAAGCAGGAGTGCGTTTTTATCACTATGAGAAAGGCTTTCTCCACAGCAAGACCATTACCGCCGATGGCCGGATTGCCTCGGTCGGTACTACCAATATGGATGTGCGGAGTTTCAAGCTAAACTTTGAAATCAACGCCTTTATCTACGATAGCAAGATTGCCGGCAATTTGGATAATATCTTTTTTGAAGACCTGGAATACTCTTCGGAAATCACACCTGCCCGCTATGCCCAGAGGGGTGTGACTATGAAAATAAGGGAATCCTTTGCCCGCCTGCTATCGCCCATTCTCTAAGCCAGCCTGATAACTATAAGATTATCGGCCAGCCCTGACCCCGGTTATTCCTCTTTTTCGGCATTAGAATTGCTGTTCTCTTCAGTCGGTTGCGACTGGCGTGGTATTTCTTGATGACGGCCAAAAAACCAGCCGGCAGCAAAGGGGATAAAGAAATCGATGATCAGTATCAGAGCCGGAGACCTTCGTGCGCTGGGGCCAAAACCAAAGAGCAGCCCTCCCAGAACCAGAATTATCAGGGCCTGTATCAGGGCTGTTCGAGGCGGCACCCGCTTTCTGCTGTATTTTTTCGCCAATACTATTCCCAGAAGTACTGCTGCAATCCGCAGGATAAAATTTAGATTTAGCAAATTCATTCTCCTGTTCCTTTCTCCCTGTATCAGCAAAGAAAAAAGTGCCACCCTTAAAAAGGGTGGCTGATAATTTTCAGTCAGGTTTAATTAATTATAACTTCCTGCAACCCCATCCAGACCATCATCAGGACGTTCACCCTCCAGGCGGATCAAAAGCTTAACCGGTACTGCTGCAATTATCTGTCCCGGGCGCTGGATCCAGCCCATATCAACATGAATCGGGAGGGGAACAACATCCTTCGAAAGGCGGTGTAGTCGCACCCGGTTATTATCGTGCTCCAGAGTTGCCGTATACTCCTCTCCCTCCCATTCAAAGGTAAACTCCTGATAACCATCTTCCTGGGGAAAATCCTGACGGAAAAGAACCTCGCCCCCCTGGATGACCACCAGATCGACCTCATCCAGATCCGGCTGAAAAAACCGGGGAGCAGCAATCCCAGCTCCGGAAAAGAGCAGAAGCAATATTATTAAAACCAGATCAGACCTGGTCAGTTTTTTTACAACTCTCATCAAACTCTGCATACTATCACTTCCAATTTATTTAAAACTTTCAAGCCTCCAGGCCTATCCGGGCAAATAGCTGCTTTTTCAACGATTTCCAGTGCTGCTGAAACTTTTTCTCCATCTGCTGCCGGGATTTGACCACCTGGCGCCTGGTATCTTCATCCATGTTTTCTACCATCTGCATAACAGTTCTCCCATCTTGTGTCTGCATCGGCCTCATTTCCCGACTGGTGTTATTGCGGATCATCCTTTCCAGCCTCTCCCTCAATTTCTCCTGCTCGGCATCATACTGCTCCACCATTTTTTTTACATCATCCATAATCTTTTCCATACCCGAAACATCTGGCTGCTCTTTTAGATTTTCCAGGGCCAAGAGCCCCTCTTTTCTCAGCTCCACTTCCTGTAGATTGGAATTCAGTCCCAGGGAATCAATCATCAACCTCTGGGCTTCCAGTAACCAGCTCTCTTCCTTATCCTTAAACTCCTCCCAGAGTTTTTCAGCATCTATCTTTCCCTGAAAATATTTGCCCAGAATGGGTTTAATTCTTTCCTGGCGTTCCAGATTTTCTGCATTGCCTTCATCCTGAAGGCGATCGGCTCTTTCCATGGCAATTTCATAGGCGCTTTTTATTTTATCACTCATTGCTTCCAACCTCCTGTTGGCAATTATGCTGCAGTTTATTCTTTGCTCTGCTATACCATTTTATCAAAAAAGCAACCAAAAAGACAAGTCTTCCGCTTATCTTTAACAAATTTTGTTTTCAAGAAAAAACCCCCGCCAGCACCGGACGGGGTCAAGTCTCGGCTCTATCTCCCTCCGGGAGATCTCGCTGATTAGCTTCAGGTGCTTCCTGATCCCCGGGCTTTGAGTTGAAAAATAATTATAAGCGACAGTATAAAAATGGCAATCCCGGCAGTAATAATATTTTCCCAGATCAGTACCCTGCCTTCTAGAAAAATTGGATTCTCTTCACCGAAATCAAAATCCCAGCGGAGCGAGCGGGCATCATCTCCTGCCAGTTCGGCATTATGATCAACGGGGCGGAAAGGCAGGTTGAGAGTCAGCCCCATCTCAAACCGATCATAAAACATCTCAGAGAGCAGCAGAGAAAACTGCTCCGGTAATTCTATATTCTCCTGGCGGAGATCCAGATTATAATCAACCCGGAAGATCCGGGTAAAAAGACCCTCTTCGATAGAAAAATCCAGTCTCTCCTCCTGCTCAGCAATTATCTCAGCGATTAACTCTTCATCTTCTAACTCTTCCAGATTGTCAACCTCTTCTCCTCTCTCCTCTAATTCCTGCTGGAAACGGTCACTGCTTAAAAGAAAGAAGAGAGCCAGCTCATCACTCAACTCCTCCAGATCAGCAAATTCCTTGGACAGCAATAGCCCGCTGAAGTTGTCCTCCTGATAATCATCCACTGAGTAATTGCGTTCCCGGGCCATCTCCTTCAGTTGATCCAGAGTATCTCCTCGCAGCTGCAAAAGCCCGTAGATGGTATTATCGACTCCCAGATCGTACTGCAGCTGACCGCTGCCATCCATCTCCAGATCAACCTCGGCCTCCATTCTGAGACAGCCTGCTGATACCAGCAGTACCAGCAGGATTACAAAGGTAAATTTAATCTGCCTGTTCATAAACTTAACCTGCCTTCCTAAAACTTTAGCTGCCAGAGGCCTGAGCCTCAGTCATCAGCTTCTCCATCTCTTCCCTGCTCCGGGTTGAGGGCAACCCAACTCCAATGTATTTTATATTATGTCTCTCCACCTCATCCCGGTGGTAGACATTGCGCAGATCGAAAAAAATCGGCTCCGATAGGAGCTGATATACCCTTTCCAGGTTGAGCCGGCGGAACTGATTCCATTCGGTTATCAGCACCAGGGCATCGGAGTTTTTCATAACATCATACTCATTGGCGCAGTAGATTATATCCTTCTCATGCTCCTTCAGGCTATCTGCTGCTGTGGTAATAGCCTCGGGGTCAAAAGCTCTTATTGCTGCTCCCCGGGAAATAAGTTCGGGAAGTATCGTCAGAGCCGGAGACTCCCTCATATCATCGGTTTCCGGCTTAAAGCTCAAGCCCAGAACACCCAGAGTCTTACCGCTAAGATCCTCTCCCAGCTCCCTGGTTATCTTGGCTACCATGTGATGTTTCTGCCTTTCATTGGCTTCAATCCCGGCTCTGATAACCTTGAGATCAATCCCCACATCGTCTGCTATATTAACAATCGCTCTGGTATCCTTGGGAAAACAGCTGCCGCCATAGCCCGGTCCGGCATGGAGAAACTTATCACCTATCCGACCATCCATCCCCATAGCCCGGGCTACAGTCTGAACATTGGCATTGACTTTTTCACAGAGGCGAGACATCTCATTGATAAAGGAAATCTTGCTGGCCAGAAAGGCATTGGAGGCATATTTAATCGTCTCTGCTGTTTCCAGATTGGTAAAGACAAAGGGCACATCATTTAAATAAAGCGGCCGGTAAATCTCTGTAAGAATATCCCGGGAGCGCTCATTTTCAGTGCCAATTACCACCCGATCTGGGTGGGTAAAATCATGGACCGCTTTGCCTTCACGGAGAAATTCGGGGTTGCTGACCACATCAAAATCAAACTCCTCCCCCCTCTTATCCAGTTCTTGCTGGATTACTTCAGCCACCTGTCGTCCTGTCCCGATGGGAACCGTAGATTTATTAACCACAATCCGAAAACCATCCATATTCTGCCCCACAGAGCGGGCCACCTTAAGCACATTGGTAATATCAGCCCTTCCATTCTCATCAGGGGGTGTCCCCACTGCAATAAAAATTACCTCGCTTTCCTCAATCGCTCCAGCGGTATCGGTAGTAAAGGTAATCCTATCATCTCTAAGGTTGCGCTCCAGCAGTTCCTGGAGGCCCTGTTCATAGATAGGAACCTCTCCCCGCTTAAGCTGCTCGATCTTTTCTTCATCGATATCAACATTGATTATGGTATTGCCGAAGTCAGCCAGACAGACTCCCCCTACCAGGCCGACGTATCCTGTGCCCATTATGCTTATTTTGTTTTTATACAATTTTATCTCCCCCTCAAACAGAATATTTGCTGGTTTATGCTGCTGTTTGCTTTTGACCTGATGCTTTATGATAAGATCCTAAGTACTGTTACCTGTTCTCAGCAGACCCGACTGTTACATTAAAGCTGTCTGTCTCACAGCCGGTAAACTTCTTTAATATAGGCAACTTCCGCTGCCAGTCCGGCAGCCAGATCTACTTCAGGTGAGAAACCCAGCAGTTTTTGCGCCCGGCTGAGATCGGCGGAGGTATGGCGGACATCTCCTCTGACCCGGGACTGATAGACCCTGGTGGCCTTTTCGCCGGTAATATCTTCAATCAGAGCGATAGCTTGGTTCAAGGTGGTCCTCTTTTTACTGCTGCCGATATTAAATATTTCTCCCTTTAGTCTGCTTTCAGCTGCCAGCAGATTGGCCTCAACTACATCATCAATATAGGTAAAACTCCGGGACTGCTCTCCGTCACCAAAAATAGTTATCTTCTCACCGGAGAGTACAGCCTTAATAAAGATATGAAATGCCATATCGGGACGCTGCCTCTCACCAAAAACAGTGAAATAGCGCAGAGAAATAACCGGGAGCCCAAAATTGTGATAATAGAGCTGACAGAGGTTCTCAGCAGCCAGTTTGGAAACACCGTAGGGCGAAACCGGCCTGGTTCTGCCCTCCTCCCGCATAGGTAGATCATCGGTCTCACCATAGACCGAAGAAGATGAAGCGTAGATAAATTTTGCTATTCCAGCTTCCCGGGCTGCCTCCAGCAGCTGCTGGGTCGCCAGGATGTTGCTGCTGGAATAAATCGAAAATTCTTCCCCCCAGCTGGCCCGCACCCCGGCCTGAGCCGCCTGATGGAAGACCCAGTCCATCCCCTGGAGGATTTCAGGCAGATCCAAATCCAGAAGATCCCCCTCCAGCAGAGTAAAATTTTCTCTTTCCTTTAAATGCCTGAGATTAAATTCCTTCAGCCGCCGGGAATAATAATCGCTGAAGCAGTCGATCCCCAGCACCTGGTGGCCCTCGGACACCAGCCTTTCAGAGAGCCGGGAGCCGATAAAACCGGCGGCACCTGTCACCACTGTCTGCAATTTTATCCCTCCAGATTCTGACCTCATTCCTGAGCCTGTTGAAATCCCCCGGTTTTTTTATCAGCTGATTGCTTCCCCTCCAAAAATCTTCGATCAAAAACTGCTTCCCTGATATTAGTCCTATTGGGCTCATAGGTCTCAACCAGTCCGGTGAGACCCTGCACTATTGCCCCGGGGTTACCCTGATCCAGCTGAGTCTCCAGTTCCTTAATATCTCCAAGCAGGTTCTCATTGCAGCAATCCTTTAAATCGCTGATAAATATTCTTTCATGTTCGGTAGCAATATTATTCTCCTGATCATTTAAAAGCTCTTCATAGAGCTTTTCTCCTGGCCTTAAACCGGTAAACTCAATCTCAATATCCTCCCCGGGAATTAAACCTGAGAGACGGATTAAATCTCTGGCCAGATCCAGAATTTTTACCGGCTCTCCCATGTCCAGAACAAAAACTTCACCGCCGCTGCCCAGAGAACCGGCCTGAATTACCAGCTGGACAGCTTCAGGTATAGTCATAAAATATCTTTCCACTTCGGGGTGGGTCACAGTGACCGGCCCTCCCGAGGCTATCTGCTCTTTAAAGATCGGCACCACACTGGCACAGCTGCCCAGCACATTGCCAAAACGGACTGCCATAAAATTGGTCTTTGACCTCTGGTTGTGCTGCTGGATTATCATTTCTGCAACTCTCTTGCTTGCTCCCATAATATTGGTGGGATTGACCGCTTTATCGGTGGAAATCAGGACAAATTGTTCTGTTTTATATTGTTCAGCAGCTCTAACCGTATTTAAGGTGCCAAATATATTATTTTTCACTGCCTCTCCGGGATTCTCCTCCATCAGAGGAACATGTTTGTGGGCTGCAGCATGAAAGACAACTGCGGGCTTATAGCGGGCAAAGACATATTTAAGCTTATCCTGATCTCTGACACTGCCGATTACCGGAACAATCGGCAGCTGAGGAAATTGCTGCTCCAGCTCCCGCAGCAGTAAATAGGTCGAGTTTTCATAGATATCAAGTATTATCAGTCTCTCAGGGCTGTATTCTACTATCTGGCGGCAGAGCTCCGAGCCGATCGATCCTCCTCCCCCGGTCACCAGCACCGTTCTACCCCTGAGAAATGAAGAGATCCTGTCACTTTTTAAATCCACCGGATTGCGGCGCAGCAGGTCTTCCACCTTAACTTCCCGGAGCTGATTCAAGCTGACATTTCCGTTAATTATCTCATAAACCCCGGGGACAGTCTTAACTGAAACCCCCGGCTGGCTGCTCAATTCGTAGATTTCCTTAATTTCGCTGCCGGGAGCTGAAGGAATAGCTATGATAACCTCAGTAACCCCAAACTCCTCAATCAGGTCAGGTATATCATGGCGGTTGCCGAGCACCTGTATGCCATGAATTTCCAGGTCCTTCTTTTCGGGATCGTCATCTATCAGCCCCACTATTGCCTTGTTTAGCTCGGGATGCTTGTGAACTTCTCTGATGATCATCTCGGCGGCATCTCCGGCTCCCACCACCAGAACATAGGTTGAAGGTTCAGAGCTGATCTGCTGCTGCTGATAATAATCCTTTATCAGCCTGAGAGCAAACCTCAATCCCCCAAGAATAAAGATTAACACCAGAAAGTTAATCAGAGGAATGCTGCGGGGCAGATCAACCTGCCAGAAAAAAACATAGGTCATAAAAAAGAGATTTATGGCAGCAGAACTTTTCAAAATCGAAAGCAGCTCACCGATACTGGCATACTTCCAGACTCTGTTATAGAGGTGGGAAAAATAAAAGGCTGTAGCCCCTATCAAGGTTATCACCGGAAGATATATGTAGTCAAAATAATTTAACCAGCCGCTTTCAAAGCGCAGATAAAAACTCAATATCAGACAGAGATTCAGCAGCAGCAGATCTACCACAATTAATCGATTTCGAGTATAAAATTTTTTTAAATACTTTAGCATAAAAAACCCTCCTGCCAGCACCGACACCGGTGTCCGTGCTTACTCTAAAAACTTAAATTAACTGGTTTAGTCTTGTTCCGGGAATTCCAACTGGCAAGTTTCACCGCCCTGCTTTCTCTGTATATGCTTGAAATTATTTCAAACCTTGATATCTGCTTTTTCTCTTTGCAGCTTCTCTTAACAGAATATCTATAAATACGGTATATACACCCATCAGCATAACTGCTTCGAATATAAATTAATATATATTATGCCTTACAGTATATCTATTAAACAATCACCGGCAAAATCCTGCCTGCTTAATCTCATTATTTCAGGCATGAAGCTCTACAATATCTTGATCCTGCAGTACATAATCTCTGGCCACCGGCTGGCCGGGAAATTTCGAGGATCCCCAAACACAGGCTTTTTCCAGATTTTCGGCAAAATCTTTATGGACAGCCCGGGCAAAGTCCAAAACAGTGCTGCCCCGGGACATGGTAAAGGGGCTGTCATACTCAGGTTCTCTGCCGGGTGCTTTGCTGTAAATCCTGATTATTCCCAGCCTTTCAAAGAATATCTCGGGAAGCTTATCAAGATTATCCCCCTCTGTACAGGAGATGGTAATAATATTAATCTCCGGAAAAAATTCCTGGACCACCTCCAGATTGTCCCGGGCTTCAGAGGCATCAATCCCGGTGGCAATCACCATAAGATCTTCTCTGGTAAAGGCCTGAACCCCCTCGGGCACCTCCTCACGGACTATTCTTTTCTCTTCCAGAAAATCAAGAGTTCCAGCAAGCTGATCCAGACACCTGCCAGTAGCTGCAGAGATCACAATTACCGGAAAATCAGCGGCCTGAATGGCTCCAATCAGCTGGCCTGGAACATCCTCCGGGACCAGCGGGGGAGTATCTATCAGCTGTATCTGAATGTTGTCATAGGGAACCATACCGGCAGCTGGAAGTGAGGTGGTAAAGGGATATCCTGCAACCTCCACACTGGCATTGGTCAGGGCAGCTACTATCGATGATTTCCCGGTATTGGGAAAACCCAGAAGTATAATCTGCCCTGCTCCCATTTTTTCAAAACGATAGGGATTGTAGGTCGCTGTTTTTTTGGACTTCTTTTCCTTCTCCTTTTTAGCATTGGAAATTCTCTTTTTAATATCGGCCTGCAGCTTATCAGTACCCTTATGCTTGGGCATAACAGCCAGCATCTCCTGAAGAGCAGCAATCTTTTCCTCCGGAGTGCTGGCCTCTCGATAGGCTTCCTCTGCTTCATAGTATTGTGGTGGCAGATTGGCGGGCACTGTCTTCACCTCCCTGATGTAGACATACCTCTCTGATCGCTGGATAGGAAAAGGTGCCTGATCCCACAAAGTCATAGCGGCTGGGATGGGGGGCCGTAATAATCATATTTTTCCTTTTTTTCTCGCCTTCAGGTTTTTCTAAATCTACTCTTACCTCTGCTCTGATAAGATCACTATATTTTTGAGCCTTCCGACCCCAGAGAAGCCAGTACTTCTGCTGAGCTGATCCAGCCAGGGCANCAATTACCGCCCTGATAAAGCCCTGCCAGAGCTGTTGATGGCTTCCTGGCTCTCCTNTCCGGACGGTTAAAGCAGTATTAAGGAAAAACACGCCCTGCTTCTCCCAGGCCTGAAAAAGTTCTGCTGGAGGCAAAATTTCCGGGACCTGGGGTAGATTCTGACGAACCTCTCTGAGCGAAGGGCAGCTTTTAAGCCTCCTGCTCTCCCGATAGAGTTCCTTGAGGATATTGCGCAGCGAGGCATTTTTAGTCTTTTCCTGCCAGCTCTCATATCCCTTAACTTCAAAGGATCTGCCGGTAGCTGTCCCAGGCTGAGGATAGGGGTCCTGACCCATGATAATAATCCTCCGGCTTGCCTTAGGTTTCTGAAAAATAACAAAAACTCTTTCCGGCGGAGGTTCAAAATCTTCCCCTTTTATCCTCTCTCCTATCTCCTGAAGTTTTTCCTGGTTCTCACTAAAAATAGGAACCCAGCTTGGATGAACCCTAATTTTTGTTTCAGCAAATTCAAAGAAATAATTTTCTGGCATGCGTACCTCCTGCTTATCCTTTCTTTGCCTGCTCAGTTTGATCTCTTGCCCGTTTTCTCAAATAGTTTAAGATATCGCCTGGAATTTTCTGTCCATCAGGAACCCTTTCCTCAAAATTCTCCTGGTGATAAAAATTAAGCAAAGACTCTGTAAATTCGCTGCTGTATTCTCCTGAGATGTCTCCCTGATAATAGCCCATCTCCTGCAGCAGCCTCTGAACTTCCTCCAGCAGCTCTCCCTTAAGTTCCAGCATCTCAACATCTCTTTCTGAAAAATAAAGATCGAATAGTTCCAGCAGCTCGGCCAGTCTGATTATCGGCTCGGGATGATCATCGACCCTGAGATCAATAAATTTATCGGTGAGCCCCCCATAACCTCCCTTTTCTTTATAGACCAGGAGGGCAGCTGACTGCTTGCCCCGGCGATCTCCTCCGGCTCTATCAGCAGCCTCCAGAGCAGCCAGTAATCGGTCAGCCAGCCTTCCCTGCTCATTCTGAAAGGTTTCAGCCAGAGCGGTTACCGTCTCCCTGTTGACCAGAATATTTCCCTGAGCAGCAAAGTTTTCTCCAGCAGTGCCTCCGGCCCATTCCAGGCAGTTTTTTCCAGTGAAGGTCGCTGACCGGCCGTCGGCATCTATAATTCCCACCTGGCGCTGATCCGAAGCTTCATCTTCCTGAATCAGCTGCTCAACTGTTTCCTGGGGGGATAGCCCCCTTTCCAGCAGTTCAAGCCCCCGGGGGCCATAGGCCGGATTGGCCAGGGCCTGGGTAGCTACCGCGCCCACCCCGAATTTTATATGAGGCACAATCGCTCCCGCAGCTAAAAACTTAGACTGTACTGCGATTCCTAACTCTCCGGTCTCAGGATCAAAGCCGGCCAGAGAAAAGGTTGCTGTTTTAATGCTGTTCATGATTTTACCTCCTTTTTTTAATAATAACATATTTTTAGATATGTTTCATAAAGGATTTTTAGAGTTTTTGAAGAACTAATACTATAAAAGAGACTAAAAAGTTTGCCATTTTAAAAAAATTTTGTCAGACAGGGAGTGAGGAGAAGTGGAGAAAAGATCAGGTTTTTTACAGTATCTCAGAAAAATCGCAGTTATAATTATAGTTATTCTAACAGCATTAATTCTCCTGCCCGGCCAGCAGATTTTAGCAACTAATCCTGATGGGGTTTTAAATCTAACAGAAAAACCGGATTATATTTTGGGCGGCCATCCTGATACAGTCCGGGCTACTGCCTGGTCTCCTGAACAGGAAGTATTTGCCAGCGGAGGAGCCGATGGTAATATTATTCTCTGGGAGGCCGACACTGGAAGAATTCATTATGTGCTCTCAGGCCACACCAGTTCTCTCAATGCCATTAAATTTTCTCCCGGAGGTGAGTTCCTGGCCAGTGCTGGAGCCGATGGAACTATCAAAATCTGGAATATCACCAGCCTGGAAGAAGAAAGGACTCTGACAGGCCACACTGACTGGGTTACCGATCTCGACTGGTCACCAGAGGGTGATTACCTGGTCAGCAGCAGCTGGGACCGGACTGTAAGGATCTGGAATGCATCATCGGGGGAAAACCTCTTCACTTTTGATGATTATCCAGGCTGGGTGAGAGCAGTCAGCTGGTCCCCGGAGAAAAATTTAATCGCTAGCGGCGAGGGCCAGGAGATTAAGATTAGAGACCTGGAAACCGAAGAGATTGTCGCTGAAATTTCTGATAGATACAGCCGGGGAAGGATTACAGCTCTAAGCTGGTCCCCGGAGGGTAAGCTTTTAGCTGCTGGAGATGATTCCGGAACAGCCCGAATAATTAATTCTGAAGACTGGTCAACCCAGAAAAGTCTGGATCCTGCAGCCCGGGCAGTTAACAGTCTGAAATGGGCTCCTGATGGCAGGATGCTGGCTGCCAGCGGCGATCACCGCGAGATTAGCCTTTATTCCATAAACAACTGGGAGGAAAAAAGACTTAAGGGTCATAGTGAATATGTGCCCAGCCTGAGCTGGTCCCCCGCTGGAGATAGACTGGTCTCAGGCAGCCGGGATCGTTCAGTCCGGGTCTGGTCGCTGGAAGATCTTGCTGCCATCTATTCCCGGGAAGGCCATACCGATATGATTAACAGCCTGAAATGGGCTCCTGATGGCAGTTATCTGGCCAGCAGCAGCGAGGACAATACTATCAGGCTCTGGCAGCCACCTGAGCCCGACAGCAAAAAACACCTGCGCGGCCATATCAATCCTGTTGAGGATATCTCCTGGGCTCCCGACAGCCGCATCCTGGCCAGCGCCAGCCAGGATGAAGCTGTAATCGTCTGGGATACCGCAGAGCTTAAAAGGATGTATATAGCAGGTGATCACCGCAGAATATTCCGCACCGATATTTTTCTGCCCCGGGGCCGGGAAAAAACTACCCATGAGGACTGGGTTTTTTCAGTCAGCTGGAGCCCTCAGGGTGAATTTCTGGCCTCAGCCAGTTATGATGGTACAGTTGGCATCTGGAAGGCTGAAGATGGCAGTAAAGCAGATATTTTAAAGCATGAATCCGGCTGGGTTCGCAATGCCTGCTGGTCCCCCGATGGCAGTGAGTTAATAAGCGGAGGAGAAAGTGGTGGTATTCATATCTGGTCCGCTGAAGGAGAGCTGCTGGAACAGTTTGGCAGGGAAGCAGGAGAAATTCGCAATCTAAGCTGGGGAAGAAATCAGCAGGATCTCCTGGCCAGCAGCCATTATGATCATTCCATCCGCCTCTGGGACTATGCCAGCAGGGAAGAGCTGGACCGGGTTAGCGGAGTGGGAATCGCCTTTGACCTGGTCTGGTCTCCAGCAGGGGATTACCTGGCTGCTGCTCTGGAAAGTCGTAAGTTTAAAATCTGGCAGCTATCAGATAGTGGACTGGGAGAGGAGACCAGTGTAAAGCTGCCGGGTTTCACCTCTCTTTCTCCCCGGGCTATCAGCTGGTCTCCTGACCAGTCAAAACTGGCAGTCAATGATGGAAACTTCATTCTGATCTGGGAGATAGAACAGCCCTGATCATAAGCTAGAAGCAGCTATCATTCGCCAGCTGGCAGAAAAAATAATACAGGGCAGAAAACCTGCAGAAACCTTTTTTCAGTCGGACTGCAGGTTTTTTTCTGCCAAACTATAAATTTCTACGACAAGAGCTAAAATCTGTCATCTTCAGATAAAAATAAAAAATACAGCAAAAATCCCGGCCAAAAATATTTTTTCGACAAAATAAGCAGGAATTTTTGTCTTTATGTTTAATTATATTTAGTGAAATACCAATCAAAATATATTTGCCAGCATTTTTCCCGGGGCAGTTACCTACCCCATTCCCTCAGCAGCACCCCCTCAGTTCTGCCCCGGGAATTTTTTCTCTTTTTCTAGATAATAATACTGCTCCTTCCTCATTTTTAAATTTTAATGCCCTGCATCAATTTTTCTCATAATTTTCTCGAGAATTTCTGCTATACTTTTGCTGAACTCCGGCAAATTTTTAAATGAGACAGCAAAATCCAGTTAAAGACAGAAAAGATGCCTGTGAGTTTTCTTTTCAGCGGAGAAAAATTTCAGAGCTTAAATTTAAGTTTCTGACAGTAATGAGGCAGTTTGATTTTCCAGCCATAGTGCCTTATGATAGGATAAACCAAGAAACAATCACCCTGTTGAAATTTTTCTGGCTTTGCCTGGTCTTGCTATGCTGTCAGAAAAATATCAGCAGTGATAAACCCTTTCTGCCGCCTCCGGAGGTGAAAAAATGCCACAACTAATTGCAGTTCTGATGCTTATAGCTGGAGGAGCCCTGCTTTATTCTCTGATAAGTAAAAAACTCAAAATCACAAATCGCCGAGAACCCATTATCAAATAGCAACCTGCCTGGTTATTAAGCTTTAAATCACAAAAACCCGCAGTGGATTTTATACCGCTGCGGGTTTTTTATTGAGATTTAAATTATTTTTATCTTACAGGCTAAAGGCTGAAAGGAACAGGTCGAAGGGGGGCTTATCCTTTGACTCCTCCCCCGGAGAGAAAACCGGTGACGATATGATCCTGAACCAGCATAAAAAGGATAATTATCGGAATTGCGCCCAGCATAGCTGCTGCCGAAAAGACTCCCCAGCGACCCCCGTAGTCTTCAGCCACAAAGAGATGGAGCCCTACTGCCAGCGTTAACCGGTCGGTGCTGTTAAGAAGCACCCGGGCCAGCACATATTCAGAATAACTGCCAATAAACTGTATGACAAAGATCACACCCAGGATTGGCTTGGAGAGCGGCAGTATTATCCGGTAAAATATCTGAAAACCGCTGGCTCCATCGATAAAAGCGGCATCCTCGATTGAACGGGGTATGGTATCCATATAACCCTTCATCAGCCAGGTGTTGACACCGATTGCTCCCCCCATATAGGTTATAATAACCGCCGGGTGGGTATTGATTCCGATGGCCGGGAAGATAGTCTGGACATTTAGGAAAAGCAGATAAATAGCAACCATAGCCAGCATCTGGGGGAAAACCTGGACCAGCAATATCATGAAAAGCCCGTTACGCCTCCCCCAGAAATTAAAGCGGGAGAAGGGATAGGCTGCCAGAGTTGTCAGAGCCACCGAGCCAAAGGAAGCAATCAGAGCAATTTTAACGCTGTTGATAAGCCAGGTGGCAAAGGGGTGCTGCTGGCTGGTAAAGAGGGTTTCATAATTGCTGAAACTAATTCTCTCAGGAATCAGGGGCTGACCCACCAGGGTATTGGCCGGATTAAAGGAAGCTGAGAGAGCCCAGAGAATAGGAAACATACAGAATGCTATCATCAGCCAGATAACGGCGTGTTTTGCAATCTTCATCCAGGTAGGTGTATAGTTATTCATTCTCCTTAACCTCCTCCAGGGCACCGGTAAACTTAAAGTTAAACCAGGTAACCGCTGCTGTGATAAAGAAAATCAGCATGGTAACAGCTGCCGCCAGACCAAAATCCGAACCTCTGCCGGCTTCAAAGGAAAGCCGGTAAGTGTATGAAATTAAGATATCTGTACCTCCAGCCGGGGTCTGAGCTCCGGCAATGGCCGGCCGTCCCTCATTAAAAAGATATATCACATTAAAGTTATTAAAGTTAAAGGCAAAGGAGGCTATTAAAAGAGGCCCCAGAGCCACCAGAACCAGCGGCAGAGTTATATAACGAAACTGCTGCCAGCGGGAAGCCCCGTCAATAATCGCTGCCTCGTAGAGGTTTCCAGAGATACTCTGCAGAGCTCCCATTGAAAGCAGCATCATATAGGGAAAGCCCAGCCAGAGATTTACCAGCACCAGGGCGACCCGGGTCCAGAAAATATTATGCAGCCAGGGTATGGAGCTCAACCCAAAGTTAACCAGCATTCTGTTAACAATACCCACCGTCGGATTAAACATCCCCCGCCAGATCAACACTGAAATAAAGGCCGGAATAGCATAGGGCAGAATCAGCAGTACCCGGTATAATTTAACCAGCTTCATAGACTGATCATTTAATAAAATCGCCAGGAAAAGTCCCAGGCCAAAGGTAGTAATGACACTCAAAAGAGCCCACTGAAAGGTCCAGACAAAAACTCTTAAGAAGGGCCTCGATACTCTGGGATCGGTAATAAGCTCCTGATAATTATCCCAGCCCAGATAGGTTCTAAAACCCGGAGAAAGCCGTTCTCCCTCATCATTGGTGAATCTACCCTCAACGGGGCGGTATTCCTCATTGGTTCTCAAATCAACCATCACATCCCGGGCTTCATCATATTCAAAGGCCGGTCGATAGAGAGCAAAGCTGTTTAAATCTCTCATCCTCATCTCGCTGTCATTATAACTGAAACGCATCTGCTCAATAACGGCCACATTCTGGATTATATCCGCTCTTTCCAGCCGCTGATTTCCATTAATTTCATCAATCTCACCATCTCCGGTGGTGTCAAGCAGCCTTTCATCTTCCCGGGTTACCTCTTCTATCTCACCTTCAATCCCCAGAAAAAGTCTGCCATCCTCCTGATCCTCAAAGAGAAGTTTAAGCTCTTCAATTTCATCCTGTTTGAAAGCCTTAAAATCAAACTCCCGGGGATCCTCGGGACGATAATATTGAGCTTCAATTCGGGAAATTGCCTGTTCTTTATTAAGAATATGCCCGGTGCCGTAATTGGTAAAAGAAATATATACAGTATATAAGAGCGGAAAGACAACCAGCAGAATCATAAAAACTGTTCCTGGCAGGATATATTTAGCTGGATAGGTCTTGCTGGATAGATAGACATAATTAATTATTATAATTCCCACAACCAGGACTGCCAGTATGGGATAATTGCGCTGGACAAATAAAATTATTGCTGACCAGACAGCCAGAGCATTAAAAATTGCCAGCAGGGCAATTTTTAAAATATGCTTCTTATCAAAACTTGCCACAAAAAAACCTCCTTGCTCTAGAAAAATAAAAAAACTCCCGGGAATACTAACCCCGGTTTGTTAAAACACTGCCAAAACGAAAGCACTGAGGGTTTGAGCCGGCATTCTTCCAAGAAGAATGCCGGCTTTTTGCCCTAAATTACCTCAGCTGTGGTAGATGATTTACTTATAATGCTGAATCTAAGAATTTAGCTCAAAAAATACCAGCTAAAGGAATAATTATTCTATTGAAGCTCTGATCTGCTCGACGGCATCATCCATGGCAGCCTGGACTCCCTGCTCCTGGGTAAATATGAGAGATAGGGCATCCTCCCAGGCGCCCCAGACAGCAGCCATTTCTGGAATATCTGGCATCGGAGTACCTTCGGCACCGCTTTCCAGAAAACCCTGGGTTATCTCATCATCAGCAGCCAGCTCAGCAGCAGCCTTGTGCACCGGAGGACGGGGCTCGGCCTGATAGATCCGGTACATGGTATCTTCGGTGGCCACCAGTTCAGTCAGGAGTGCCTGAGCCAGCACTCTGTTTTCACTAAAGGAGCTGATCATGAAGCCATGCACACCGACAAAGGGTCTGGGATTTTCCCCTTTCATGGTGGGAATGGGAGCTATTCCATAGTCTATCCCGGCATCATCCAGAGCAGGCTGGAGCCAGGGGCCTCCCACTGTCATGGCCAGATCTCCGGTAGTTAAAAGACCTTCCATGGTATCAAAGTCAACATAGGGCACAGATTCATCAGCATAAAGATCATTAAGCATCTCCAGTCCTTCAACTGCCCCTTCGTTATTTAAACCGATGTCATAGGGGTCATAAACTCCCTCTTCGGCATCATAATGGAAGACATAACCACCCAGAGCTGTCATAAAGGGATAGGTGTGATAGGGGTCAGGCTGAGGCATGGTATAGCCGTATTTGTCTTCCTCAGCAGATATCTCCCTCACCAGAGCTGCAAATTCTTCAAAGGTTTCCGGGGGCTCGGGCACCAGATCCCGGTTGTAAATCAAAGCAACTGATTCCAGAGTATAGGGCACTCCGTAGAGGTTTTCCTCATAGGTAAAGGCATCGAGGGCAACCTCTTCAAAGTCATCGTAAAATACTCCGGGTACATCCAGAGGCTCAACCAGGCCATTTTCAATCAATTCACCCAGCCAGTCATGGGCACCGATGAAAATATCAGGTCCCTCTCCGGCCGGCGCTTCAACAGCCAGGTCATCAAGAATATCGCCAAAGGCTTTCTCCACCAGGGTAACAGGCACTCCGAATTCCTCTTCAAATTCAGGCACCAGATCTTCCAGAACCTCAACCCGGTTGTCATCGGCCCAGATTATGAGCTCACCCGGAGTTGAAGCTGCTGCCGGAGCGGTTAGACCAATAACAAAGGCCACCGCAATCAATACTGCCAGTAATTTTTTCATTAAATTCCCCTCCTGTAATAATTTTTATGCTGCCGCTTATTGTAGAAGAAAATCTTTTAAAACCAAATTAAAAATTTGCCAGTTTTTAAAGTTTAACAGCGGAAACTACTAAACACTTAGTTTCTCAGAGCAAAACTGAATCTCTCCAGACAATTTCTGTCGGTATGATAACCTCCTCTCCCTGATATTTATGGTCCTCAATTATGCTGATCAGCATTCGAGCAGCTCTCTCTCCCATTTCTTTGATCGGTATTTTTACTGTAGTCAGGCCGGGATTTACCAGAGAAGCTGCTGGAGTATCATTAAATCCAATAATTCCAATATCATCCGGCACCTTCCAGCCCCGGGCTTCAGCTGCTCTAAGAGCCCCCAGAGCTAGCAGATCATCGGCCCCAAATATTAAATCAATCTGCTGCTGACCTCTGGCCAGTAAATTATGAGCTTTCTTAATTCCTGCTTCATAGGAAAATTCTGCATAACTGATAAGTTCCGGACGGAAAACCAGACCAGCTTCGGCCAGCGCTTCTCGATAACCCTGCAGTCGATCCTGACAGACCACATAATCTTTCGGGCCTGAAAGAAAGGCAATATTGCTGTACCCCTTTGCTATCAACTCTCTCACGGTCTCTTTAACCGCTTTAATATTATTATTATCCACTCTGGGAATTTCTTTGTGCTCCTGGCTGCGCCCCACCAGCACAAAGGGATAATTTTCTCTGACCAGGGTGGTGATTATCTCCCCACTGGTTCGAGAAGCCATCAAAATCAAGCCCTCTACCTGTCTTTTTTTTAACAGATTTAAGGCCTCTCTGGTTTCAGATTCGTAACTGTCTGCAGAAGTGAGCATTAAACTGAAATTTTCCTGCTGAGTAACAGCAGCAATACCCTGAATTATATCGTTAAAAAAGGGGTTAGCTAGAGCCCGGTCGGTGGGGCGGGCCATTACCAGTCCAATGGAATTGCAGCGCTGATTGACCAGACTGCGAGCAATTGCATTGGGATGATATCCCAGGCTATCCATCACAGCCCGTACTCTCTCCTTGGTTTCGCTGCTGATTTGAGAACTATCGCTGATAACCCGGGAAACCGTTGACGGTGAGACTTCAGCTACCCGGGCCACATCTTTAATTGTCACCTGATCCATTCTTTATCATTCCAATCCTTTTTCAGCTTATATTTAGTTGAACTGGTTGAACTGTCAATAAACTTCCTGAATATGCTTTGATAATAAGCCCTTTAAGTTCCAAATAAACTTCCGAACCAGACTGACAGGAGGCTACCAGGAGCTCTTCTATTTAAAGAGCCAAAAATACAAACAGGTTTATCTTCTCTTTATAAGCTCAATTCTTGTTAGAGGTCTGATTAACTAGTGGTAGTTAAGGATAATTAAGAAAGAGAGCATAGTTCATTCATATTAACCAGAGATTTCTGTAATAAATAAAATATTTCAGAAACAGTAATTAGTAGAAGATTCACAAGGAAGAGATGCAATTTTTAAAAGTGCTGCCAGGCAAACCAAATTTCGGCCTAATTTGCTCTCTCAAACGTTTGCGTAAAGAATTTTTTAAAAATTGTCTTCACTACCATTATAATGAGCGCTATACTAATTGTCAAATAATCTCAGCAAAATTTCTCTATTTTTTAAAATGAATGGAGGATTAATCTTATCGTTAAAGAATTTATTATTAACAGGAAGCACCTGTCCGTCTTTGCCAGCAATTGACAGCAAAAAAAGAGTGTGAATGTTTATGGAAAACTCTTTTAAAGGTAATGTCAAAAGATCTATGAAAGAACACTTCAAGAAGGAAAGGAGGGGAAATTTATGGTTAGCAGCCGCTATCTGGCCCAGGAGCTCTTTCAAGGTCTGGGGCCTGAAGGTCAGAAAAAACTGGAGAAAAGCCGGGTGCTGCTGGTGGGCTGCGGAGCGCTGGGCAGCGTCAGTTCACAGATATTAACCCGGGCTGGAGTCGGTTATCTTAAAATCGCCGATGATGATCAGGTGGAGCTGGCCAATCTTCACCGTCAGCTGCTTTTTACCGAAAGAGATGCTGAGTTATCTACCCTCAAGGTTTATGCCGCCCGGGATTTCCTCAGCCAGGTAAACTCGGAGGTAGAAATAGAGATATTTGATAAAAAACTAACGACAGATAACGGCCCGGAACTGGCTGATGGTGTCGATCTGATTCTGGACTGTAGTGATAACCCAGAGGCCCGCCGCGCCATAGACTCCACCGCAAGAAGTGTCGGTATTCCCTGGATATATGGTGGGGTGGCGGCCTCGGTGGGCATGGTCAAGTTCGTGGCAGCTAATTCGGGAGAGTCTATTGAAAACTGGTTCGATTTCACCGCTGGCAGTGAGACCTTCTCTCCCTGCCAGGATGGGATTTTAAATACTGTCCCCCTGCTGGTTGCTACTCTGCAGAGCAATGAAGCTTTGAAATATCTCAGTGAAGCCCATGATCGGATAAATCATAAGCTGATCTACTTTGATCTCTGGGAAAATGAGTTTGAGTCTCTCGATGTTGTTTTAAATGAAGAAACAGAAGCTAAGAAAAAACAGCCGGAGTGATTTCTACAAACACCAGCAGAAGGAGCTAAAACAATGAATCTGTCAGCTCCCCGGCAGCGCCGGGAATTTCTAAAAAATCATTACGGGCAGGCCAGCCGGGAATCGGTCACTCCCTGGAAGAGGGTGAGCTCCAGTCTGAGAGGAGAAAAACCGGACCGGGTTCCCTTTGATTTCTGGGCCGTTCCCGAAGTATATGACAGCCTGAAACAGCATCTGGGAGTTAGCAGTGACCTGGAGATAGAAGAGCTGCTGGGAAGTGACTGCCGCAGGGTCACAGCAGATTATATCGGTCCTGCTCCCAGAAAAAACCCCGATGGCAGCTATATTGATCGCTGGGGAACCCATCGCCGTGAGGTAGAGCACTCCTGGGGAGGAGCCTATCAGGAATATGCCCGCTTCCCCCTGGCAGAGGCAGAAACTCCCGGAGATATCAGGAGCTGGCCGGGCTGGCCAAAACCTGAGCACTGGGATTATTCCCGGCTGCCGGAAAAAATCTCCAAGATCAACCGGAAAACCCGCTATCACATCAGGGTTGAGCTGGGCGGGATCTTTGAGCTTTCCTGGGGGCTTTATGGTCTGGAAAACTTTTTGATCGATCTGGTTGAAAGGCCGGAAATTCCCACTGCTATTATGGATTGTTTTACCGAATTTTTTCTGGCCCTGGCCGCTAGAGCCCTGAATGCTGCCGGCGATATAATTGATATTGTTTATACCTATGATGATATCGGGATGCAGAATAACCTTTTGATGTCACAGGCTATGTGGCGGAAATACATTCTGCCCCGCCACCGGAAATTGAATAAATTTATCAAACAGTATCCCGTAAAAATTATGTATCATTCCTGCGGAGCAGTCTATCCACTGATCCCTGAGCTGATCTCCGAAATGGAAATTGATATTTTAAACCCCCTCCAGCCCCGGGCCAGCGGGATGGATATGAAAAAAATTAAAGAAAATTTTGGCGGCAGGCTGGCATTTCATGGTGGTGTTGACCTGCAGCAGACCATGCCGCGGGGCAGCACCCGCGAAGTTCAGCAGGAGGCGGAGTCCCTCTGCCAAATTCTAGGTCCTGGAGGGGGCTATATCTGTGCCCCGGCTCATCATCTGCAGTCCGATACTCCTCTGAAAAATATAATCGCCCTCTATACAGCCCGGCGAGAGATTTAACCGCCGGAGAAAATCTGCTTCAGGAGGCAGAAAAAATGACAGACAGTATTAAAAATATTATCTTTGATGTAGGACAGGTTTTAATTAAATATCAACCGCTAAAAAATCTGGAAAAGGCTCTCCAGGATAAAAATCTGGCCAGGGATGTCTACGCCAAAACCTTCGGTTCTCAGGACTGGCTTAAACTGGACCGGGGCCTGGTCACCAGGAATGAACTGATAACCGAACTTGGCCAGAAATATCCTGAATTAGAGAATATCATTGCTGAATCTATCCGGAACTGGCCGGAATTTTTAGAGCCTGTTCCGGAAAATGCCGACCTATTAGAGAAACTTAAAGAGAAAGATTACCATCTTTATTATCTTTCCAACTTTCCCCGGGAGGGTTTTAAAGAGACTCAGGAAATNTTTCCCTATCTAAAAATTTTTGAAGAGGGTGTCATTTCCGGTGAAACCGGCTACATCAAGCCTGAGCCCGGTATTTACCGGGCGCTGATAGCAAAGGTTGATCTGGAGCCTTCTAATTCCCTTTTTATTGACGACCGCCAGGAAAATCTGACTGCAGCCGATAAGTTTGGTTTTAAAACGGTTCGCTATACAGCTGATACAAATTTACAGGATAAGTTCCGGGAGTATCAGATAAAAATTTAAGCTGTCTCCTAATGTTTTTGCCGGTTAAAACTGAACTCCTTTTCACCCAAGTAATTTTTTCGCCATTGCCATTGTACACCATAAGTCCCCAGAACTTAAAGAGCTGCCGCCCTACTTATCCACAGGGGGTGGATAAGCTGTTGATAACTGAACAACTGATTGGGCAGAAGAGGACAGCTTTCTCTCTCGACGATAGCTCCTGTCGAAATTTGATATATTATAATATATAACAGTCAAAGCCCCGATATCTCAAGCTTTATCGGGGCTTTTCTTGTATATTATATTTTGGATATTTCTGTTATCTTATTGATAATTATTTAAAATTAGCAGTAATTTACCCTGCATCAGGCTTTAGCTGTTATTCACAACTGCCTGTGGATAACTTTCTCTTAATGACCCCGGCCCAGCCAGGAAAGGAAGAAAAACCCCTATAATTTAGAACTAGCTGTTATTTTTTCTCTGATCAATCAGAGAATCAAATAGCTTGAGATTGTTTTCCAGCATCGATCCCCGCATCAGATCATTTATTGCCTGGCGATAATCTTCAGGTTCAACCCCGGGAATCCTTTCCTTCTCGGCCAGATGACCTATCAGCACCATGTTCTGCATTCTGGCATCATCCAGATTCTCTTTAAAAACCCGTTCCACCGAAACATCGAGTTTATCAGCCTCAGCAGCGATCCTGTCAGCCGTGATATCCTCCTCCCGGCCCAGCCTGGCTGCCAGAGTCTGCCAGGAAGTGTCATAATATATTAGCTCACCACCCCGCTTCAGATGGGTTATCATGCCCCGCAGGGCTTCGTTTCTCTCCAGAGCAATTACCATATCAGCCTGCTGCTCCCTGATCAGCGGGGTAAAGGTCTTCGGTCCCAGCCGGAGATTGGAGACTACCATGCCGCCTCGCTGGGCCAGACCGTGAGTATCCACCCCCCGCACCGGATAGCCGGCATAATCAGCTGCCCGGATTAGAATTTCACTTAACATGCCTATTCCCTGGCCGCCGACCCCGATCAGATAGAGATCAAGGTTGTTATCTCTGGTTTTTTGTTCTCTACTCATCACTGCCACCCCCCTGCTCGGCAAAAACTATGGCCCGGGTCGGACAGGTCTGCAGACAGGAACCATCCCCGATGCAGAGATCATCCTGCACCCAGACCGTCCCATCTTCCTTCAGCTGAAAGGTAGGGCAGGCAAAATCACTGACACATTCATGTATCTGAACACACTCCTCCTGATCAATCTTAACCTTCCTGTCCTGATAGCTTCCCTGACGCCGCTGCTCCCGGGTAAACTTCAGCATACAGGGATGTTTGGCAATAACAGCATTAAATCCGGGGCTGGAAACAGCTTTTTCGACCATTTCCTGCAGGCGATCCTGGGCATAGGTGTCAGTTTCATAAATTTCTTTCACGCCCAGACCTTCCAGCACCTGGCGGACCGGGATGGCCTCGATCTCCTGATTGAAGTTCCTCCCGGAAGCCGGATGATCCTGATGACCGGTCATAGCAGTGGTGCCGTTCTCCATCAAAATCAGGGTCAGGTTGTGATCGTTAAAGACGGCATTAACAATTCCGGGCAGCCCGGCATGAAACATGGTGGAATCCCCCAGAAAGGCTACCACCTTTCTCTCCTCGTTAAAAAGAGATAGACCGGCTCCGGTGCTGGTAGAATGCCCCATGGAAAGCAGAACCTCACCCATTTCATAGGGGGGAAGAAATCCCAGAGTATGACAGCCGATATCTGCCACCGTTATATCATGATTATTCAGCGCCTTTTTAATAGGATGAAAGGCTGCACGGTGACCGCAGCCCGGACAGAGCTGAGCCGGTCGGGGTGAAATGGGCAGGGAGCGTTCTTCAGTCTCCTTTTCCGGCAGCAGATCAGGCCAGCATCTTCTTAAAACCCGGGCAACCTTATCAGGGGTATATTCCCCCATCCAGTCTTCGATCCCCTGCTTGCCCAGAATTCTGGTTTTTATTTTCTCATCAAAGGCCAGGCTTTTAATCTGCAGCTCCAGCACATCATCCAGCTCTTCCAGGATCTTAACCTCCTGATGCTCTCTTAAAAAATTTAAAATCAACTTCCTGTCCAGGGGTTGAACCAGCCCCAGCTTAAGAATATCAGGTCTGTTCTGGCTGTCATCGCCAAGATCCTGCAGCACATCCTGCAGCGATAGATAGGGCACTCCGGTGGTGATAATACCTCTCTTTTTATTGCCATTATCTTCAATCCGGTTAAGATCAGAG
>SL_5KL_010_SEDDRAFT_10000279_pt1 | contig 32774 bp, 30 predicted proteins | sample SodLakKL_010_SED_FD_9118 | JGI IMG/M metagenome (IMG submission 9118) | reverse complement strand
AGCGGATACGATTCGTCGACCGGTTCGGCCAGCCCGCCGTGCGAGCCAGTCGAAAACACCGCCCGCCCCGAGTCAGTGTCGAACGCCCACTCGCCATCGACGTAGTACTGGTAGCCACCCTGGCTTGTGGCATCCGGCGCGGGCCAGCGAACCGCAAGCTCCGACTCGAGTCGCGCGTAGTCGATTCCCGAGAGATCGGCCGGGGTGCCGGCGGTCAGCGCGCGAAGTTCGTCGAACACCGTCGCGGGATCGAGCGGCGAGTCGTCGAACAGCCCCGGTTCGATGCGGTTGCCAATGGTGGCAATGATATCGAGATCCTGTCGAACCGTTTCGGGCGGGTCGACGGCGGCGGTGACTCGCGAGACGGTGCGCTCCATGTTCATCGTCGTGCCCGCGGTTTCGCCCCACGTTGCCGCCGGCAACACCACGTCCGCACACGCGACGGTTTCGGAGTAAAACGAGTCTTGGACGACGAGAAAGACGTCGTCGAGTACGGATTTGACGTGGCCGGCATCGGGCATGCCGGCCGCGGGGTTGGTCGCGACCGTCCAACAGACATCGATCTCGCCGCGAGCGATCCGGTCGATGATTTCGACGAAGCCCGCCCCACGCTCGCGCGGAAGCCGGCTGAACGGGACGCCCCACGTGGTGGCGATTTTCTTGCGCACGGCCGTGTCGTCGTACGCCTGATGGCCGGGCCACGTTTCCTTGGACGAACAGACACGGTTGCCCATCGAGTTGGCCTGGCCGGTTAGCGAAAACGGCCCCGAACCCGGCCCCATGTTGCCCGTGACCAAACAGAGATCGATCAACGCGCGCGCCGTCGCCGTTCCCTGAACGCTCTGGTTGATACCCATTCCCCAGTAGAGCAGCGTCGGCGTCTCAACCGCGTCAGCAAGCGTCTCGACCGCGTCGACCGACACGCCAGCGGTGTCGGCCGCCCGCTCAACGGATGGGAGCGAGTCAACCATTCGGTCGTACCCAGTCGTGTGTGTGCGCACGAAGTCGGCGTCGATGCCGTCGGTGGTGACGATGTGGGCGATAACCGCACGCGCGAGCGCCAGGTCGGTGCCGGGCTCGGGTTGGATGTGCGTGTCGGCCTCGCGGGCCGTCTGGCTTTCGACGGGGTCGACCACGAGCAACTGGCTGTCGGCGTCGGCTGCGCTGTCGGCAATCCAACTGTGCAACACGGGATGAGCCGTCGCGGGGTTTGCGCCCCAGACGAGGTGGGTTTGCGCCTCGGGAATGTCGTCGTACGTTGGCGGCGGCGCGTTGCCACCAAATGCGCGGTCGTAGGCGGTGACGGCGCTCGCCATGCAGAGACCCGTGTTGGCGTCGTAGTAGGGGGTTCCAAAGCCGCCGCGGGCGACTTTGCCCAACGCGTAGGCGGCCTCGTTGGTCTGTTGGCCGCTGCCGAGAACCGCGATGTTGCCCGAATCCTTGCGCAGCGATTCAATAAATCGCGTGGCGACAATGCCGATTGCGGTGTCCCAGTCGGTGGGCTGCAGTTCGCCACCGCGTCGAACCAGCGGTTCAGTCAGTCGCCTCCCGTCGGGGTCGACGGTTTCGCGAAGCCCGCGCTTGCAGTCGGCGCCGGCAGTCGTCGGGTGCGAGCTGTCGCCGTGGGCCGCAACACCGCCGGCGGCGGCCGCACGCTGGAGGAGGCCACAGCCGACCGCACACCGCATGCAGGTCGTTGGGTGCCACTCGTCGCTCATCAGTCACTCAGGGAAACGTTGGCTGCTGTCGATTGACGTGCCAGCACGGTGGAGAAATTCATCGGGTATCAGGTGTGTTGTGGTAGATGAGCGCACAGAGACCAATAATTGCTTTGGTGTGAACCGATTTGTCTGTGAAACAAGACACTAACTGGTGAGAGAAACGGACAAACAGTCAAAAAGACACCAATCTGACGGAGCCGTCGGTGAGCGCAACCACTGCTCCGAGGTTGTGAATCATAACTTGTTCGGACTCCGACTGCAACGAAATAAAATTCATTGCGTAAGAGCTGAAATATACTCCGCAGTTCGCGTGCGTTTCGAATCCGTCTGCTTTCATCCCAATTTTCCGTATTTGTTAAAGAGCCAGCTTTTTGTATAGAGATACAAAGTTATTCACCATGCTAACCGAGCAACCAACTAATGAATCGGTCGAAGATCCTCATTATGATGAGGTGAGGAAGACCGAATGAGTCAGAAAAAGAAAGAAGCGTACAAGGACGAACTGTACGGTGACGCGGTCCGCGAAAAACTGCTTGCATTCGCCGAGACGGGATACGACTCCATTCCTGAAGATGAAAAAGACGCGTGGCTCTCGCGATTCAAGTTCTGGGGCGTCTTTGCCCACCGTTCGGGCCAAGAAGGCTACTTTATGATGCGACTGACCAACTGCAACGGTCGGCTCGAACCGGGCCAGCTGCGCGCAATCGGCGAGGTCGCCCGTGACTACGCGACCGGACCGGTGTCGAACCCCGAGTACGGCAACGGCTGGATCGACTTTACGACCCGCCAGTCGATCCAGCTCCACTGGATCAAACTCGAGGACGTCCCCAAGGTGTGGGAGAAACTCGAGGCCGAAGGCGTCACCAGCCGCTCGGCCGGTGGCGACACGATGCGCAACATCTCGGGCTGTCCGGTTGCGGGCAAGGCAAAAGACGAGATCATTGATACGCTGCCGATTCTCGATCGGTTCCAAGCAGAGATTCGCGATGACGACGCGCTGTGCAACATGCCCCGGAAGTTCAACATCTCCATCACGGGAACGCCCGAAGGTGGTGCACAGGATTCGATCAACGACATCGGACTCGAACCCGCGACGAAGGAGATCGATGGGCAAGAAGTGCTCGGCTTCAACGTCCGTGTCGGCGGCGGCCTCGGCGGCCACGAACCGCGCGTTGCCCGTGCGCTGAACGTGTTTGTCGAACCCGACCGCGCGGTTGACATCGTGCGGGCGTTCGTCGAACTCTATCACGACTACGGCGACCGCGAGGTGCGCTCGAAAAACCGGTCGCGCTTTTTTGTCGACGACAAGGGTACCGAGTGGATTCGCGACACGCTCCAGGCGGAGTACGTCGACTGGGAGCTCAAAACCGGCGGTACGGACATGCGCGAGAACTACACCTACAACGCCGGTCGCGACACCGAAGACGGCAAGTTCGATTATCTCGGCGTCCACGAGCAGAACGACGGCAACTGCTGGGTCGGCCTCTCGGTCGCCGTCGGCCGGATGGAAGCCGAGGAAGTCATCGAGTTGGCCGAGCTGGCCGACGAGTACGGGTCGGGCGAAATCCGACTCACGCGCCGGCAGAATCCGCTCATCATGGACGTCGACCCCGACCGTGTCGACGAGTTGCTCCGCAAACCGCTGCTGCACAAACACAAACCCGAACCCAACCCGTTCGTTCGCGGCGCGATGGCCTGTACGGGCACCGAGTTCTGCTCGCTCGCGCTCGCCGAAACCAAGACGCGAATGGCCGCGATGTTGCGCTGGCTCCGTGACAACGTCGACCTTCCGGACGACGTCGATCAGCTGAAAATTCACTTTTCGGGCTGTACGGCCGACTGCGGGCAGGCCAACACCGCCGACATCGGCCTGATCGGCATGCGCGGTCGCAAAGACGGCGAGATGGTCGAGGCGCTTGACCTCGGCGTCGGCGGCGGCATCGGCGAGGAGCCCTCTTTTGTCGAGTGGATCCGACAGCGCGTGCCCGCCGACGAGGTGCCAGGCGCGATCAGAAACCTCGTGCAGGCGTTTGCCGCCCACCGATTCGAGGGCCAAACGTTCCGCGAGTGGGTCGATGCGACGGGTGACGAGATGCTGATCGAACTCAGCGAACCCGCGGAGACCACCTACGAGGATCCCGCGCTCACCGACGCGAAACAGTCGTGGTATCCGTTCGCCGACGACGACGACGGCGAGATGGAACTGTCGACACAGGGAATCGCACACGCCGACGACTGAGCACGCCCAATCAGTGATTGTCGCCGATCTGTATTTTTGAGGCAGCGACTCAAGCGCCACCAACCCTGTTTTTATTCCGCGCTCGCGCATGGAACACGTATGCCAACACCAGTCGTCGTTGCAGCCGTGCGGACGCCACAAGGGCGAGCAGGCGGGGTCTTCGCCGACCTCCGCAGCGAGGCGCTCTCGATTGCCGTAATCGACGATCTGCTGGCCGAAACCGACCTCACGGGCGAGGCGGTCGACGACCTGTTGTGGGGCTGTGCGCAACAGCGCGGCGAGCAGGACAACAACCTCGCTCGCGTGATCGCGTTGTGCTCGGCGCTCGGCGAGACGACGCCGGCGGCGACGATCAACCGCTGGTGTGCCTCGTCGATGCAGGCGATCATCTCGGCCGCCGACGCGATTGCGGCGGGAAACCGCGACTGCGTCGTCGCCGGCGGCGTCGAAAGCATGTCGCGACTCGGGATGGAGACGCCCGACGCCGACTCACTGTACCCTGCACTCAGCAATCGGTACGACATCGGGGCGCTCGAAATGGGCCGGACGGCTGAAACCGTCGCCACCGGCCACGACGTATCGCGAGACGCACAGGATGCCTACGCCGTTCGGAGCCACCACCGTGCCGCCGCGGCAACCCGATCGGGCCGTTTCGATGACGAGATTGTCCCGATCGAAACCGACGACGGCGTCGGCGTCGACACCGATGAAGGAATTCGACCGGACACCTCAGCCGACGCGCTGGCTGCGTTGAAGCCGGCGTTCGTCGAGGGCGGCACGGTGACCGCAGGCAACGCCTCACAGCTCGCCGACGGCGCGGCTGGCGTCGTCGTCACCAGCGAGGAGTTCGCCGATGAGCATGGGCTCTCGCCGCTGGCACGGATCGGCGCCAACGCGGTTGCCGGCGTCGATCCGCGCGTGATGGGTATCGGCCCGGTGCCGGCAACCCGGCGACTGCTCGACCGGACGGGCCGCACGATCGACGACTACGGCCTCATCGAACTCAACGAGGCGTTTGCGAGCCAGACCGTCCACGCAACGCGGGAACTCGAAATCGACGACGACCGACTCAACGTCAACGGCGGGGCGATCGCGCTCGGCCATCCGCTCGGCGCGTCGGGTGCGCGACTGCCAGTGACGCTGCTTCACGAAATGGAGCGACGGGAGGTCGACCGAGGCTTGGCGACGCTCTGTGTCGGCTTCGGCCAGGGTGCAGCGATCGAGTTTCGCCGGTCGTGATCCGAACCGAGCGAGAACAACGCAAGCGGCGTTTCGGTCGGCGTGTATCGTTGTTGACGGAGACCGCGTGTCGAATAGAGGGGCGAGATTCCGCAGAAAAGAGGGGCGTCAGTGAATCCGGACGACCGCTCGGTACGGCTCACAGCCAGCCGTCAGGGAGTTCATCTTGGTGGGTCTCAATAAGTGTGAGGAGCGGCTCGATCTCGTCCCAGTTGGGGCCTTTGCTAATGGTATTGGAGTCTCGATCCCAACTGATGTACCCCATCGCTTCGAGCTTCGGGAGATGATTGTGAAAGAGTTCGAGTTGGAGCACCGCTGGCTCGTCCCCATCGGAAACGATATTTAGTGGGTCGCGGTCGGTGTCGTCCTGTGGATTATGCTCCAAGAGGGCAACAAGCAACTGGCGTCGGTAGGGGTGAGAAAGTGCCGTGTAGACACTCGTTACTCCTGACGAATGTTTCATACCTGTTATGTAACCGCTCAGCACATGGGTGGTCGCCTTGGTACACAAGGTCACGAGTCGGTGTAACATCAAAACGTCCACCCGATGCAGTATCTACTCGACACAAAACGGTGGCCCAGTGGGGCGAAAACCGAACAGATGCGGCCACCGGGTGACAGGAGTGCTCTCCGTTCGGTGCAAAATCTCTATAATGTCAGTATTCAAGAAAATAGGCAAACGCGACGCTTAAACTGGTGGTGACAGCAATCCGATCCGGGTCGTCGACAACGAGATCCACCTCAGCCGTCGGTGTCAACCATACCGCGGTCGAGCGCGGTCAACACGCCCCGAACGTTGAGTCGGGTTTCGGCACGTCCTTTCTCGTCGCCCCAGATCTCGATGAGTTCGGTGTGGTCGACGAAGTGTTCGATAACCGCCTCGTCGTCACCGAGTTCCTCGCGGCGCTGGCGAACCGCTTCGACCCACTCGACGAGCGTTCGCTTGTAGCCATCGAGCAGGGCGGCGTCGTACTCGCGGGGGCCGAAATGGGCGAAACACAGTCGGTCAGGGGCGAGCGATTGGATCATCGAAACGTCGTCGAGACACCCCTGGACATCGAACTGCGGCGGCGGCGACGTGACGCGAATCTCGTCGCGGTCGGCTACGTAGATGCCGGCGGCGTCGCCCGTGAAGACGCTCGCGCGGTCGGATTCGAACACAAACTGGTGTGGAGCGTGGCCGGGCGCGGCGTGGGCGGTGAGCGTTCGGTCACCGAGGTCGATTCGGTCGCCGTCGGCCAGCGTCGACAGCCGGTCGGTCGGAACCGGTTTCGGTTCGACGTAGTGTCGCCACGCGCTGCCGACGGCACTTTTTGTGCCCTCAACGAGCCGTGTCGGGTCGACGAGATGGCGCTCACCGCGTTCGTGAACGAGCACCTCGGCGTCGGGAAACCGCTCGACGAGAAAACCCGCTCCGCCGGCGTGATCGAGGTGGACGTGTGTCAGCAGAATGGAGGCGAGGTCGTCGATTCCGAGCTCGTCGAGTGCGTTGAAGACACGCTCACGATTGGTGCCAATGCCGGTGTCGACGACGGCGGGTCGGTCGGTGTCGAACAGGTAGACCGAACCGTAGCCCGTCACGTCGTACATCCCGGTGTCGACGTAGTAGAGGTCCGGACAGTCGGGGACCGACCGAAGCTCGCCGGGCGTCATTGGAACACCAGCTCCTCGCTGGTCGTCACCTCGCCGAACAGGAAGTCACAGTGCGCAACCGCGTACTCGCGGTGGCCGTCTTCGATGTAGCCGAGCGCGTCCTCGACGAGCACGGGTTTGAAATCGCGAAGTCCCGCGCTGCCGGCGGTGTGAAACACACAGACGTTGGCGAGCGTTCCACAGATGAGCAGATCGTCGATACCGTGCGCGCGAAGCCAGCCCTCCAGTTCGGTCCGATAAAACGCGTCGTAGGTGTGTTTGACCACCGTTGTGTCGCCAGCTTTGACCGGCAACTCCCCGACGAGTTCTGCCTCCCACGACCCCTCGACGACGTGTTCGCCCCAGCGGTCGAACTCGTCGTAGTAGTGCGCGTCGTCGAACTGCTCGGGCGGGTGGACATCGCGGGTGTAAACAACCGGGATGTTGGCGTTGTGCGCCCGGTCAACGAGTGCACTGACCGGGTCGATAGCGGCCTCGCTTCCCGGCGCGTACAGCGATCCATCGGGCTTACAGAAGCCGTTTTGCATGTCGACGACGACGAGCGCGGTTGCGTCCGAATCGACGTTCATGCTCGTTCGTTTGGCCGCCAGCCAATAAATTCCCTCGCTGCGGCCGACAGCTTATTTCCCCGGTCTAACCCACCCGAGCGAACAGTATTTGACGACGACGCGTCTTGTGTCGGTATGCGCCGTCTCGTCCTGTGCTGTGTGTTGCTCGCGGTCGTCGCCGGCGGCATCGTTCCCGCGGTCGCCGCGGGCCATCCGGGTGTCGACCACGACGACCATGACCACCACACGGGCGACACAACGACCGAATCGGACGATGCCGACGGCTTCAACACGGGCCCACTCGGCTGTGTCGAGGACGTCTGTCACGACGACGAACTCGGGTTGACCAGTTCGAGCGGACTGGATGACGACGAACTCGAAATGCTCATTTATCGGTCGATGGCACGCGTCGAGGAGCTTCGAGGCGAGCGGTTCGAAGACGAGATTCCCGTCGAAATCATGAGCCGCGAGGAGTTCCGCGAACTGGGTGCGAGTGAGGAAGAGAGCGACCCCGACCGCTGGAACAACCAGGTCTGGAAAGCGCTGTTCGTCGTCGACGACGACACCGACGTGTCGGCCGCCATCGATGAGACCGTCGGCGGTGCCGTCACCGGCTTTTACCAGCCCTCGACGAACGAAATCGTGTTGATCACGCCCGACACCGACGCGCCACAGATCAACGAGCAAACGCTGATCCATGAGTTCGCTCACGCGCTGCAGGACCAACGCCACGACCTCACAAGCCCGCAGTTCAGCGGTGACACCCAGGATGCCGACCTCGCCGTCACGGGTGTCTACGAGGGCGAGGCCGTCTACCTCGAAAACCGGTACGAAGAACGCTGTGCGACCGAGTGGGAGTGTCTCGATGAACCGCCACGAAGCGGCGGGGGCGGCGGGGGCAATCAGGGGCTGTTGATGACGTTGCTCCAGCCGTACTCCAGCGGGCCGGCCTACATCGCCGACGTCGTCGAGCGCGAGGGGTGGGCCGGCGTCGACGATCGCATGGAAGAACCGCCGGAAACGACTCGCGAGCTGATTCACCGCGAGCGGTTCGACGCGCAGTCGATCGACGTCGACGACGAGGCGACTGACGGCTGGGAGCGTCACTCCGACCGTGGTGTCGAGGGCGCGGAAGTCGCCGGCGAGGCCTCCATCTTCGTGATGTTCTGGTACCAAGCCGTCGAGTACGACGCCGAAACGATCGATCCGAGCGTCATGCACGAGACAACCCATCCCGACGAGCCGCGAAACTACGCCGCGGCCCCATCAAGCGGCTGGGTCGCTGACGAACTCGTTCCCTACCAGCGCAACGGCGACGACGGCTACGTCTGGACTCTCGAGTGGGAAACTGCCGACGACGCCGACGAGTTCCGAACGGCCTACGGCGCGATTTTGCAGGCCCACGACGCGACCGAGACCGACGAGGGCGTCTACGTGATCGATGATGGCGGCTTCAGCGGGGCGTACGCGCTCAGCGTCGACAACACGCGGGTAACCATTGTCCACGCGTCGACGGTCGACGGCCTGTTCGAACTCAAACCGAACCTCGATCCCGACTCGGTTGACGAGGAAACCCCCGGCTTCGGGGTCGCCGTCGGCCTCGCCGCGCTCGTCGCCGCCGCGGTCGTGTTTCGGCGGCTTGGGCCGTCGTCGTAGCGGACACAAACCGGCCAACTGCTATAGACGAGCGCCGAGCGCCGACCACCGACCGGTCAGCGCCTTTTTTACCGACTCACCCGAACGCCCGGTATGAGCGACCACGGGTTCGATATCATCTCGCCCGACGCGATACGCAGCGGCCGGGCGACCGACGCCTACTTCGAGCGAACCGAGGCGACGCTCCAGGGGGCACACAAAAATCCCCACGTCGTCGCCGAAGTCACTGCCGACCAGTTTGCCGACGGCGAGTTCGAACTGCTCGCAGGGGTCAAAGACGCCGCCGCGTTGCTTGCGGGTCGTGAGCTTTCGGTCGACACGATTCCGCCGGGACGACTGTTCGACGGCGGTCCAGTGATGCGGATTTCGGGGCCGTATCTCGAAATCGCGCGACTCGAAACCGCGCTGCTCGGCTTTCTGTCGCACGCCTCGGGCATCGCGACCGCCGCGCTCGACATCCGGCAGGCAGCGCCCGACTCGCCCATTCTCTCGTTCGGCGCGCGACACGTCCACCCCTCGATTGCAGCGGTCGTCGAGCGCAGTGCACTGCTTGCGGGACTCGACGGCTTTTCGCACGTTGCCGCCGGCGACGTGATTGGGCGAACCGCCAGCGGGACGATGCCGCACGCACTCATGCTGTGTTTCGGCAACGGAAACCAGGAACTCGCCTGGCAGGCGTTCAACGAGACGGTCGGCGACGACGTCCAGCGCATTGCGCTCTGCGATACGTTCACCGACGAAGTCGACGAGGTTCGACGCGCTGCCGACGCGCTCGGTGACGACCTCGATGGCGTCCGGATCGACACCACCGGCTCGCGGCGCGGAGATTTCCGCCACATCATCCGCGAGGTTCGGTGGGCGCTCGATGAGATGGGCCGTGACGACGTCGACATTTTCGTCAGCGGCGGCCTTGGAGCGGCCGACCTCCGTGCGCTCCGCGACGTTGCCGACGGCTTCGGCGTTGGCAGTGCCATCTCGAACGCCGACCCGGTCGATTTCGCGCTGGATCTCGTCGAAATCGATGGCGACCCAATCGCCAAACGCGGCAAACTCGCGGGCGTCAAACACGCGTACCGAACCGCCGACGGCGACCACCACGTGGCTCGGCGCGAGGAGCCCGCACCGGCCGACAGCGAGGCGTTGTTGGAGCCACTGATTCGTGATGGCGAGCGCGTCGGCGAGATCGACCTCTCGCTGGAGGCAGCCGCCGAACGGGCGACCGCTGACGCGTCGCTAGTTGGGGTTGGTGAGCAGGAGAGACAGTAGGGAGTTCGAGACGAGTTACAGCGCTTCGACGCTGCCGCCGTCGGGGCGCTCGCGGAACACCTGGCCTTCGAACAGCGTGAGCATGGTGTCGTCGTCCTGCCAGGCAACCGGCGAGACGCCCGCCTTCTTGCAGACCAACGAGAGGTACTTCTCTTTGCTCCAGTTCTGTTCGACCGGCAGTGTGGGGTAGAGCCAGCCGTGTTTGTTGCCGGTGTCGAGCGCGACCCCGTGGGTGCCGAGTTCGAGATCCTCAAGCGGATTGTTCGTCAACAGCGTGTTGCTGACGATACAGACCGAAATCGAGAGATCCGGCAGTTCCTTCGAGCCAATCTCCGATCCGGCGGAGTCGGCCGAGGCGGCCTGAATGGCCGCATCGACGATGGCGTGGCCGAGCTGGTCTTTGCCACGGTATGCGCCCGCACAGCCGCGGAGTCGCCCACGGCCACGGGTTGACTGAATGCGGACAAACGCGCCCGTGCGGGCGTAAAACGCGTCGCGCATGCTCCCGGGTTGCTCGCGTTGGCCGTGAAGAACGTACGATTCGACCGCCTCTCTGGCAAGTTCGACCGCTCGTGCACCGTCGTCATAACTCAGCTGAACGGTCTGTGCCTCGGACATACACCTACACAAGAAGGCAGTGGACTTCAATTCTTCCCATTCGTTCAGTGGAGTTAGCATGTCGCCAGGAGACCCCGCTAACACGGCTACTGGAGCGTCTTTTCAACAAAAATGAGCCCCGGCTGGCCGGAGTGTGCGCGATTCACGCAACCCAAAACCCAGACACTTACGAGCCCCGCGGTCGACACACCCGCATGCTCCTAACCAACGCCACACGCGTCGGTGGCGACACCGTCGACGTGCGAATCGAGGACGAAACGATCGCCGATGTCGACAGCGATCTCACCGCCGACCCTGACGAACGCGTTATCGACGCCGACGGCCGGCTGGTGCTTCCCGGCGCGATCGACGCACACGTTCACTTTCGCGAACCGGGCTACTCGCACAAAGAAACCTGGAAAACCGGCACCCAGAGCGCGGCAGCAGGCGGCGTGACAACCGTCGTTGACATGCCGAACACGACGCCGCCAACGACGACCGGCGCGTTTTTTGATGCCAAAGCCGCGTGCGCCGAACACGCCGTCGTCGACTACGGGCTCAACGGCGGCGTCACGGGCGACTGGGAGCCAGAATCGTTGTTTTCGCGGCCGCTGTGTGCGCTCGGCGAGGTGTTTCTCGCCGACTCGACCGGCGACATGGGCGTCGCGACCGATCTGTTTGTCGACGCCGCACGCACGGCTGCCGGCGCGGGGCTAACGGTGACCGTCCACGCCGAAGACGAAACGCTGTTTGACCACGCCGCCCGCGAGGGCGACGCCGGCGGCGTTGGTCGCGCGGCCGACGCCGACCGCTGGAGTCGGTTTCGCGCGGCCGAGGCCGAAGTGGCTGCCGTCGAGCGCGCGGTCGCCGTTGGCGACGAAACGGGTGCGGAAATCCACATCGCCCACGCGTCGACGCCGGAGGGAATCGACGCTGCCGTCGACGGCGGGGCGACCTGCGAGGTGTGTCCGCACCACCTGTATCTCTCGCGTGACGATCTCGACGAACTGGGAACCTACGGCCGGATGAACCCGCCGCTTCGGAGCGAAGCGCGCCGGAAAGCGGTCTTCAAGCGGGTCGCCGACGGCACCGTCGACATCATCGCGACCGACCACGCGCCGCACACACGCGAAGAGAAAGAACAGCGATTGTGGGACGCCCCGAGCGGCGTACCGGGTGTCGAAACCATGCTGCCGTTGTTGCTCGAATCGGCCCGCCAGGGCGACCTTTCGTACGAACGCGTCGTCGACCTCGTTGCACACACGCCGGCACAGATTTTCGACCTGGATTCGAAGGGGCGGCTCGAACCGGGCTACGACGCGGATCTCTTGCTCGTCGATCCCGACGCACCGCGAGAAATCCGCGGAAGCGACACCCACAGCACGTGCGGATGGACCCCGTTCGAGGGGCGTCTCGGCGTGTTTCCCGAACTGACGATGGTTCGTGGACAGATCGTATACGAAAGAACGCCGAACGATGGCGACGGTGCGGTCGCTGCGGACGATGAGGATGGGGCCGACCGGAGCGACGACAGCGAGTCGTTCGGGACGGTGCAGGGCCGAAACGTCCGGCTGTAACCACAGACAGAGCCGATACGGTTTTCCCACCGCCGCCGGAACTGACCGCTAATGCTGAGTAGACAGTTCGTCCGCGAGAATCCGGACGCCGTCCGCGCGGCCCTTTCGGCCAAAGGGGTCGATGTCGACCTCGATCGGATTCTCGAGATCGACCGCGAGTGGCGCGCGCTCAAAAGCGAGGGCGACGACCTTCGCCACGAGCGCAACGAGGTATCGAAACGGATCGGCCAACTCAAACAGGCGGGCAAAGACGACGAGGCCGACGAGGCAATCGCCCGCTCGACCGAACTCAAAACCGAGTTGCAGGCGGTCGAAGCCCGCGCTGACGAGCTCGAAGCCGAACTCGAAGCGGCGTTGTTGACGCTGCCACAGCTGCCCGACGACTCGGTTCCATTCGGCGCTGATGAAGATGAGAACGTCGAACGCCGCCGCGAGGGATTCGAGAGGCTCCGAGAGCTCCCCGACCGCGTCGTTCCCCACTACGACCTGGGCGAGGAACTCGAAATTCTGGATTTCGCCCGGGGCGCGAAGGTGTCGGGTGGCGGATTTTATTTTCTCAAGGGCGACGGTGCACGACTCGAACACGCGCTGATTCAGTTCATGCTCGACCTGCACCGCGAGCAGGGGTATGTCGACATCTTCCCGCCGATTCCGGTCAACAGCGCCGCCATGCGCGGCACCGGCCAGTTCCCCAAGTTCACCGAGGACGCCTACCGGCTGGAGGGCAACAACAGCGATCCCTACAGCGATGACGACCTCTGGCTGCTGCCGACCGCCGAGGTGCCCGTGACCAACCTCCACCGCGAGGAGATTCTGCTCGACGGCGACCTCCCGCTCAAGTATCAGGCCTACTCGCCGAACTTCCGCCAGGAGGCCGGCGAACACGGCACCGAAACCCGCGGCATCGTCCGCGTCCACCAGTTCAACAAGGTCGAGATGGTCAACTTCGTCCGCCCCGACGAGAGCGACGACCGCTTCGAGGGCCTCGTCGGCGAGGCCGAATCGGTACTTGAAGCGCTCGAACTGCCCTACCGAATTTTGGAAATGTGTACCGGCGATCTCGGCTTTACGCAGGCGAAAAAGTACGACATCGAGGTGTGGGCTCCCGCCGACGACATGGACGACGGGCCGGCCGAGGGTGGCCGCTGGCTCGAGGTCTCGTCGGTTTCGAACTTCCGGGCGTTTCAAGCACGACGGGCGGGCATTCGCTACCGACCCGAACAACACGAATCGGCCGAGTTCGTCCACACGCTCAACGGCTCGGGGGTCGCGATTCCCCGCGTGATGGTTGCCATTCTGGAATACTACCAGAACCCCGACGGAACGGTGACGGTTCCCGAGGCGCTGCGACCGTACATGGGTGGACAACAACGAATTGCGGGCCACGACGCAGTGGGTGAAACCGCCGTCGGCGACGGCACATAGCGGGATCGCGGAGACGTCGTCCGCAAGCAAACCGGGGCGGTGAGAACGGTTCGGTCGGCATCGGCGGGTTTGCAAAGGTCTTTGCCCGTTGCTCGTCTACTGATGGACAATGGACGACGCTGTGCGGGTTCGAACCGCGGCTCAAAACGCGCTGGAAGCAATCGACCCGCCACGGCTCAAAACGGTTCTGTTCGAACGGCTCAAAACCGCCTCAATGGCCCCCGGCGTGCTTGTGTGGCAGAGTGCAACGCTGTGTGAGCCCGCACGCCAACCGGCTGACCTCCCCCAGCGCGCTGCGGGAGTGCAGTTGATTTACGAGGGGCTGCGACTCACGCGAACGCTGTCGCACGAGCCGCCGTGGGAGCGAGACGGCGCCGCACTGGAGGGTGATCTGGATGCCGACCTCGACATTCTCGCGGCCGACATTTTCGTCTCGCGTGGATTTTATTTACTGGCTCGGACGGAGGCGGCAACCGCTGCAGTCGAAACCGTCCAAACGTTCGGACGCGAACAGACTCAGCAGCTCGCAGAGCCCAACCGTGCTGTATCCGACGAGTCGCTCGAAGCGACCATCTTTTCGTTGGCGGTTCGCGCTGGTCTCACTGCCGTCGGAACCGAGCCAACCGAGGAACTGCTCGTGGCTGCGATGACGGCCGGTCGGGACTACGAGGACGCGTTGCCACCGGCGGCCGCGGCGCTGTCCGAGTCACTTCGGCGACGCCTTACCGAGTCGTCGACGGCGACCCCCGACGAAGCGGTGGCCTCATCGACCGGCGATTCCTGACTACCGAGCGACGAAATCGCATGGCGACACCGCCGAATCGAAACGCCTAAAGACATCTCGGGGAAACCATTCAATGCCTGCCTGGGTAGCTTAGCGGTAAAGCGCGTCCTTGGTAAGGACGAGAGCCCGGGTTCAAATCCCGGCCTAGGCTGTTTTGTGCGATACAATAGATTCCCGGTGAGGCCTGCCTCTAAGACGATTTGACTACGGTTAGTCAGCCGCTGGTAAATATAACAGAGGAGTTAGTCCACACCAGTGGTGTGAGTCATCGTCAGATAGCCGGTGAGATCCGTCGTTGAGAGCATCCCGAGGACATCACCTTCGCCGTCAGTCACAGGTAAGTGGTGAATTCGTTTGGACATCATGGTTGCCGCAGCGTCCGTAATGGACTCCTGTGGCGTAATCGTCTCAACACTGTCGCTCATATAGTCGGCAACCGTCGCTCCGGAGGGAAGCTCGTTCTCGGCAACGATTTCGACGAAGTCGGTGCGTGTCAGCACCCCCACAAGTCGCTCGTCGCTATCGAGAACGACCAGCGACCCGATGTTCTCGGTGCGGAGCGTGTTAGCAGCCGATGCAATCGCGGTGTCAGCGGTAGTCGTGACAACCGCAGGCGTCATGAGTTTCTCAACCGAAACGGCATCCATTCCCATACCAATACATGCAACCTATTTATCAATAAATGTTGGTCTGAAACGGCGTATGAGTCCCCTGAGCACACCGGCTGGATGCGTGAGTCGATTACAACTGCGCCGCGTGCAGCAGGTAGTACAATAGCAGTACACAAGTGTATTCTCCGCAGGCAAATTGGGCAGAAGTAAACCGATTATAGGGGCAATAATTATATGTATGCTTTGCACAGGTACAGATATGTCTCGAGAACAACTAGAAAACGCGATCGCGCGACGGAAACTGCTGGCAGGAATCGGCGCAGCAGGTGCCGTCGGTCTCGCTGGCTGTGCGGGCAACGGCGATGAAAACGGTGCTGAAAACGGCGACGACGATGACGAAACTGACGTGATTCGTTGGCACGCCGGCGGGACGGGCGGGACGTACTTCCCGCTCTCCGGTGAGATTGAAGGCATTATCGAGAGCAACACGGATTTCGATGTCGAAGTGTCGGCCACCGGTGCGAGCGTCGAAAACGTTGGCAGTCTTGGCAGCGGCGACGCCGACTTCGCGTTGATTCAAAACGACATCGCCTTTTTTGCAAAAAACGGCACGGGCCTCGAGGCCTTTGAGGGCGACCCGATCGAGAACCTCCGTGGCGTTGCAACGCTGTNCCCCGAGACGATCCACATCATCACCGANCCGGATGCCGGAATCGACTCGGTCGCCGACCTCGAAGGGGCAAGCGTCAACACCGGCGACTTGGGAAGTGGAACGCAGGTCAACGCGCTACAGATTCTCGAGTCGGTTGCGGGGCTGACAACCGACGACTTCGACGAACAGAACACGGACTTCACGCAGGCGGCCGACCAAATTCGCGACGGCGATGTCGACGCCGCGTTCGTCGTCGGCGGCTGGCCCGTCGGCGCAGTCGAGGAGTTGGCGACGACAACGGATATCGAGATCCTCAACCTCGATGCGGACGCCCGTGAGGCCGCCCGTGCCGATGCCTCATGGTTCGCCGACGACACCATCCCCGCCGGCACCTACGAGGGAATCGACGAGGACGTCGACACCGTTTCCGTCCAGGCGATGATCGCCACCCGTGAGGAGTACTCCGCCGACATCGTCGAATCGGTCACCGAGACCATCTTCGAGAACACCGACTCGTTGTCGATCAAGACCGACTTCATCAGTGCCGACACGGCCCAAGACGGCATGTCGATCGACCTGCACGAAGGCGCGGCCCGCTACTTCGACTAGCGTGAACCGCCGGTCGTGGCTTTTTGGCGCGCTCGCAGGGCTCGTTGGGGTCGGCGCTATTGCTGGAGCCACGACAACCGAACAGACACTCGTTGTCACCGACACGACCGGAACCGACCTGCTGACCGTTCCCGTTTCGACGGGAACTGAACTCGTTGTTGCGTACACGCACAGCGTCGAACGGACACTCGTTCGCGACATCTACATCGTCGAAAATGGCGGATTCATCATGACGCGCATGGAGTTCAGCTCCTTTGGTGCGGGGCTTCCCGCCCAGGCAGACGTCACCGTCGAGGACGGTCGGTACGTGTATGAGCCACCCGAGCAGCAACATGCGTACCTGCGGGTGGGAACCGGATTTGTTGCGGATCACGACCTCATTGTCGACGGCGACCGCTACGATCTCACCGAAATGGCCGACGGCAACACCGTCGAACTTCGGATTGCCCAGAGGCGATCACTCCTATGACATCACCACAGCCGACCGACGGACCCGGCAAAACAAAACCAATCACCGAGTCGGACGGGGCGACAGCCACTGCCGAGGATGTGCTCGAAGAGATCGAACGTAAGCGATCGCTCCGCGGGTCGGCGGTCGTCGCCGTCGCGGCGGTCGGCATTCTCTTTTCGTTGTTCCAACTGTGGATCGCGTCGCGTGGGTTTACGTTCGAGATTCCGATTCCGGGCAGCGAGCCCTACCGACTCGGGGCGCTGGCACAGCTACAGATTCGCGCGATTCACGTGAATTTCGCGCTCATTCTCGCCTTCTTGTTGTTTCCCGGCTCGAACGGAACGGGCGCGGTTGCGAGGCGACTCGCGCTGGTACCGACCCTCGTTCGCGAGCGACTCGGCGTGCATCCACTCAGCCGTGGTCTCGACCGCCTTCGGCAGTGGGTCAGCTGGATGTTTGTCGACCGAGACAATAACCGCGTAACGCCATCGGATCTCATACTGATCGGGTTGTCACTGCTGCCAACGGCCTACTATCTCGCGCACTACGACGAGGTCACCAGTGTCGTCCGGGTTCGCGGCCTCGGTGGCGCGGCCACGCTCGGTGAGTTGTATCCGGCGCTCGCCCCGATTGCCGTGGGGCCGCTCGCCGAGCACCCCGTGGCGTACCTGATGGGGATTCTCGCAATTTTGCTCGTACTGGAGGCGACTCGCCGGGCGCTCGGTATTCTGCTCATGGGCCTCGTGAGCCTGTTTTTGCTCTACGGCAAGTACGGCTTTCTGATTCCGCGAGGCGCGCCGGTCATCGGGATTTTTTCGACCTCCGAGCTTCGCTGGAACCAGATCGTCCAAAATCTGTGGTACACCGTTGAAGGGATTTTGGGCGTCCCCGTCGGCGTCTCCGTTCGGTTTATCTACATATTCATCCTCTTTGGCGCGTTTTTGGAGATGTCGGGTGCGGGCAAATGGTTCATCGACCTCGCCTACTCGATCACCGGCACGCGAAAAGGTGGGCCGGCCAAGGCGAGTGTCGTCTCTTCGGGTTTCATGGGAATGCTGTCGGGGTCGTCCGTGGCCAACACGGTGACGACCGGCGCGTTGACGATTCCACTGATGAAGCGCTCGGGGTACTCTCCGGAGTTCGCGGGCGCAGTCGAATCATCGGTCTCGTCGGGTGGACAGATTCTCCCGCCGGTAATGGGCGCAGCGGCGTTTCTCATCGTCGAGTTCACCGGGACACCGTTCCGTGAGGTCATTATTGCGGCCACGTTGCCGGCGCTCGCGTTCTTTTTCGGGATGTGGGTGATGGTTCATTTCGAGGCTGTCAAACACGGAATTGGAGGACTCAAACGGAGTGAACTCCTCGATATCGGCCCGCATATGCGACGCGGCTGGTTCTATCTCGTTCCGCTGGGACTCCTGTTGTACTACCTCGTGATCGCTCGGCTTTCGATCGGTCGCGCGGGATGGTTCACCATCATCGCCACCGTGGCACTGGTCGCCGCGGTCGCCGCGTACAACGATCAAACCGGCCCGTACCTCGTCGGCGCGATCGCCGCGGGCTACACCGCAACTGCCGTCTCGTGGTACCTCGCCGGGGGGACGCCGCTCGATGTCGCCTTTGGAACAACCGCAGCGACGCTGCCGCTCGGCGCGGCGTTCAGCGAAGCGCTTTCCTCGCTCGGCGCGATCATCATTGCGATCAGTCTCGCGTTCCTGCTCAGCGATCCCCGCGGTCCCGCACCGTTGTTAGATCTCAACGACACGGTCGACGAGACCGCGGCGGCGATCGACGTGCGGTTCGGCCGAGAGATAGCTACAAGCCGGGCGGGGAGGTTCGTGACGTTCATTCTCAAATCGCTCGATAGCGGCGCGCGAACCGCAACAATCGTCGTTATTGCGGTCGCCGCGGCCGGCGTGATTCCGGGAATTATCAACATTACCGGGCTGGGCGGCAGCTTCCGCGCGCTGATTCTCGACGTGAGCGGTGGCTCACTGGTGTTGTTGTTGATTCTCGCAGGCATTGCGTCAATCATTGTCGGCATGGGTATGCCAACGACCGTGATGTACATCATCATCGTTGTGCTGCTCGGACCGGTGCTTCCGGAGTTCGGCATTGCCATTCTGGCCGCCCATCTGTTCGTGCTCTACCTCGGACTGATGGCCGATGTGACGCCACCGGTGATGGTTGCGGCCTACGCGGCCGCCGGCGTGGCGAAATCTGATCCGTTTGAGACGGGAAAACTGGCATTCGTGCTCTCGTTGAACAAGATTCTCGTGCCGTTCGCGTTCGTCTTTGCGCCCGGAATCTTGTTGCTCAGAGGCGACGGCCCCGGCGATTTCTCCGTGTTGACCGTGGCTGACCTCACGGATGTCGGCTTCATCGTTCCGGAAGTGATCATGCCAGTTGTCGCCATGTTTGCGGGCGTTTACGCACTCGGCGTTGCGATTATCGGCTACTACCAGACGAGCGTCTCGCGGCCCGCCCGTGCAGGCTTCGTCGCGGCGGCCGTCTTGCTCTCGATTCCGGGAATGATCCTCATGCCGCTTGGAACCGCACTCGGATTCGTCGGCGTCGATGTGACGTTGTTCACGCTGACAAACGACCTCATCCTCCGGGTTGCCGGCGCGGCGCTGCTTGCCGGCTTGGTCGTCGCAAACCGCCGAAAGGCGGGCAATGAACCCGCCAACGAGCCGGCGGCACCCACGGCGGACGTGAGCTCTTGAATCGGGACGGGCGGCGCAGCGTGTCGGCTGCTGAGAGCGACACAGTGCAACCGGCTCCGTCGGCCGCAACGCATCGAAGTCACTTTGAGGCAGTCCGTTCAATTCCGCATATGCACGTCGGCGCACACGTCTCCATTTCAGGTTCGCGCGTCTCCTCGGACAGCGAAACACCACCGTACAGCGACATCCGCAACGCGGTTCCCCGCCAACTCGCCTTCGGCGGCAACTGCGGACAGATTTTCACCACCTCACCGCAGGTCTGGAAACCCGCCGAGATCAGCGACGAGGCCGCTTCGGGCTTCCGCGAACTCACCGACGAGAGCCTTGCGGGACCGTGGGTGATTCACTCGGCATATCTCGTCAACCTCTGTACGCCAAAAGACGACTTGCGCAGAAAATCGATCGAAAGCATGCAGGCCGAACTCGACGCGGCCGCGAAGTTAGAAATCCCCTACGTCAACGTCCATCTCGGCGCACACACGGGCGCGGGCGTCGAAGGTGGCCTCGACAACGCCGCCGAAACGATCGCCGAACTCGACGTTCCCGACGGCGTCCAGATTCTCATCGAGAGCGACGCCGGCAGCGGCACCAAACTCGGCGGCGAGTTCGACCATCTCGCCGGGATTATCGACCGCACCGACGAAGAGATCGGCATCTGCATCGACACCGCTCACACGCTCGTTGCCGGCAACGACCTGACCACAGCCGAGGCGGTCGACGAAACGGTCGAACGGTTCGACGACGTCGTCGGTCTCGAACACCTCAAATACATCCATCTCAACGATTCGAAACACGACGTGGGTACCCACAAGGATGAACACGCGCTCATCGGCGAGGGCTACATCGGCGAGGACGGTATTGCGGCGATCATTAACCATCCCGATCTCCGTGACCTGCCGTTTGCGCTCGAAACGCCGACCGAGGACGGCAAGGGCTTCGCGTGGAACATCGAGAAAGTCAAAGAACTCCGCGAGAACTGAGCCGTGCGCCGGTTTAGCGCCGAGTATCTCAGCCAAACCCGCCGGGGAATGTGGGCCGATTCGCAAGCCGCACTCGTCGATCTCGACCTCCCGAACCGCACGCGAATCCTCGATGTCGGCTGTGGAACCGGCGAACTCAGCCGGGTGGTGGCCACCGAATCACCAGCCAGCGTGGTTGGCGTCGACGCCGACCGGAATCTGTTGAAAGTGGCGACCGACCATGTGCCAGTTGTCGCCGGCGACGCGGTTCGGCTGCCAGTCGTCGACAACGGTGCCGACCTCGTCGTCTGTCAGGCCCTATTGAGCAATCTTCCCGAACCGGGAGCCGCGCTGCGGGAGTTCGCCCGCGTCTCCTCGGATCTCGTTGGTGCCATCGAACCGACCAACGCCGAGGTCAGCGTCGAGTCGACAGTCGAGCGCGAGGAGAAACTCGATGCGCGCGTCCGCGAGACGTATCTTCGCGGGGTCGACACCGACGTCTCGCTTGGCGACCGAATGGGCGATCTCTTCGACGCGGCCGAAATCGAGCCGATTTCGACCCGCCGGTACGAGCACACAAAACGAACCGCCCCGCCGTACACCGAGCTCGACCTGGAGGCTGCAACCCGAAAATGCAGTGGCGCGGGCATTGAGACACACGAGCGAGAGATTCGGCGTGGATTGGTCGGCCGCGAGACGACGTATGACGAACTCAAAACCGCATGGCGCGACATGGGTCGCGAAGTTGCCGAACAGATGGCTGCTGGAACGTACGAACGAATCGAACGGGTTCCTTTTGATGTGACGGTTGGTCGCGTCGTCGACGAGTGACGTTTCCGCGGTGTCGGCGACTGTCGTTTCCACGGTGTCGACGGTGAATAACACCATACCGCGGCGGCGACTTAGATCACGTCGCCGCGAACGCTTGCGCCAGTCTGTTTTGTTCGCGACTGTCGCAGTGTTTCTGCAGCCTCGGCCGCAACCGCCGCGTCGACCCCGAGCATCTCGAGTGCGCCCGAGAGCGTTGGAAACGGCAGTTCGCCGCCACGGAGTTTGCCCAGGAGTTCGTCATCCCAGTGGCCATCGACCCAGAGACAGACGCCGCGGGGGTCGAGAATCCGGTCGTACGTTTCGGTTGCGATCGCACCGCGCAGCCGTTGGGTGACGTTTTCGTCGAAACTCGCGTTACAGACTTCGAGGTGGATCGGTTCGTCATCACCGAGCAGGTGGGCCGCAAGACACTTTTCGGGGGCCGCGTGGCCGTTGTCGTTGGCACGGACGTAATCGGGAAACGCCTCGACCCACTCGGCCGACACGCTCTGGCCGACGCCTTTGACGCCGTGGGTGTCGTAATACGCCTCGGCGACCTCGCGGTCGCCACGGAGTCGAATGTCCTTCGTGAGATAGATGTCGAGCCGGTTCAGCGGGTCGAGTCCGAGTGCAACGTCGCCGTACACCCAGATTTCGCGAACCGGCACGGCCATTGGCTCCGTCTCGACCGTCTCGATGAGCCGCTCGACGCGGTCGATGGCGGCGGCGCGGTCGAATCGGTTCTTCCCAGTCATTATCCGCGTGTGAGCGTGCAGGACACAAGGCGGTTTCGCCACGATCGTGCGGGGTGCAAACGTGATCAAACCGCGGTATGACATCGACGGGGGGATAGAAAACAAAAACGAGCAGCGCGTACGGCTCCGGCCGTAGACAAGCCGAAACCCGTATGTCCGCTGCGGGGCAACCGATCGGTAATGGAGTGCGACAAGTGTGACCGCGAAGCGGTCATGCATGCGGCGTATTCGGGCGGGCATCTCTGTGAGCACCATCTCCGCCGATCGGTCGAAAAACGGGTGCGACGACGGATCCGCGAGGATGCGTTGCTCTCGCAATCAAGCACGCCCAACAGTCCCGAAACGTGGGTCATCGGGCTGTCGGGCGGCAAAGACAGCGTCGTGTTAACGCATATTCTGGACGAAACGTTCGGCAAGGATCCCCGCGTCGAGATGATTGCACTCACGATCCACGAAGGGATCGAGGGCTATCGCGACGCGAGTCTCGACGCCTGTATCGAACTCGCCGACGACCTCGAGATGCGCCACGAGGTCGTCTCCTACGAGGAGGAGTTCGATATTCGCATGGACGATGTCGCCGCAGACGACCCGCTCGATATGGCGCCGTGTGCGTACTGCGGCGTGTTCCGCCGCGACCTGCTCGAACGCTATGCCGACGAGTTTGGAGCCGATAAGTTACTGACGGGTCACAATCTCGATGACGAAGCGCAGACCGCGCTGATGAACATCCTCGAAGGCGACGTCAAACAGATCGCCAAACACTTCGATGCCAGCCTCGGCAGCTTCGACGCCCGACACGAACAGGACGATTTCATTCCACGCGCCAAACCACTGCGCGACATTCCCGAAAAGGAGGTGGCGCTGTACGCCCATCTCGCAGAACTTCCCGCACACATCACCGAGTGTCCCCACGCCAGTGAGGCCTACCGTGGCGAGATTCAACAGCTGCTCTGGAAATTAGAGGAGAACCATCCGGGAACGCGCCATTCGATCATGTCCGGCTACGAGGAACTCGCCGAACTCACCGCCGAACGGTACCGTGGCCACGGCGACGACGGAACCGAGAGCGATCTCAACGAGTGCGAACGCTGTGGCTCGAAAACCGGGAGCAACATTTGTCGAAAATGCCGGTTGATCGAGTCGATCGCGGCCGTCTAACACGGGGACGTCGTCTCCGGACATTGACCGTTCTGAATTAAGCGATGTCTACGGCGGTTGCTGGTGTCTGTCGAGTGTAAGACGCGAGTACAACACGCGCCTTTCGAGAGTACAACACGGCGTTCGTAGCTGTCCCACATCGATAGGCCGTCGACTGCAACGGCGAGAGAACCCGCTCAACGGGGTGGATACGGCAAAAAATGGTCGAGAGTCGTCGGCGACGTTACCGGATAACGTCGAGGCCGTTGTTCCGCTCGAGTTCATCCTGGCCGCCGTCAGACTGCCACTGGGCGGTCTGCTGGCTGCCGTTGGTGGTCTGGCCGGGATCGTTGATGCTGGCACGCGATTTGTCGGCCTGTTTCTGCGTCGACGGGCCGAGTACCTGTGCGCTTTGGACGCCGGTCATGATCGCCATGACGCGAACCTTGCCCTTGTAGCTGTCCTGAATCCGTGCGCCCCAGATCACGTTCGCGCTCGCTTCGAGCCGCTCGGTGATGTTGTTGGCGATGCCCTCGGCCTCTTTGAGTGTGAGGTCCGGGCCGCCAGTGATGTGGACGAGTCCACCCGAGGCACCGCGATAGTCGACATCCAACAGCGGATGGTTCATCGCGTCGTTAACGACCTCTTGGGTCTTGTTTTTGTCCTGAGTTTCGCCGACCAGCATGACGGCGACGCCGCCCTGGTTCATGATCGACGACATATCCGCGTAGTCGAGGTTGATCAGCGATGGTTGAGTGATCGTCTCCGAGATTCCTTTGACGGTTTCGGCGATGATCTGGTCCATGACCGAGAACGCCTTGCCGATTGGGAGGTTCGGGACGTAATCCAGCAGGCGGTTGTTGTCGAGCACGATGATCGAGTCGGCCGTGTTGCGGAGGCGTTCGAGTCCCTCCTCGGCTTTGACCGTTCGTGCGCGCTCAACGTTGAACGGCGTCGAGACCATCCCGACGACGATTGCGCCCTGTTCTTTGGCGATTTTCGAAACAACGGGGGCCGCGCCGGTACCCGTGCCGCCGCCCATGCCGGCAGTCACGAAGACAAGGTCCGCTTCTCCGAGAACCTCTTTGATCGTGCCCTGGGCCATTTCGGTGGCTCGTTCCCCCATCGATGGGTCGCCACCGGCACCGAGTCCGGCAGTGAGCGATTTGCCGACCAGAATCTTCGTGTCGGCCTCGATCATTTTGAGGTGCTGTTTGTCGGTGTTGATCGCGATCGTATCCGCGCCGTCAACGCCGATGTTGTACAGCCGGTTGATCGTGTTGTTCCCGGCCCCACCGCAGCCGACGATCACAATTCGTGGATCGCCAAACTCCTCGCCGTCGCTGTCGAGCGAGGCGTCCATGTCGCGCTTTTCGGCTTCTGCATTGTCGAGTGCGTCTTGTACAATGTCCTGCATAGTTACACCTTCGCCCAGCTGCGGTCGTTGTTTCGTCGTCGTGGTTCTGTGCCATCGCTGTCGTTGAGCATCTCGCGAACGGCCGACCGGATTGCCTCACTCCGGTTTGGGAACTGGCCGGTTTCGACCATTTCCTCGACCTCGTCGATCTGCTGCTTCGGAATTCGTAGTGTCACACGCTCCATTGGTGCATTCCCCGGTAAGACACTCGGCTGAGCCGATTGGTATCCTACACCACACCCGGTAACCGAGCTGTGCTGTAAGACGATTGTCTTACGCATCTCTACGATGAGAGGGTATGTATATAAAATTAACGGATATTGTAAGACAAAACGTCTTTCGCCCGACGCTACACAGCGGGTTGGCTGCTAATTCGCGGGTTAGGGGCCCTCTAACACGTCAGCTGCCGGGGTTCGCCGACCACAACTCGGACAGAATGCCCAGTCGGAGCTGAGCTCGTCGCCACACTCACAAACTGGTGTGTGAGCGGCTTTCTCGCCGCAATTCGGGCAGTAAACGTGATTTTCGGACACGGTTTCGCCACACTGCGAACAGCTGTGACCGGTGTGTGACGTGTGTGGCGGGTGAACCGGCGTTTCGGCGGAAGATGTCTTACGTTTTCGGTCAGTTGTGGGGTTCTCATCGCCTGAATCGGGTCGCTGAGGGGTTTCAACCCTCTCCGTGTCGGTCGAAACGGTCGCGTCGTCAGCGGTCACGCCCGAGAGCGTAATATTGACCGACACATCGGGGACGATGGACTGGGCTGGCTCGTGGTGTCGCTCGGACAGACGCGCGGCAAGGCGGTCGTCGACAACGCGGTCGATTCGGCTGTCGATGAGCTGATCGATCGAAGACGTGTGAGACGAAACGGGGCTGTCTGTCTGCAATGTGTCGGCAGGATCACGGGCGACGGTGTCGAGGTAATGCCGAAGTGCGTTCCGCATCACCTCGCTTTTCGAGGCTTCAAACGCCTCTAACCGCTCGATGAGCGCGTCGTCGGCGCGAAACGTGATCTTGCTCATGTTTCACTCATCAGCGTATACAAATATGAATCTTCCTCCGCGTCAGACAGGTGTCTGTCAGACACGTGTACGCGGCCGCCGAAAGGTAACGCTTAATGGCTCGAACGGGATACGGGTGAGTGCCCGCCCTTAGCTCAGCCTGGTAGAGCAGTCGACTGTAGATCGACTTGTCCCCCGTTCAATTCGGGGAGGGCGGACTGCGAGATTTTCACTCCGTTCAAATCTCGATAGCGAGCGGTGTAACCGCGAGCTTTTTTCGACCAACGGGATGAACAAGGTAAGAGCCCCGTCAATCGCTGTCTCACAAGCCATTTAGCCTCCGCTCTCATGAACTCGCACATGAGCTACGAATCGAACCTCGACCGAGCAATCGAGCGGCTGCCGGACCTCGGCGGCTCCGACGAACGTCTCCAGGTTCCCGACGCCAACGCACAGAAGGACGGCGCGTTTACCCGACTCACTAATCTCTCTGAAATCGCCGACGCGCTCGATCGCGACCCAGAACACCTCCACAGCGCGATCCAGCGCGACCTCGGAACGGCCGGCCAGTACGACGATGGCCGCGCACGGTACAACGGCTCGTTCTCCGGCGACGACTTCGATGCAACGGTTGAATCCTACATGGCCGAGTACGTCACCTGCTCGGAGTGTGGCCTCCCCGACACCCGACTCGTGATGGAAAACCGCACCCAGATGCTCCGGTGTGAGGCATGTGGCGCGTTCCGACCGGTCGCCAAACGACGGTCGACCTCCCAGCGGACCGACCGCCCGGATGTCGAAGAAGGCGAGACCTACGAGGTCAAAATCACCGGCACGGGCCGCAAAGGCGACGGTGTCGCCGAAAAAGGCAAGTACACCATTTTCGTTCCCGGCGCACAGGAAGGCGACGTCGTTGACATCTACATCAAGAACATCAGCGGTACGCTCGCGTTCGCCCGACTGGCCTGAAACAACTGGTGTACGACAGCCACTGCGAACCGACCGCTATCGAATGATCTCCACGAGACGGTGACCGATGTTTTCAAGCCGTTCGTGGCGAACAGTCTACGTGTGTCCTCGGCCGTCGCCATCTCGTTTGATCTGTTTGGAACGCTCGTCGATGTCGACAGCGACGACGACCCCACGGCCGCCGTTGCCGCCGAACTCGACGCGCTCGGCGTGGCGGTCCCCGACGATTGGAACGCCGCCTACCGCGAGCCACATATTGAGGCACCCGCGGGCGCCGAAGTACCGCTTCCAGCACACGTGAGTCGGGCGCTCGCCAGCCGCGGCATCGACGCGCCGAACAACGCCGCTCGCCGGGCCGTCGTCAACGCCTTCGATCCGGCCGTTTCGACCCGACCGGGTGCTGTCAAGGCCGTCAAAAACGCCGCCGAGTACGGCCCGGTCGGCCTGCTGTCGAACTGTTCGGTGCCCGAACTCGTCGGGCGGACGCTGATCCGCTCGGATCTTGCGCGATCTGAGTTCGATGCAATCGTCTCAAGTGTCGGCTGTGGCTGGCGAAAGCCCAATCAGCGAGCGTTTGCAGCGATTGCAGCCCGGCTGGAGCGCAGCACTGCCCAGCTCATTCATATTGGCGACAACCCGGCAACCGACGGTGGCGTCGTCGACTGCGGCGGCTCGTTTATTGATGTCGCCGAAACACCGCTTGCGACCCTTGAAGACCGACTCAGCGAGCACTGGTCGCGATGTCCATGATTGCCGCCGGGGTCGTACTCGGTGCGGCCCTGTTAGATCGACTGGTCGGCGAACCACCCGAGCGCGTTCATCCGGTCGCGCTGTTCGGCCGCCTCGTCGCGCCGCTCGACGGTGAGTGGCGGTATCCGCGCGCAGTCGGCACCGCGGGTGCCGTGTTCCTCCCGCTTTGTGTGGCCGTCGTTGTTGCGCTCGCTGTCGGCGCTGGCGGCGTAGTACATCCCTTGGGGGGCGGCATTGTCGCCACCGTGACTCTGTTTTCGGTCACCAGTCTCCGGCTGCTGTGTTCGACCGCGAGCACCGTGATCGAGCGCTCCGAAACCGACCTTCGGCGTGCACGCGAGGAACTGCTCGCGCTGGCCGGTCGCGACGCGACGACGCTCTCGGCTGCCGAAGTTCGGAGTGCCGCGGTCGAAAGTAGCGCCGAAAACCTCGCCGACGGGTTGGTCGCACCGCTATTCGCCTTCGGCGTCGTTGCAAGCCTCGTGGCCGGCCGGGTTGATCCCCCTGTTGCGCTCGCGCTGGCGACCGCAGCGGCGGCCTGGGTGAAAGCCGTCAACACGATGGACTCGATGGTCGGCTACCGATCGAAACCCGTGGGAACCGCCAGCGCCCGCCTTGACGACGTGGTAATGTGGGTTCCCTCGCGACTGACCGCAGTTGTGCTTTCTGTGGCCGCGCTAAGCCCCGATCCGGTGGTGTCGGCGCGGCGGTGGGCCCGGAAACCGCCGTCGCCAAACAGCGGCTGGCCGATGGCGACGCTGGCGGCCGCGCTGCAGGTTCGCCTCGAAAAGCCGGGCGTCTACATCCTCAACGAGATCGCCTCGTTGCCGACGGTCGAAGAAGGCCAGCGTGGCGTCGCACTCGTCCGGCGCGCCGGCTGGCTCTCGTTCGGTCTCACGGCGGTGATCGTCGTTGGCTGAGTCGAACAGGGCGGTCGCCGTCGGGCGAGCGATCCGCGGCGCAATCGGCTTTTTGACCCGCATACCTGTTCGGGCGGGCGAGGCTGACTGGGAGGCCTTCCGGCGGGTAGCCTACAGCATTCCACTCGTGGGCTACCTGATCGGCGCGCTCGCAGGACTGGCATTCTTTCTCCCGGTCCAGCCGCCGACGACCGTCGCTGCCTACCTCGTCATCCTGTATCTCGTCTCGGGAATCACGCATGCCGACGGGCTGGCCGATGTTGGCGACGCGATAGCGGTTCACGGCGACCGCGACCGCCGACTCGACGTGCTCAAGGATTCGGCAACGGGCGTTGGCGGCGCGCTCGCGTTGGCGACGACGCTGCTCGTGTTGACGCTCGGTGCCCTTGCGTTTGCGGGCGTGTCTTCGATGACGGCGTTTCGCATCGCGCTCGCCGCAGAGGTCGGCGCGAAACTCGGGATGGTGCTGGTGATCTGTTATGGCCGGCCGGCCCACGATGGGCTCGGCTCCCAGCTCGTCGGAACGTTGCCGCCGCGGGCATTCGGCGGCGCGCTGCTCGTCTCGCTTCCCGTCATGCTGTTCGCCCCGCAGGGCGCGACGATGGCGCTCATCGGCGCGTTCGTTGCCGGCCCGCTCGTCGGGTTGGTCATGCTGACGTGGGGCCACCGCGCGCTCGGCGGAGTCAACGGCGACGTGATCGGGGCGACCAACGAGGTCGCCCGCGCGGTCGCCTTGCATCTGGGGGTGTCGGCGTGGATTCTCCTCTGAGCGATTCTGCCCGGCGACTGTGTCGACAACGCGAGTCGGGAAGCCGATGCGGAACAACCCAATGAACTGCGGAAAAACCCAATGAACGCGCTCATCATGTGTGGTGGAAAAGGAACACGCCTGCGGCCAGCCGTCGGCGACACCGAAAAACCGCTCGTCGAGATCGGCGACAAGCCGCTGATCGACCGCGTTGCCGACGCGGTGTGGAGGGCAAAAATCCGTGGCGACACAATCGAGACGGTGCATGCCGCCGTTTCTCCGGCGACCCCCGCGACGGCCGCACATCTCCACGATGACGACCGGATTCGGTGTCTCGAAACCGCCGGCGAGGGCTACGTTGCCGACCTGACAGCCGCACTCGACCACGTTGGGCGACCCGCACTCACCGTCACGGCCGACCTGCCGTTTCTCACCGCAAGCCACGTCGAACGCGCCAGTCGGGTTGCCGGCGGCGACTCCCTGACGGTCTGCGTACCCGCGTCGCTCACGGCGTCACTGGGCGTCAGCGCCGAAACAACGATCGAACACGAACAGCGGACGGTGGTGCCGACCGGGCTCAACGTCGTCGGCAAGCGGAGCGACGAGCGCGTCATCTGGGCCGACGAGCGACTCGCGTTCAACATCAACCGGCCATCGGATCTCGACCGAGCCCGTGGCTACATCAACTCGTGATGGGTGTGAGCGAGGAACAGAATCCGAGTATCGGGTGGAAATGGGCCCCAGGCGAGAGACAGAGAACCGTTGCTGTCGAGACAGCGATGAAGAGAGACGGGAGGGAACCACAAACGAATCAACACGGAACCGCTGCCGAGTAAAAAATACAGCCTTATTTATTTTCGACACATCCCCCGTGTAGTGGACCCTCACCGCATCGACTCGCTCAACCGCGTTCCGCACGGTGGAACTGCAGACCCTCGGGTTCTCGATTTTAGCGCGAATACGAACCCCGAAATCCCCGAGGGTGTGGTCGCCGTCTACGACTCGGCGCTCGTGGCGGCCCGGCGGTATCCGACCGACGACTACTGTGAGTTCCGCGCGGCCGCCGCCCACTATATCGGGGTGACGGGAACCGAAATTATTCCCGCACCGGGTGCGCTCGCGGGCATGCGGTTGGTGTTTTCGCTTGTGGTCGGCTCGGGCGACAGCGTCGCACTCCCCGAACCGAGTTTTAGCGAGTACGCCCATGAGGTTCGGTTGCAGGGCGGCCACCCTGCGTTCGTCGCACACGACCGCATGCTGGAAGTTGATCCGGCTGACCACGAGATGGTCGTCGTCTGCAACCCGAACAATCCGACCGGCGAGTGCTACGACCCCGCACAGCTCGAACGGTTCGCCGAGCGCTGTCAGGAGACGGAAACAACGCTGTTGGTCGATGAGGCGTTTTTGGATTTTACGAGTCAGCCATCGCTCGCCGGCACGCCGGGCGTCGTCGTCGCCCGCTCGCTGACCAAAATCTTCGGCCTCCCCGGCCTTCGAGCGGGATTTCTGGTCGCCACCGGCCAACTCCGTGATCGGCTCGATGTGGCACGACTGTCGTGGACCTTGAGTACGCCCGCCGCCGCCGTCGGGGCGCACTGTCTGAGCGACACGGCGTTCATCAACGACACCCGCGAGCGTGTTGACACCGAGCGCGAACGCATGCGCGAACGACTTGCAGACCGGTTTACGGTGTATCCATCGAGCAGTCCATTTTTGCTCTGTGAGACGGCCGATCCGGTTTGTGAGGTCGTCGAAGAAGCCAAACAGGCGGGAATCGCCATCCGCGATGCGACCACGTTCCGCGGACTCGACTCACACATTCGGGTCGCTGTCAAGCGCCCACACGAGAACGACCAACTTCTCGCGGCGTTCGACGTCTGAGGGCAGGGTGACTAGCGGGTCGAATCCGGCGGCTGAGCGCAACTGAGATAGGGATTGAGCCCAACTGGGAGGTATGTCAGACCAACAGCGCGAGACGCCCGGCCGAGGAATCAAACCCGAAGCGCGCCCGATTGAGCCGACTGCGCCCGACGAGTTCGGCCTCGTGCAGGTGTTCTGGGGAAGCGGCAAGGGCAAGACCACCGCCGCGATGGGCATGGGCTTTCGGGCGGCCGGTCACGGCTACCGCGTCCATATGCTCCAGTTCATGAAAGGCGGCGCCGACAGCGTCGAGGCCATTCGTGGCGAGTACAACGCAATCGCGGCCATGCCCGGCTTTTCGTACGAAAACACCGGCCACTACGGCTGGCACGCGATGGCTGACGGCACCAGTGACACCGACCACGAAACAAAGGCCAACGCGGGCCTCGAACGAACCCGTGAACTCATTGCAGCCGCTCGCGACGCGGATCTCACCACGCCGTTCGATCCCGATGGTTCACCGGATGACGGCGTTCACATGCTGATTCTCGACGAGATTCTGTACGCCGCCGACCGCGACCTCATCTCGCCCGACGACGTGCTTGCGCTCATTGACGACAAGCCCACCAACCTCGAACTCGTGTTGACCGGCAGCCACGAGGAGCCCTCATATCTGACCGATCGCGCCGACCTTATTTCGGAGATCAGCAAACGGAAACACCCGATTGACGCCGGCCAGCGCGCGCGGTCGGGAACGGAGTACTGACCAGGCGGATGGCCCGAACGATTCTCGTCGCCGGGACGGCCTCACATGTCGGCAAAAGCACGGTCGCCGCCGGACTCTGTCGGTTGCTCGCCGACCGCGGTGTGCGCGTCGCGCCGTTCAAGGCCCAGAACATGAGCAACAACGCGCGGGCGGTGCCGCGAGCGCCCGTGGCTGTCGGCGGCGATAGCGACGAGAACGGTGGGGACGGCGGCGACGTAGACGGGTCGACCGCGACCGGCGAGGCGGCCGCAACCGACACCGACGGGTTCGGCGAAATCGGCGTCTCCCAGTACGTCCAAGCCCGTGCCGCGCGCTGTGCGCCGACGACGGACATGAATCCCGTGCTGCTCAAACCGCGTGGCGGCGAGTCACAGTTGGTCGTCAACGGCGTCGGAGTCGGCCATTTTTCGGCGGGCGGCTACTACGACGACCACTGGGAGACCGCCCGTGAGGCGGCAGTCGCCGCTCACAGGCGCTTGGCGAGCGAGTACGACGTGATCGTCGCCGAAGGAGCGGGCTCTATCGCCGAAATCAACCTCCACGACCGGGATTTGGCGAACGTCGAAACCGCCAGATTCGCCGAGAGCGACATTCTCCTCGTTGCCGACATCGAACGCGGTGGCGTCCTTGCCTCGCTTGTTGGGACGCTCGAACTCATGCCCGAAGACCTCCGCGACCAGGTTGTCGGCGCGGTTATCACCAAGTTCCGTGGCGATCTGTCACTGCTCGAACCGGGGCTCGACGCGTTCGAGGAGCGAACCGGCGTCCGGATTTGGGGCGTGATTCCGTATGACGATCCGGGGCTGCCCGAGGAGGATAGCGTCTCGCTGCCCGCGGCGGGTGAGCGGGCTGTGTTTGGCGGTAATGACGGCGTCGCTGACGGCCAGACGGTGACAGTTGCGGTGCCCCGACTCCCCCGAGCCTCGAA
>SL_5KL_010_SEDDRAFT_10000278_pt1 | contig 32779 bp, 33 predicted proteins | sample SodLakKL_010_SED_FD_9118 | JGI IMG/M metagenome (IMG submission 9118) | reverse complement strand
GACAAGCCAATGCAGCGACTGGGGAGACTCTCCGACCAGCTGTGGCGGGCGGCCCGCATCATCCTCGATGTATCTCTTCACACCGGGAAGATGACCGTGGATCAGGGTATCGACTTTTTGGTGGAGAATGCCAGCCTGGAGAGGAGCAACGCCCAGGCCGAGGTGCGGCGCTACACCATGAGTCCCACCCAGCCCATGAGCTATCTCATCGGGAAGCTGGAGATCGTGAACTTGATCGATGAGTACAAGAGGATAAATCCTCGCGCATCGCTGAAGGAGGTCCATGATGCCGTTCTGTCCTGCGGATCTCCTCCGCCACGACTGATGAGGGAGAAGCTGTTTGCCGGGGGCTGATTGTTAGTTAGAAGAGCGACGAAAGGAACGCAGTGTGAACCAGAACGCCGTCGAGTACCTCTGTTGTCCCGCGTGTAAGGGAGAACTGGAGCTTAAGCCTGAGGAGAGGGAAGAGTCCATAGTGGTATCAGGGCGATTGGGCTGCGGGAAGTGCGACAGGGAGTACGAGATCGCTTACGGCCTTCCCAACCTGGTCCACCCCGAGCCTGAGAAGCTGCCCGACATCGACAGGCAGTTCCTCGACCAGTATCAGCGGATCGCCGCCTCGTACGACCGTATCATCCGGCTCATGATGCTCGCGGGCGCACTTTGGGAGCCCCGCGCGCGTCGTCGAGATCTGGTTGCTCCCCTGGAACTCAAGCCGGGTGATCTCGTCCTGGAGGTCGGTGCGGGAACCGGCAGCAGCCTTCCGCTCATCGCTGATAGAATCGGCAGAGCGGGAAAACTGTTCGCTATGGATCTCTCTCCCGGGATGCTCGCCGTGGCACGTGAGAAGATGGCCAGGAAGGGGATCCCGGCCGAGTTCGGACTCGGCAACGCCGGCTATCTGCCCTACAGGGACGGTCTGTTCGATGCCATCCTTCACTTCGGCGGCATCAACACGTTCGGTGAGAAGGAGAGGGCCCTGGCCGAGATCGTGCGTGTAGCCAGACCTGGAGGCAAGATCGTTATCGGCGACGAAGGACTGGTCCCGGGCAAGGAGAAGACCAGGTTCGGGCGCTGGCTGCTCAAGCAGAACACCCTGTACGCCAACAAGCCTCCCATGGACCTGCTTCCCGATGGGATCACCGATGTAGACCTCAGGTGGATCTGGCGCGGGCTCTTCTATGTGATTAGCTTTCGTAAGGCCGAGACGGTGGAGGAGCGGCATGTATAATGGGGAGCTCGGCCTTCGCTATCATGCTTTCGGGCTGAGCCCCAGGAGCTTAATGTCGGCTGACTTTCCGGAGATGTAGATGGAAACTGTACTACGGGTTAAGGATCTGACCAAACGTTACCCCAGGCGACGTGATAAGCCGGTGATGGCGGTCGACCACGTGAGCTTTTCGGTCGACAAGAACGAAGTCGTCGGGTTGCTGGGACCCAACGGGGCGGGGAAGACCACGACCATCAAGTGCATTGCCGGCCTGATCAAGGCGACCTCGGGGGAGATATGGCTCAACGGAGTCGAGGCCCAACGTCAACCGAAGAAGGCCATGGAGAGGGTCGCTGCCCTGCTCGAGGGGAACCGCAACATCTACTGGCGACTAACGCCGCGCGAGAACCTGGAGTTCTTCGCCGGGATCCAGGGACATCAGGTTAGGAAGGTGAAGGCATACATCGACGAGTTGATCGAGCTCTTCGACCTCAAGGACAAGGAGAAGACCTCGGCACGCATGCTCTCCCGGGGAATGCAGCAGAAGCTGGCCCTGGCCTGCGCGTTGATACGACAGACCGAGATCCTACTGCTGGACGAGCCGACCCTGGGCCTGGATGTCGAGACTTCGTACGAACTGAGGAACGTCCTGAAGGAGATGGCTGCCCGCGGCGAACGCACAATCCTGCTATCGTCACATGACATGCACGTCGTACAGGATATCTGCGAGAGGGTTATCGTCATCAACAACGGGCGGGTCGTTGTCGACGACCGGGTGGCCAACCTCATGAAGCTCTTCCAGGTGAGCGCGTACCGCTTTGAACTCGAGGGTCACCTGGTGAAAGAGTTGGAGATGAAGCTGAAAGAGCGGTTTCCGCTGCTGGCGCTCTCATCCACCGATCATCGCACCTACATCGATGCCGACCTCGTAGAAGGATCAGAACTCTACGAGGTGCTTGACATTCTCAAGGCCGGGAACATACAGGTGAAGTCGATTGGCCACAAAGAGCCCAACCTGGAGGAGATCTTCCTGGCGATCGTGAAGGGGGAGTTGAAATGAGGTACCTGGCAGTGTTCATGGCCCAGTTGAAGATAAGGTACATCTACCTCAAGCGTTACTACTTCGATACGATCTCAATGATCGTCACAATGTTCATCATCTTCCTGCTCATCTTCTACGGTTCGATGGCCCTGATGGGGGGTACCCCGGCCGACATGGGAGAGACGTTGGAAGGAATCGTGGTCGGCTTCATGGTCTGGAGCTTTGCGCTTGTTGCCTACGGCACGCTTTCGTGGGGGATGATCGAGGAAGCTCAGCAGGGCACACTTGAGCAGCTCTACATGAGCCCGCTTGGCTTCGGCTGGGTCACCATATCCCGCGTGGCTGCCCACTTCATCATCAATGTGTTCACGGTGTTCATCGTGCTGCTCCTGATGATGGCCACCACCGGCAAGTGGCTCAACCTGGATATCCTCAGCCTGATACCGCTGGTGTTGCTGACCATCGCCGGTGTCTACGGGATCGGGTTCTTCATGGGCGGATTGGCCCTGGTGTTCAAACGTGTGCAATCGGCCCTCCAGATCCTGCAGTTCGTGCTGGTGATCTTCATCGCCGCTCCCTTCGGGTGGTCGCCCTTCATGAGATTTCTGCCGCTATCCCTGGGAACGCGCCTTATCGGGCAGGTGATGATCGGTGAGCAGACGTTACTACAGCTTCCTCCCGGCGACGTCCTGTTCCTGGTCGGTAACTCGGCTGTCTACTTCGGCCTCGGCTTCCTGACCTTCAAGTTCTTCGAGAACATCGCCCGCGACCGCGGGTTACTGGGACACTACTAGGGAGTCCGGACAATGTCGAACGAGCCGCTCCACCCGGCGACATGTCCGGTTGGGGGCATCTCAGGCAGACCTGCCATGGGATGAAACCCTGCTCTTACTATAACTATCCATACCGTGTCTTGAGGATCAGTATCCTCGGGGATGCTCCAGGCGAACGCTCCTCTGGATGCAGGAATGTCGGTGGCAATCCTTGTGCAGAGAGGCTTCGACATCCGAGGTTCAGTATGTGCCGCCAGATAGATGTCGACCCTCCTTACACCTCTGGATTCCCACCTGATATCGTATGTCTGCCCGGTCACCCACTCGTCTCCACCATCGGGATGGGTAACAGTGATGTCGGGGCAGGCCAGGTAGAATGCCGCTATACCTAACCCGATGGCGATCACCAGGATGCCTGCCCACTTCAACCGGCTACATCGTACCGAGTTCGCCATTCTCCTCAAGCCTGACACCTTCTCCGGCTGCCTTTCTCGTCGTAAAACCGTGGCTGCGAGCAGTCCGGTCAGCAGCCTCTTCTTCACTGGAGCCCTTTCTACTGTAACGCTCACTGTCCGGAAAAGTTGCACGTCCTGAAGCATCCTGGAGTACTATACATGGTGTCGCGTCGCCCGTAGTGTCATCCGGCCGGAAGTTTCCGTCTATCGCTCGCCGGCGCAGAACACCGGCCTCCTCCTGGCTGGATTGCCCGAAATGCTGAAATCCTGTGTTTTCAATCAACAGGTTCCCAACTGAGGAAGGGATACGTCTCGCCGTCAACGATATTCCAGGTGTAGGCCTCATTCCTATCACCCGGATCAACTGCGATGATATCCCAAGGCTCGTCGAGGCCGTCTGTCGCAGTGTCCGAGAAGGTCGTTATGTCCATCATCTCGGCGGTTGTCTTGCCTGTACCTTCGCCACTCTGTTCGGTGCCTGAAGTCTCAACATCCCAGAACGAATCCGATACCATATCGCGGGAACCCTTGACCAATCCATAGCCATCTCTGTCTCCATGCACACTGCCCGTCGCGTAAGCCTTCGAGATTACGCCGAAGTTAGTTCCGACCAGTCCGCACCCGGGGAGTCCCAACACGTGAGCCGTTGAATACGAGTCTGACACCGAGCCTCTATTCCAGCCGATGAGCCCTCCGACGGCATATCCTGGAGGCAGTGATAGAGCACTGAAGAAGTGCGTGTCCGGGTTCACGCTTCCCGCCGAATAGGATCTCGATACCGAGCCTCTGTTTACCCCAACCAGACCGCCGGTGTAACCCGCGCCACGCACATAACCCGTTGAACTGCAGTCTTCCACCTCTCCGTGGTTTGTACCAACCACGCCACCCACGTGGCCATGTCCTGTAACATCGACGCCTGTTAGCCTCACACACCTGATCGTTCCCTCTTCAGCCACGAACCCCAACAGACCTACATGAGTATCGCGAGGCCTGTCGATGTACAAGCCGGAGATCCCATATCCCTGTCCGTCGAGCGTGCCTCTGAACGGACGTCGCGAACCACCGATCGGCTGCCATCCCTTACCATCATTGGCGATCGGGCCTGCCAGTTCTTCGTACCCGGTAGTACTGGAGTCCAGATCGTTCATGAGAGCAAAGCTCCTGTCCAGATGATGCCTGGCAGCATGCAGATCATACCAGTTACGTATCTCGGGGTCATAGGCAGGAACTCTGCAGGCCACGACTGCGAGAACCATGACGACGACTGTGGCTATTGCGACCAGAATCCTCTTCTTCACTGTAGGCCTTTCCAGTATAACGCGCACGGTTCGAAAAGGTTGCACTCCCAAAGACATCCCTATCATACATAGTATCAGGTCTCCTGTGATCTGCAACTTCCCCGGAGCCTTGACAACCGCTTCTGCGGCCGTCTATAATGCGCCTAATCAACTGCAGTTGCATAAACTCTAGTATGCTTGTATGAAGGAGGACGATGCACAACTTGAGGACGCTTTGCAGGCGCGTGGTTGCGCGATCTACAGGGAGGGTTGGAGTGGTGCTGAGTGCGGCTCTCGCGCTCGTGCTGATTCTAACCGCCTGTACTGCTGAACACCCCCTACCGACACCTAACGGAACCTCGCTCGTCGATGACCTGGGAAGACTGGTAGAAGTTGAGGGAACGCCTGAGAGAATAGTTTCGTTAGCCCCGGCTAACACCGAGATTCTCTTTGCCCTGGGACTGGGAGACAGCGTGGTGGGAGTGACCGACTTCTGCGACTATCCTCCGGAGGCTATGGATAAAGAGAAGGTGGGAGCATACTACCCGCCGGATATTGAGAAGATAATCGCCCTCAACCCCGACCTGATACTGGCTACCGACATCCACAGGCACGAGGCCATCCCCGCCCTCGAAGACCACGGGTTCACGGTGTTTGCCCTCGCGCCCCAGACGCTGGACGAGGTGATGGCCAGCATAGACAGGGCGGGGCAGATCACCGGGCAGGAAGAGGAAGCGCTTGACTTGATCGGCGAAATGCAGAGCCGGATCGAACAAGTGGAGGAAGCACTCATTGACGTCGAGGAGAGACCAAGCGTATTCTACATCACCTGGCACGATCCCCTGTGGACCGTGGGCAGGAACACCTGGATCGACGACCTGATTACGATTGCGGGCGGTGTGAACGTCTTCTCGGAATACTTCGAGAGCGGCGCCATGGTCGAGGTGGAATGGGTTATCTACCTCAACCCCGAGGTCATCATCGCCAGTAGCTGGTCGTTCGATTGGGCCAACAACGCTACCGAACTCGACGGCATTGATGCCAGGCTGAACAGCAGGATCTACCGGTCCGATGACAACCTGGTCCAGCGCTCAAGTCCCCGGCTGGTGAAGGCCCTGGACTGGTTTGCCTACTTCATCCACCCCGAGATATTCGATGAGCCCGAGGGCTGACCTGCAGCCAGTATTCGCTTTTCAGCCGGAAAGGACACCGAGATGAGAGAAAGAGGTCTGATACAGGTCTACACCGGGAACGGCAAGGGTAAATCCACCGCTGCCATCGGCCAGGCAGTTCGCGCCGCCGGGCACGGTCACAAGGTGGGTTTCATATCTTTCTTCAAGGATCCCGACGTGTTCGGATACGGAGAGTACCGGTCGATGGAGCAGCTCGGGATTACCATCTTCCTCTTCGCGAGGAAGCACCCTCACTTCTACAGGGAACTGGACCCCGAAGAGGTGTGCGAGGAGTGCTGCCGGGGGCTGGACTTCATCAGGGAGCTTCTGCTTGACCTATCGTGGGACATGCTGGTGCTCGATGAACTGAACATCGCCCTGCGCGACGGCTTTCTGAAGGAGGACGAGGTGATCTCTCTGCTGGATGCAAAGCCTCAGAAGCTTGAGCTTGTCCTGACCGGCAGGGGTGTTCCACAGAGGATAGTCGACAAAGCAGATCTGGTGAGCGAGGTAATGGAGATCAAGCATCCTTACAGCCAGGGTATACAGAGCAGGGAAGGCATCGAATACTAGCGGGACTTTCGAGGATGGCACGCACTGTATCGGAGGCGCTCAGCGAGCCCGTCGCCCGCTATCCAGCGGGAATCGGGATTCGCCGGCGAAGCAGAGTCTACTCCATGCTCCTGCTCGGCGCACTACTGATAGTGGTCATCCTGTTTGCCACCGGAGTGGGCAGTGTTCCCATACCCATCGCCACTGCCTTCGAGGTGATGGTCTCTCAACTGCCCTTCGTGAATATCACGCCTTCCGTCCCCGATGTTCCGGGAGGAACCCTGACCCTGGAAAGCCTGCGCATGATAATCCTGGATATCAGGCTTCCTCGAATTATCCTTGCAGGCCTGGTGGGGGCAGCACTGGCGGTGGCCGGAGCCACCTATCAGGGCCTCTTCCGAAATCCGCTGGCCGACCCCTATCTCCTGGGAGTGGCTTCGGGAGCCGGACTGGGAGCTACCGTTGCCATGCTCATTCCCTTTACACTGACGTGGGTTGCTTTCGGGGCCGTGCCGCTCTTTGCCTTCATCGGAGGCGTCGGTGCAGTCACCGTAGTCTACCTGCTCGGCCGGGTGGGCAAGACCATGCCTACCACCACCCTCATCCTGGCCGGAGTGGCTCTGGGCTCGTTCTTGGCCTCCATCACCTCGTATCTTATGACCATCGCCGGTGAACAACTGCAGGGGCTTGTGTTCTGGCTACTGGGCGGACTCCACTTCACCAAGTGGTCGGAGGTATGGGTGGTCCTTCCCGCGGTCCTGGCAGGCTTCGTCATCATCTGGATTCACGCACGGCCGCTAAACGTGATGCAGCTCGACGAAGAGCAGGCACAACAACTGGGTATCAACGTGGAGAGGGTCAAGCTGATACTCCTGGGCGCCGCCACCCTCACAACCTCGGCGGCGATCTGCTTCACAGGGCTTATCGGATTCGTGGGCATCATCGTGCCCCATGCAGTGAGGCTGGTCTGGGGTCCCGACCACCGGTTCCTGCTTCCGCTATCCATGCTGGTCGGAGCCATCTTCCTCATCCTGGCGGACACTCTGGCCCGAACGCTCGTGTCTCCTGCCGGGATTCCGGTGGGGGTGATCACAGCCTTCTGTGGGGCGCCCTTCTTTCTCTATCTCCTGCGGAAGAGAAAGGGGCTTGCCTTCTTTTGAAGGAACCGGACGCCATGATCAAACTGGACGGTGTAAGCGTAGGCTACAATCAAAAGGCCGTCGTGCAGAACGTGAACCTGGAGGCCGGGCCGGGCCAGATGCTGGCGCTGGTCGGGCCCAACGGATCGGGCAAGTCGACCCTGATCAAGGCGATGACGAAGGTAGCCGACCTGTTGTCGGGACGGATCTCGGTCGATGATCGCGACATCACGACTATCAGGCCCAATGAACTGGCCCGCCTTGTTGCGACTGTGCCGCAGACCCCGGTTCTGCCCGGCACATTCACTGCCTTCGAAATGGTGCTTATGGGTCGGACTCCCCACCTGGGACTTCTGCGTTACGAGGGCGGACAGGACGTGGCCACGGCATGGCAGGCAATGGAGGCAACTCGTACGGACTCGTTCGCTCAGCGCCGGGTGAGTGAACTCTCCGGAGGGGAAAAACAGAGGCTGGTCATCGCCCGTGCCCTGACCCAGCAGCCCAGAGCCATCCTCCTCGACGAGCCTACGGCGAATCTGGACATAAACCACCAGGTCGGCATTCTGAACCTGGTCAAGAGCCTCTGCTCCCAGCACAGCCTGACCGTGATCGTGGCCCTGCATGATCTGAACCTCGCAGCGCAATACTGCGACCGGATGGTCATGCTCAACGGAGGCGGTGTGTATGCCAAAGGTACGCCGTCCGACATCCTTACGGCTGCTAACATTAAGGATGTCTACGGGGCCGAGGTATGCGTCTATCCCCACCCCGTAAACAGGTTGCCCACCACTATCATCACTGCGGGCGGGAACGGTTCGTAGGCCCGGCCCCGGTTGCCGCTGTGCCCGACCATGGACTGGTAGAGCCTCAGCGGACTCAAGTAGTGGAAGAAGCCGTCTGTTGCTACAATACCACTCACACCAGTTGCACAGCTATGCTCCATGGACGAGACGACACATGACCGCGGTATTCACGATGAGACTCGATGACATACAGCCGAGCCAGCTTTTCATCAACTCGGAGAAGCTATCGTACGTGATGAGGAGCTACGCTCCTATAACACCCGGTACGCTTCCCCCCATTCCCGTCAAGGAGCTACGGGGCAAGACCGTCTTCACCGACGGCCACACAAGGGCCCTGGCTGCGCTCTTAAGCGGGCTGTCGGAAGTCACCGTCTACCGGGATGAGGATGATATGGATTGGGAGGCGTATGAGATCTGCCTGGACTGGTGTGAGGAGGCAGGCATCCGCACGATAGCAGACCTCAAGGACAGGATCGTGCCCCCGGCCGACTACCAGGAACTCTGGCTCGACAGGTGCGCGGAGATGCACAGGCAGTTGGAGGCTGAAGGAGCCTGAGAGCATCCACTGCGGCTGGCTCCAGCGGCGAATCGGGGTCGCGCGGCGCTGCTCAAGCGTAGTCTTGAAGCCTGCTGGCTTTCTCAGTCACCCCTGGCCGCCTTCTTAATCTCTTCGACGACCTTCTGGGCGAGATGGGCCGGCACCTCTTCGTAATGGTCGAACTCCATGACGAACTGGCCGCGGGCCTGGGTCATGGACCTCAGGTCTATGGCGTAGCGAACCAGCTCGGAATACGGTGCCTGGGCATCAATCACGTTGAAGCCGCCGGAGGGATTCATGCCCAGCACCCGTCCCCTCTTGGCATTAAGGTCGCTCATTATGTCACCGGTGTATGCTTCAGGGACGGTTATCTTGAGCTTCATTATCGGCTCCAACAACACCGGCTGTCCCTGGGACAACCCTTTCTTCAGGGCCTGGCCTGCGGCGATCTTGAAGGCGATATCGGAGGAATCCACCGAGTGGAAGCTGCCGTCGTAGAGGATGACCTTCACATCTACCACGGGATAGCCGGCCAGCACCCCCTCGTGCTTGCCCTCATTGACGCCCTTCTCGACCGAGGGGATGAAGTTCTGCGGTATCGATCCTCCAAATATCTTCTCGGCGAACTCAAAACCACTGCCTCTGGGCAACGGCTCCAGCTCAAGCATGACATGACCGTATTGACCGTGTCCTCCGGACTGCTTCTTGTGCTTGTGCTCGGCCTTGGTCTGCATAGCGATCGTCTCTTTGTACGGGATCTTAGGAGTCTCCAATGTGACCGCCACCCCGAACTTGCGCCGCATCTTCTCCTTCACCGTCTCCAGGTGGGTGTCACCAACTCCGGAGATGAGGAACTCGCCGGTGTCCTGCTCGCGACTCGTCTGTAGCGAAGGATCCTCTTCACAGATCCTGGGCAAGGCAGTGCTCATCTTGTCCAGATCTGTCTTGGTCTGAGGCTGTATCGCCATGGCGAAACTGGCATGCGGAAAGTCGATACCGTCGAAGATGACGGGATGCTCCTTGGCACACAGGGTATCTGCTGTGGTGGTAACATTCAGCCTGGCGACAACCCCGATATCCCCGGCGGCAACCTGCGAGAGCGGTTGCTGGGTCTTACCCAGCATGGTGAACAGCTGGCCTATCCGTTCCATGCTGTTCTTACTGGAGTTCCAGACCTGGGAGTTGCTGGCAACTACGCCAGAGTAGACCCTGAAATAGCTGAGCTTGCCCACATAGGGGTCTGCACTGGTCTTGAAGACGAGGCCGCCGAAGGGTGCCCCGGGATCGGGCTTGATGTCCTCCTGGGCACCGGAGGACACGTTCTTAGCTATGGCGGCATCCGCATCGTCCGGCGCAGGCAGGTAGTTGCAGACGGCATTCAGGAGAGGCTGGATGCCGATACCCTGCATGGCAGAGCCGACCAGGATGGGCACCAGCTTGCCTGCGGCGGTAGACTTCCTTATCGCCGAGAAGACCTCCTCGTTGCTTATGGACTCCCCTTCCAGATACTTCCCAATCAGGTCGTCGTCGATCTCCACCGCCGCCTCCACCAGTTTTTCGCGGCTGGCCTCTGCCTGCTCACGAAGGTCTGCGGGGATCTCGCCTTCCTCCATGGCCTTTCCGGTGTATGCCTTCATGTCTATCAGGTCTACGATTCCCTGGAAGTCGCTCTGCGAACCTATCGGCAACTGAACCGGCAGGCACCGCGGCGATAGCTTGGCCTGAATGCCTTCAACAGCGGCGAAGAAGTCGGCGTTATCGCGGTCCATCTTGTTGACATATACAAGTCGCGGCAACGATGCTTTGTCGGCGTCACCCCACAACTGTTCTGTGCCGACCTCCACGCCTGAAGCGGCACACACAACAGCGACCGCCCCCTCGGCAACCCTCAGTCCCGACCTGACCTCGCCAACGAAATCGGCATATCCGGGAGTGTCGATGAGATTCAGCTTCGTCTTGTTCCACTCGAACGAGAGCAGCGAAAGGTTGATGCCCATGTTGCGTTCAACCTCAAGCGGATCATAGTCGGAGGCAGAGGTGCCGTCGTCAACGCTACCCAGCCGCTGGATAGCGCCCGCGGAGAAGAGCATGGCCTCAGCAAGCGAGGTTTTGCCGGCTCCCTGGTGAGATATCAAGACGATGTTTCTGATTTGCATAGCCCCAAATTATAATCTGGTTACCGTAGATAACGCAACCGCTCCCCGAAGGAGCCGGCGCCGGTTGCCAGCGAGTCCGGCAGCAAGCGCTCTTTGAGCAATTCAAGGGGGGACGGCTCCACTGCAGGCAACTGTGTCGGCACCCATAACTTGCCGGGGCGTACCCATGCGTGCTATAGTCCAGCCTCTGAGATACTTGCCGAAAGCCTGTTTATCGGATGTTCACTAGAGCAACTCAGTCAAGACCCTCCTACAGTTCGCTCTGTTCCGTATCACTTCAACCCGGTCCGCGTGGCTTTCGTCGAGAGTGAAGAGCATTAGATGATCAAGGCTGGGTTGAACCAGCAACACCCAATGGAAAACAAGAGAGAGCAAGGAGGCAGTGCTATGGACTACTCGTTGCCGCAGATCCTGTCCTCTTACAGTGGAGCCCAGGATGAGTTGATCCCCATTCTGCAGGCAGTCCAGGATGAGTTGGGATACCTTCCTGAAGAAGCTATGAGCAAGGTGGCCGACTTCTGCCGTGTTCCGGCAAGCAAGGTGTTCGGCATCGCATCGTTCTATGCTCAGTTCCGTTTTCTCCCCCTGGGAAGGACGCAGATTACGATATGCAGGGGTACCGCCTGTCATGTGCGGGGCGCTCCGGAGATTCTCTCCGAGGTAAAAAGGCAACTGGGAGTTGAGGAGGGACAGACCACTCCAGACCTGGAGTACTCCCTGGAGACGGTCGCCTGTATCGGCTGTTGTGCCCTGGCGCCCTGCCTGACCGTCAACGGGAGGGTCGAGTCCAGCATGACCTCTAAGAAGGTCAAGCAGCTTTTTGCTCGAGAGGAAGAAGATGCATCTTGAAGACAGACAACAGGAGACGTCGATGAGAGATACCCCCGGGGGTGGGAAGGGTCTCACGATTCTCGTTGGGGCGGCCACCTGCGGGCGCTCCGCCGGAGCGCTGGAGACAATGGACGCATTCCGCCAGGAACTCAGTAACCGGAACATAGCCGCCGACATCGTGGAGACCGGGTGCGTGGGGCTCTGCTATGCCGAACCGGTGGTCGGCATTGACCAGCCGGGACGACCCACCATCTGGTACCGCAACGTTACCCCGGAGAGAGCCGGCGAGCTTGTCGACGGGTGTCTCGTGAGCGGCAACCCCCCGACGGAGTATGCCCTGGGAACCACCGGCGATGGTACCGTTGACGGCATCCCCCTCCTCTCCGATTTGGCTACACTCAAGCCCCAGGTGAGAAGGGTTCTGCGAAACTGTGGCTTCATCAGCCCGACCAGCATCGACCAGTATATTGCGGGCGGCGGATATGAGGCTCTGCGCAAGGCGGTGCTGGAGATGCAGCCGGCTGAGGTTATCGACGAGGTGAAACGTTCCGGGCTGCGGGGACTGGGCGGCGCCGGATTTCCCGTAGGGAGGAAGTGGGACGGTTGCCGCCGGGCTGAGGGTCGTGAGAAGTATGTCATCTGCAACGCCGACGAAGGCGATCCGGGGGCGTTTCAGGACCGATCGGTGCTCGAGGGAGACCCTCACTCAGTCATTGAGGGCATGATAATCGCCGGCTATGCTGTCGGTGCAGGACAGGGATATCTATATGTTCGAGCGGAATACCCACTGGCCGTGGAATACCTGGAGACCGCGATCCTGCAGGCGACGGAAAGGGGCTTTCTGGGCAACGACATACTCGGGAGCGACTTTCACTTCCATCTGGAGGTCTTTCAAGGGGCAGGTGCTTTTGTCTGTGGCGAGTCCACGGCTTTGACTCTATCTATAGAGGGCAACAGGGGAATGCCCAGGCCTTTCCCGCGGCCGCGTACCACTGACGCTGGGCTATGGAACAGGCCCACCCTGCTTAACAACGTGAAGTCCTTTGCCAGCATCCGGTGGATCCTCAACAAGGGGGCGGACTGGTTTGCGGAAGTAGGAACCGAAAAGAGCAGCGGCACGGCTATCTTCTCCCTCACCGGCAAGATAGTCAACACCGGGCTTATCGAAGTCCCCATGGGAATGACACTTCGCGAGATCATATTCGACATTGGAGGCGGGATCCCGGAAGGCAGAGAGTTCAAGGCTGTGCAGACCGGCGGGCCTTCAGGCGGATGTCTGCCGGCGAGTCTGCTTGACACCCCGGTCGATTTCGACTCCCTGGCGGCAGCGGGTTCCATCATGGGCTCCGGAGGCATGGTGGTGCTCGATGAGGACACCTGCATGGTTGATGTCGCACGTTATTTCCTGGACTTCAGCGATAAGGAATCATGCGGACAATGTTCGTTGTGCCGGTTGGGTAGCTCCGAGATGCTGGAGATCCTCAAGAAGATAACCGAGGGGAGAGGCAGCATTGAGGACATGGATCTGCTCGTGGAGATGGGCGAGGCTATCAGACTGGGCTCGATCTGCGGCCTGGGACAGACAGTCCCGAACCCTGTACTCACCACCCTCCGCTACTTCCGCGATGAGTACGAGGCACATATCCGCGATAAGGAATGCCCGGCTCGAGTCTGCAAAGAACTCATCTCTTATCGCATCCTGCCGGACAAGTGCAAGGCCTGCATGATATGCCTCAGAGAGTGCCCGGCGGAGGCCATACAGGGGGCAAAGAAGGAAGTCCATGTGATCGACCAGGAGAAGTGTATCCGGTGCGGCGCATGTCTGAGCGCATGTCCCACTCGGTTTTCGGCGGTCGAGTGCATTCCCGGCAGACTAACCGATGGAGGCTAAAGGTGAGTGAAGAGACGACACTGACGATTGACGGCCTGAATGTCAAGGCCAGAAAAGGCGACACGATCCTCAGGGCCGCGCTTGATCACAATATATACATCCCTCATCTCTGCTATCACCCGGAACTGACACCCTTCGGAGGGTGCCGACTCTGCATGGTCAAGATCCAGGGAAGGGGCCTTACCATATCCTGCAAAGCGCCCGTTGAGGAAGGTATAACGGTGATAACGGAAGACCCCACGATTAACGCGATACGCCGCATCGCCGCCGAACTCCTGATCGCCAATCACGATGCCAGGTGCCTCGAATGTGCCAAGAATACCCGCTGCAAGCTGCAGGAGATCGCTGCCTATATCGGAGTGAGCGACGAACGGCTCCAGCGGCTCCAGCCCGTTGTCAAAACTCTCCCCATTGATGACTCCAACCCTTTCTTCATCCGTGACTTCAACAGGTGCGTGCTATGCGGCATCTGTGTGCGCACGTGTCAGGAGATCCAGATGCTGGGCGCCATCGACTTCACCTTCCGCGGTGTTGCCACCAAGATAGCGACGCTGGGAGACAAGCCCATACTGGACTCCACATGCGTGTCCTGCGGCGAATGCGTCGTCCGTTGCCCGGTCGGAGCGCTGCTCCCCAAGAAGGCCGACACCCCTGCACGCCAGGTCAACACTATCTGCCCCTACTGCGGCGTAGGTTGCGGCATCAAGCTAGGCATTCGGGGAGATACCATCATCGCAGTCGAGGGCAATGAAGACGGTCCCGCCAACAGGGGCAGATTATGCGTCAAAGGACGTTATGGTATCGCGGACTTCGTCCATCACCCGGACAGGCTGACAACTCCCATGATAAGAAGGGACGGCAAACTGGAGGAGGCATCCTGGGACGAAGCGCTGGATCTGGTAGCCGCGAGGCTGAGAGGCTATACACCGGATGAAATCGGCGTGATCGCATCTGCCAAGTGCACCAACGAAGAGAACTACATAATACAGAAATTCGCGCGGGCAGTGCTTGGTACCAACAACGTAGACCACTGCGCACGTCTGTGCCACGCGCCCAGCGTGGCCGGCCTGGTTCAGAGCTTCGGAAGCGGTGCGATGACGAACTCAATAGATGAGATCGCCGATTCCGCCTGTATCTTTGCAATCGGCACCAACACCACCGAGGCCCACCCCGTTATCGGGCTGGAAATGAAGAAGGCAGCAAGCCGTGGAGCGAAGCTCATTGTCGCCAACCCCCGTCAGATCGACCTGTGTCACTTCGCGGACCTCTGGCTAAGGCACAGCCCGGGCACAGACGTTGCGCTGCTCATGGGGATGATGCGGGTGATAGTGGATGAAGGACTGGTGGACTCCGCCTTCATCGACGAAAGGTGCGAGGATTTCGATGCCTTCAAGGAGTCTCTGAAGGACTTCGACCTCGATTCGGTGGAACGGGTAACCGGGGTGCCGAAAGACATGATAGCAGAGGCCGCCCGCATGATCGCCACCAACAGCCCGGCCGCCATCTTCTACTCCATGGGCATCACCCAGCATTCACACGGCACCGACAATGTGCTGGCCATCTCCAACCTGGCCATGCTCACCGGCAACATGGGCAAGCGCTCAAGCGGGGTGAACCCCCTCAGAGGCCAGAACAACGTTCAGGGTGCCTGCGACATGGGCGCCCTTCCCAACGTCTACCCCGGCTACCAGGCGGTCGCCGATCCATCCATTAGAGAGAAGTTCGAGAATGCGTGGGGAGTGTCCCTATCTCCGACCCCGGGGCTGACTCTCGTCGAGATGATGGAAGCAGCCTACCGTAAGGACATTAAGGCCCTATACCTGGTTGGCGAGAACCCGGCGGTGAGCGATCCCGATATCCAGCACGTCCGACAGGCGCTGGCGAAACTCGAGTTTCTCGTCGTCCAGGACATCTTCCTGTCCGAGACGGCGGAATTCGCCCACGTGGTGCTGCCGGCCGCCAGCTTTGCTGAAAAGGACGGCACATTCACGAACACCGAGAGACGGGTGCAGTTGGTCAGGAAGGCGATCGAACCTATCGGCCAGTCCAGGCCGGACTGGTGGACGGTCTGTCAGGTGGCCCGCAGGTGGGGAGCCAGCGGTTTCGACTTCAGTGACGCCTCGGAGATAATGGACGAGATCCGCAGGCTCACTCCCAGCTATGGAGGCATCAGTTGCGCGAGGCTGGATAACGGCGGACTCCAGTGGCCATGCCCGACTGATGACCATGCCGGCACGCCCATATTGCACACCAAAGCCTTCGTCCGTGGAAAAGGCCGGTTCATACCGCTTAAGTACAACCCACCCGGAGAGACTCCCGATGAGGACTATCCTCTGATCCTGACCACCGGCCGCAGCCTGTACCACTTCCACACCGGAACGATGACCCGAAAAGTGGACGGGCTCAACGCAATCGAGCCTGAAGGCACAGTGGAGATCAGTCCGCAGGATGCCGCGCAACTCGGAATAGCTCATGAGGACAGAGTGCAGGTAAGTTCGCGCCGTGGTGAGGTTATCTCCAGAGCCAGGGTGACCGAGGCAGTTCCTCCGGGCGTTGTGTACATGAGCTTCCATTTCGCCGAGAGCGCCGCCAACATCCTCACCAATCCCGTGTTCGACCCGGTAGCCAGAATCCCCGAATTCAAGGTTGCCGCGGTCAAGGTTGAGAAGGCCTAGACTCTGCGCCGTGAATGGCACTCGGCTGAACGCTGTGAATTCTCTTTAGATGTAGAGCCGTATTGGCGCTCTTACAACTATCGTGGTTCCCTTCCCCTCTTCTGAACTCACCTCTACCTCTCCGCCTATCAGCCGGGCCCGCTCGGCCATGCCTGTAAGCCCCAGCCTGCCCCTGCGGGCGAAGTCACTCAGCTGCCTGGGAGGCTCAAATCCTTTGCCGTTGTCTACGATCCTCACCGTGATCTCACTTTCCAGGCACTCCAGAGTGATGCTGGCTTTGGATGCCTCTGAATGACGGTGAACGTTGTTAAGCGCCTCTTGGGCAATCCGAAACAGAACCAGCTGCGTTTCCGGAGAGAGCTGCGGAAGATCCCCTGAGTTGACCTCGATATCCACCCCGCTGAATCTGCCGATCTCCTCGGCCAACCACCTGAGGGCCGACACGAGACCGAGGTCGTCGAGAATGCGAGGCCTCAAAGCCTGTGCATAGTGTCTGACGCCGTGGTAGGTCTGCTCGGATAGCTCATAGAGCTTCCCCATCTCATCTCTTAGCTCTTGAGGAAGGTACCCTTCGGCCTTGGAGGAAAGGTTGTCCACACCGTGCGTCAGCAGAAGTATCTGCTGAGAGGTATCATCATGAAGCTCGCGGGCAAGGCGCTTTCGCTCATCCTCCTGAGCCTGTAGAACCTGCCTGAGGTAGAACTGCAGGTTGTCCTGTAGTCTCCTCTCCTCGGTTATGTCACGGGCCATGTTCTGAAAGGCCTGCGGTCTGCCATCGCTGACGATCAGTCGTGTCGCCACCTGCATGATCGCCTCAAGTCCGTCTTCCTTGATCAACCGCTGTTCGTAACGCTCCTCCATACCCTCGCCTCTTAGCAGGCGGTCTCTAACCTGTCGCGCCAGGGCTCTGCTTTCCGGGGTGAGAAACTCGCGGACGTTTCTGCCCGGCAACTCGGACACAGAGTAGCCGGTCAGCACCTCGCAAGCCCTGTTTGCTAACATTATGTTGCCTTTCATATCATGCACCCAGATGGCATCGCTGGCGTTGTCGAATAACTCTTCGTAGTTTTGCCGGGATAGCTCAGCGTCCTTCCTGGCCTCCTCCAGTTTCCTCCGCTGCCGCTTGCTCTGCTGGTAGGTAGCAATCAGGATGATGGCCAGTGCTGCAATAGCCAGACTGGCCAGGCTTTCCAACAACGCATCTCTGAACTGGGGTGAAACCAAGAACGTCCGCAGTAACATGGCTATCCCACTCGACAGCCAGAGGACCAAGCCACCGACCATCCCGAGTGTCCACCCCGCATACAGCATCAAGAGAAGATACAGAAACCGCTCGATGCTGTGCCGTGAAAGGGCGAGGAACGCAGGCAGTGAGATGTCGCCCAGTATCGGTACTCCCGCCAGTAGTTCGGTGAAGTGCTGGATCGTCAAGAACGCAAACAGGACGACGATAATCCAAAGGTGAGGATTTCCTAGTCCTGGTCCCTGTCCTCGATGTATTCTAACGTAACTAAGCCCCACTGCAGTCCTTTGACAATCGCCTCGCTTCGCGAAGCGACATTCAGCTTGTTAAAAGTGTTCGTCAGATGGGCCTTTATCGTGCGCTGGCTGAGAGAGAGTCTATCTGCGATCTCCTTGTTGCTCATCCCGAGAGCAACAAGTCTAAGCACCTCGGATTCGCGATCGGTCAGCAGTTCTGAATCCTTGTGTTTCTCGACGGGTACTGTCGTCACCCTCTTCAGCAGCTTGGCGATTATGTTCGGGTGGAGAACGGACTCCCCTGACTTGATCGCCCGGATAGCCCCAGCCAGATCACGTCCCCTTGCGCTCTTAAGCAGATAGCCGGCGGCACCTGCATCCAACAATCCCAACACATACTCGTCATCGTCATAGGCAGTGAGGATGAGTATGGCAATGTCAGGGGCAATCTCTTTGAGTCTTCTGGTGGCCTCAATACCGTTGAGCCTCGGCATTACAATGTCCATGACCGCCACATCCGGTCTCAGTTCCGAGGCAAGTCTAACAGCTTCCTCTCCGTCACCGGCCTCAGCCACAACCTCCATATCCTCTTCACCATCCAGCGCTTGATGCAGTGCCTCGCGCACCAGGGGATGGTCATCGGCGATAAGGACTGTCAGCTTATCTCTCGTCTTCACGTTCTGTCCCCCGAGGCAATTATAAGGCTACATGTACTTCGGGGCAAGGGTACTGCCCTTTTGGACGTGACCAGACGCTTGGGCGAATCGTCCCTTAAGGACGATGGCAGCCGAACGGGCGGCTGTTAGACTTACCGTAGAAGATAGGAAAGGAGGAACCAAAATGACTACGGTTCTAGCAGTAAGAGAAGACAGGGGTAAGATGCAGACGGTGCCCCGGGGAAGCGATCTGGGTGCGGTTCTGGAGAGGGCCGCGAGCGAGTCGGACTTCCTGGCAAAGCTCGTCGAGGATCCTCACGAAGCTCTCAAGGAGTACTATGCACTGACCACCGAGGAGAGGGCTGCTCTGGCAAGCGGAGACATAAGGAAGATAGAGTCCTGGGTCGGCAAGCTGGACAGAGACCTGGCTACCTGGCTCTGGTGCCGTCTATGCCAGGAAAAATGGTAGAGAAAAGGAGTTGGTGAGATGGCGGTAACTGAGATTCCTAACCTGCCTCAGGTCAGAGATTCGTCCGGCTTCGAACTTGTTGCCGAGAAGCTTGACAGGCTTGTTCCCGATGCTTACCAGCCCGCTCAGATCATCTCCAGATTGGAGGATATCTGCACGGCCAAGGCCAATCAGAATGCGTTCAGCGTGGTCTTGCTGGGTCTGCTGGCCGGATTCTTCATCGGGCTGGGCGCTCTGTTCTTCATGGTAGTCACCACGAACAGCGGCCTTGGCTTCGGCCTGACGAGACTGGTTGGAGGACTCACATTCTCTCTGGGACTCATCCTCGTCGTCGTTGTGGGAGCTGAGCTGTTCACCGGGAACTGCCTGATAGTTGCTCCGTGGTTGAGCAACCGCGTGAGCGGATCAGCACTGTTGCGCAACTGGCTGCTAGTCTACGGAGCCAATTTCGCAGGCGCGGCGATCCTGCTGGCCCTGATCTTTTACGGCCGCTTCTGGGAACTAGACGGGTATGCGGTTGGGGCAAACGCACTGATGATCGCCAATGCAAAGGTGAACATGGCCTTCCTGCCAGCGCTGTTAAAGGGCATCATGTGCAACGTGCTGGTATGCCTAGCCGTGCTGCTATGCCTGAGCGCCCGCTCAACCTCCGGGAAAATCATGGCTATCCTCTTCCCCATAAGTGCCTTCGTCGCCTGCGGTTTCGAGCACAGCATAGCCAACATGTTCTTCATACCTCTGGGCATGTCACTGGCCGGTCAAGCCGATGTCCTGCAGGCTGCCGGAGTCACGGCAGGGCAGATAGCCAACATGAACTCGCTTGGCCTCGTCAGCAACCTGGTGCCGGTCACCATAGGCAACGTGATAGGCGGGACCTCGGTGGCGGTCGTCTACTGGATGATTTATCAGCGCAAGGAGAGGGCTGCCAGAGCTCTAATGGCAAGGCGCTGGCTGGGCAGGCTGGTCAGGGTCAAGCCTCAGCCCTCAAGCACGTACGCCATAGATCCAGAGACCAGGACCCTGGTCTCTGTGCTGGCCAAAGCCCGCGATGACAGCGGCTTCCTTGCTCGACTGGCTGAGGATCCGAACCGCACCCTCGAGGGCTACGGTCTGAGCGGTGAAGCAAAAGCCGCACTGGCCAGTGGCGATGTCAACTGGCTGGAGTCTAGAGTGGGCTTCCTGGACGAACCATTGCGCACCTGGCTTGTCTCGAGATTATCACAAGAGAAGTGGTAGGCATCCACGACCAGCCCCTTATCTTGTCCAGAATCTGGACCTAAGCAAGGCAGACGTCACAGGGCCCTTTGACTACCAGTATCCCTCCCGTACAGCAGTTCATGCGCCTTTGCCAGGTCGGCTCTGCTGTTGATGTTGAAGAAAGTCAGGTGCTCGGGATCGAACGTGTCGATCTCAGTCTCCCCGACGTACCTTACGTTGACCATACTGAAGAGCCTGTTGATCTTCAGTTGGTCACGCTTCAGCAGTTCCCGGATGGCGGGTATGCAGTTCCTGGAGTAGAAGGCACACAGTGGTTCTACCTTGTCCTCGACACGGGGGACGACGGCATCGAAGGCCGACGAGATCCGGTACATGTGAGCAAGTAGATCAACACTCAGGAAAGGCATATCACAGCCCACAGCCAGTGCACTATTGCTTCTTGAAGCGGCCAGCCCCGAGTAGAGACCTGCCAGCGGACCCCTGCCGACACAGGCATCCGGTACAGTCCTGACCATTACCGACGAGGAGCACGGAATCGACTCCCCCTCGCCCGTTACCATTATGATCTCTGCGCTCAGCACACTGAGGCGATCGACTACGTGCTGGATGAGGCTCTTTCCATCAAGGACCTGCAGGGCCTTGTTCCGACCGAGCCTTGAGCTCTTGCCGCCGGCCAGGATTATGGAAGTCATCTTGTCCGCCTCGGTAGACGCCGCTACGCTATCATACAGGGCAGCCCGAGGCAACCTGGTAAGGCTTGCCTAACCGGCTCCGCTCGACTAGAATAACCCGAGAGCAGACGGAGAAGCACCAGTACGATTCGTGGTCTCCGTGTGCCTCTATCGCCAGTTGCTCTTGCCGGCTGGCAACCGGTGCTGGACTCACGGTATATGAAGATCCTCGGCATAGAGACATCCTGCGACGAGACCGCTGCCGCGATAGTGGAGAACGGGAGCAGGATCATCTCCAATGTCGTTGCCTCACAGATCGACATACATGCTCGCTACGGCGGCGTGGTTCCCGAGGTCGCCTCGAGGCAACACCTGCTCACCATCATACCGGTCATCAGAGAGGCTATGACCGGGTGGGACTGGCACGACATAGATGGTATAGCCATTACCCACGGCCCGGGATTGGCGGGTTCGCTGCTGGTGGGGGTCAACCTGGCCAAGGCGATCGCCCTGGCTACAGGATTGCCTTTGGCAGGTATCAACCATCTCGAGGCCCATGTCTATGCCAACTGGCTGGAGCATTTCTCCGCCTCCGGTCAGGAGAGCGAGGTGAAGTTCCCCTGCCTCTGCCTGATCGTGTCCGGCGGTCACAGCGATCTACTGCTCATGGAAGGACACGGTCGGTTCCGGGCACTGGGCAGGACTCGGGATGACGCCGCCGGAGAGGCCTTCGACAAGGCGGCCAGGATCCTCGGCCTTGGTTACCCCGGGGGGCCCGCCATCGAGAAGACTGCCGGTTCCGGAAGTCCCTGCATACCTCTACCCAGGGCCTGGCTCAACGGGAGCAATGACTTCAGCTTCAGCGGTGTGAAGACCGCCATGTGGCACCTCGTTAACAGGGGGGAAGTCTCGGTGGCCGATGCCGCTGCCAGTTTCCAGTTGGCCGTAGCCGATGTGCTGGTTGCCAAGACGATCGCGGCTGCAAAGCAGTCGAAGGCTGAGCAGATTCTGCTCAGCGGCGGAGTCGCAGCCAACAGGACGATAGCAGGACGGTTCCTCGCCGAATCGCCGGTTCCCGTGCTGGTTCCCCCACCTCACCTGTGCACCGATAACGCAGCCATGGTTGCTGCCTGTGGCTACTACAACCTTAAGGCCGGGAAGACTGGTGACTACGACATGGATGTAGTGCCCGGCCTCGGTCTTGGGTGACCCGAAGCGTAGCTGATGACCTGTACATGCCGAATGCTTGACGGTCGATTCTGCTCTGCTATACTATTGCATGAACTCACCGGGGTTCTGTACCGACTGATTGCCAGTGACTATGCAGCAGCAATGGGCATCGTTGCCCGTGTTCGCTGCAATAACTAACCGCCGATTGCGGTCTGATGATTCCGGGAGAAGGAGTGTGCCAGATGGAAAACGAACAGGCAAGGATAATGGAGGTGCTGGAACTCGCGCTGCAGATGGAGACGGACGGCCGGGAATTCTACACCAAGGCGGGGCAGAAGGGCAGCAAGCTGACCCGGGACCTGTTTGAGCGCCTGGCCAGAGATGAAGAGGTTCACTACAGGAGGTTTGAGCAGATATACGAGGCGATCAAGGCCGAACGAAGCTGGCCGGATATCAAGCTCGAATCCGACCAGGGAAAAGGGCTCAAGTCCCTGTTCGCGCAGGCCACCAGCGAACTCGGTAAGGAGATCAAGGTGGAGGGATCGGAGCTTGAGGCTCTCAAGGTAGCCATGGACATGGAGACGAAGTCATACGATCTATACCACCGTCGTAGCGGAGAGACCAGCTCGCCCATCGAGAGACGCTTCTATCAGACGCTGGCAGGCGAAGAGCGCGGGCACTACCTTGCGCTGTCCGATGCTCATGAATACCTCAGCGACCCGGCCGGCTGGTTCACCAAGACGGAGCACTGGTCGCTCGACGGAGCGTGAACCGTCGGAAGGAGGACCTGGCATGAGTGATGTAGCCTTAAGCATCGAGCAACTCGCTGTCGAGGTGGAGGGGAGGGAGATCCTGCATAACGTGAGCCTGCAGATGAAATTCGGTGAGACTCACGTTCTGTTCGGACCCAATGGTAGCGGCAAGACGACCCTGCTCATGGCGATAATGGGCTTCCCCAGGTACCGTATTACAAGGGGCAAGATCGTCTTTCAGGGCAAGGACGTGACCGGGCTGCCTCCCGACGAGAGAGCCCGGCTGGGCATCGGCATGTCCTTCCAGAGGCCGCCGGTAGTCAGGGGAGTGAAGACACGAGACATGGTCGCTGCCTGTCTCAGAGGGAAAGAGTCCGAAGAGCGCATCGGTGAACTGGCCGAGAGGGCCGACCTGACCGACTTCCTGGATCGTGAGATCAACTACGGATTCTCCGGGGGCGAGATAAAGCGGTCTGAGCTAATGCAGCTGCTGGCTCAGAGGCCGGCGCTAACGCTCATAGATGAGCCGGAATCGGGCGTTGACCTGGTAAACATTTCGCTGATCGGGGAACTGCTCAACAACCTCCTGGAGAAGGACTGTCCTATACCGGATCGGAAGTGCATGGGACTGATCATCACGCATACAGGCCACATCCTGGACTATGTCAACGCACGCACGGGCTATGTTATGTGTGACGGAGTTATCGGATGCGAGGGCGACCCTCATGAGATCCTGGCTACGATAAGGGAGAAGGGCTACGAGGAGTGTATTGCCTGCTTTCTGAGGAGGGACAAAGGTGGCTGATAAGAAGATCGCTGCAAACAAGGACAAAGCCCGGGCGGCAGCAGCCAAACCTGCGGCGCTCGGTGAGGACATAGACCTCGGTACATACGTCAGTTCGGCCGAGGAGCAACCGTACGAGGCAGACCCCTCAAGGCTGCCGGACAAGGTCAAACAACAGATGCTGGACGCGGGTGTGATCCTGGATGACCCGAGCCAGAGGGCAGGCACCTTCATCCAGATGGACAACGCTCCAGTTCACAGTTCGATCAGAGAGGAGGGCGTGGAGGTTCTGCCGGTCAGCCAGGCCCTGGATAAGTATGACTGGCTGTCGGACTACTGGTGGCGGGCGGTGGCCGTGAACACCGACAAGTACACCGCCAACGTGGAACTGAATCAGCACAACGGATACTTCATCAGGGCGCTGCCCGGATCAAAGACCGTCTACCCTGTGCAGGCATGTCTATACCTGACAAAAGCGAGGCTTGCCCAGAACGTGCACAACATAATCATCGCCGAGGAGGATTCCGAACTGCACATCATAACCGGTTGCGCCACCGCTTCTGAGGAAGAGGCGGGCCTGCATCTGGGCGTCTCTGAATTCTACATAAAGAGAGGTGCTCGCGTTACGTTCACGATGATACACAACTGGAACCCCGAGGTCGCCGTCAGGCCCCGTAGCGCCGCCATTGTGGAGGAAGACGGACTGTTCTTGAACAACTACGTGCTGATGAAACCGGTCCGTTCGCTGCAGACGAACCCCACCGTGATATGCGAAGGTGACAACGCCGCTGCCAGGTTCAACAGTGTCCTCGTGGCAGACGCCGGATCATCGCTCGACGTTGGCTCTCGCGTCATACTAAACGGCAGGGGTACCAAGACGGAGATAATATCGCGTGCCATCACCACCGGCGGTTACATCGTGGCCCGTGGCTACGTGGAAGGCAATGCCCCCGATGTCAAAGGTCATCTCGAGTGTCGGGGACTGATACTCGGCGAACAGGGCGTGATCTATGCAGTGCCGGAACTGAAAGGCACCCTAGCCGGCATCGATCTCTCCCACGAAGCAGCAGTGGGCAAGATAGCTGAGGAGGAAGTCGAGTACCTGATGGCACGGGGGCTGACCCGTGACGAGGCTACCGCAACCATAGTCAGAGGGTTTCTAAGGGTAGATATCGAGGGATTGCCCCCTGCACTCGGCGCGGAGTTGCAGAGGGCCATCGAAACCAGTGAACAGGATCTCATGTAGATCCAGCCAGGAGGAGGTGCATCATGAATCTCAAGGCTCTGCGCAACTGCAGCTACGGTCTGTACGTGATAAGCTCCAGGAAGGGAGACAGGTTTAACGGGCAGATTGCCAACACCGTGGTTCAGGCGACGTCCGACCCGCCAACTATCTCGGTGATCCTGAACAAGGAGAACCTGACCCATGAGTTCGTCACGGATAGTAAGGCATTTTCGGCGTCGATACTGTCGCAGGACACCCCCCTCTCTTTCATAGGTCACTTCGGCTTTCACTCCGGCAGGGACACAGACAAGTTCAAAGGTATCGAGCACAGGCCGGGTGAAACCGGCCTCCCCATCGTACTGGACCACAGCTTAGCGTATCTCGAGGCAAGGGTAACCACTCAACTCGATGTCGGGACTCACACCATCTTTGTCGGGGAGCTCGTGGGAGCGGAGATCCTCGAGGAGGGTGAGCCGATGACCTACGCCTACTACCACCAGGTGAAGAGAGGAACTACTCCCAAGACGGCTCCCAGTTACATCGAAGAGAGAAAGGAGGCAAAGTCCGAGATGGACAAGTACGAATGCACAGTCTGCGGTTATCTATACGATCCGAAGGAGGGCGACCCGGACGGAGGCATAAAGGCGGGAACGCCTTTTGAGGATCTCCCGGATGATTGGGTATGTCCCATCTGCGGGGCAGGCAAAGACCAGTTCGAGAAGGCTTAGCAAAAATGAGAGCAAGACAGATTAAGCCGGGTGTTCACTGGGTAGGCGCGGTCGATTGGGACAGACGTCTCTTCGATGCCCTGATACCCCTTCCCGACGGAACGAGCTATAACTCCTATCTGGTGCAGGGTAGCGAAAAGGTCGCACTCATAGACACCGTCGACCCCGCCATGATACACCTCCTGGACGGCCACCTTGAGGACGTGCCTGTCATCGATTACCTTGTTGCCAACCATGGTGAGCAGGATCACTCGGGATCCATTCCCTGGGTTCTGGAGAAGTACCCCGAAGCCAAACTGGTTACGACCCCCAAGGGCAAGGACATACTCATGGCCATGTTACATGTGCCGGATCAGCGATTCGTCACTGTGGGTGACGGCGAAACCCTGTCCCTGGGCGACAGGACTCTCGAGTTCATACATGCACCCTGGGTACACTGGCCCGAGACGATGCTTACATACCTGGCGGAGGAGAGGATACTATTCTCCTGCGACCTCTTCGGCTCTCATCTGGCCACCACCGATCTGTTCGTAACCGACGAGAGCCAGATCTATGAACCGGCCAAGAGGTACTATGCGGAGATCATGATGCCTTTCCGAGCGAGCATTGAGAAGCACCTTGCCAGGCTGGAAGGCTACGATATCGATGTCATCGCTCCCAGCCACGGCCCTCTTCACGCCAGACCTCATTTCATCGTGGACGCCTATCAAAGCTGGGTATGCGAACCGCCCAAGAACGTGGTGGTTCTGCCCTATGTATCCATGCACGGTAGCACCCAGATGATGGTGAACCACTTCGTCGAGGTGCTCGCCGACGAAGGTGTTACGGTCAGGCAGTTCAACCTGGCTGATAGCGATGTCGGGAAACTGGCCATGGCGATGGTGGACGCGGCCACCCTGGTCATAGGCACGCCCACCGTTCTTGTCGGCCCGCATCCTGCAGTTGCTCATGCTGCGTTTCTGGCCAATGCCCTGCGACCGGGATTGCGCTTTGTGTCGATCATCGGCTCTTACGGCTGGGGCAGCAAAGCCGCGGACCAGCTGAAAGCCATGATACCCAACCTCAAGGCTGAACTGCTGGATCCCGTTATCGTCAAGGGATTGCCGGGAGAGGACGATTTCCGGGCCCTGGACGAACTGGCCCACACCATCGCCGAGAAGCACAGGCAGCAGGGATTTGCCTGACCGGCGCATATTGCTGATACGGAGGCGAAAATGCAGGTGGTGAGCAATCGGGTAACGGTGAACTTATGGACGTGAAGCAAGGAGGCAGAGAGATGTACGAGAAGATGCTCGTTCCGCTGGATGGATCGAGGCTGGCTGAGTGCGTCCTGCCGCATGCCAGGGCGATAGCGAAGGGATGTACCGTGAGAGAGATCATTCTCCTCAGGGTAGTCGAGCCTCCACCCACCATGGGAGCCGAGGGGATAGACGTCGTGGCACTGCAGCAGGCGGACCAGGAAGCGGCAACGGCGTACCTGGCAAGGATAGAGTCCCAGCTTGCCGCAGAGGGATTCAAGGTCAGTTCGCATGTACTGGCGGGCAGAGCCGCGGAGGCTATCAACGAGTTTGTCCATAACAACGAGGTGAACTTGATAGCCCTTGCCACACACGGTCGATCCGGCATCAGTCGCCTGGTCTTCGGCAGTGTGGCCGACAGGGTGATACGCTCCGCACATGTGCCTGTCCTGCTGGTCAGACCCAAAGATGATGAATCCGCTGCGTAACCCGTAGCACGGTCTGCCGGCGCTGGAATCCTGTCTATACCCGCCACGGGTAGCCAGCCGGCGGGTGAGGCATGGCAATGTCGCGCCGGGCGTATCTGCCCTGCCTGACACAGGATACTGATGCATGATACGAATCATGGGAGGCACTATCTGAAGGAGAAGCCGCTCATGCAAGGGAGAGAATAGCATGTGGAAATGCACTAACTGCCGTCACGTCGAGTTCAGCACGGACAGGCCTGGGCAATGCCCGGTCTGCGGCGCTGAAGAGGAGAAGATCGTCCCGCACACGGTTCCGGGGGTCAAAGGAACCAGGACACCCAGCAACCTCAGGCTCGGCTTCATAGCAGAGTCCCAGGCCCATCTCAGGAACCTGGCCTATGCCATGAAGGCCGAGCAAGAAGGTTACTCCCAGATCGCCAGGCTGTTTCGCGCTATCGCCGAGGCCGAGGCGGTTCATGCCTTCAACCATATCCGCCTTCTGGGCGCCGTCTCCGGCACGCAGGAGAACCTCGAGAGCGCATTTGAGAAGGAGAACCTCGCTGCCGGCACATATCCTCAGTTGATCAGGGAGGCAAACGAGGAGGACAACACCGCCGTGGCAACCGTCCTCAGCTATTCCCGTGACGTCGAGAAGGGCCATGCCAAGCTGTACAAGAAGGCACTGGCCCACATGATGGCCGAGGAGGAGACCGAGTATTACGTTTGCCAGGTCTGTGGCTATGTCGCCGACGGGTCTCTTCCCGACGAGTGTCCTATCTGCGGGGCTCCAAAGGACAGGTTCAGGAAGGTCGTGTAGCCCGGAGGGAGCGACCGTCGGCATAATCGGGCATCCATGAAGGAGGTGTCTCATGGCTGAGTTCACAGAGGTAGCTAAGACAGAAGAACTCAAGAGCGGCACTATGAAGTCCGTAAAGGCTGGCGGACGGGAGATCCTGCTGGCCAGGGTAGGTGACATCTACTACGCCGCTGATGGCAGATGTCCGCACATGGGAGGAGAGCTGTCGCGGGGAGAACTGGACGGAACTGTGGTTACATGTCCCCGTCACGGCTCTCAGTTCGACATCGGCAGCGGCAGGGTGGTTCGCTGGATGAAAGGCGGACTGGTCTCGAAGATGGCGGGAGTCGTCAAACGGCCCTCCGACATCGCGGTATACAGAGTGAAGGTCGAAGAAGACAGGATCATGGTCGAGGTCTAGCGGCAGCCGGGAAACTCAGAGTCTGCCGCACCCAACCCGCAGCTAACACAGGGACGGGACGAACCGGCGGGCGGCGCAGCGGGGCTACCGATCGAGAGGTGCGAGATGGAAGCAAGTCTTAGTGCAGAACTTACAGTCAACAATACGCCCGTCGAACTGAACCAGTTCACCGAGCAGTTTCTGGCAGGAACCGTGGTCGGCGGGGTCTCCTCGCTGAGAGGTGCAGAGAGCATACGGGAAATCGATCTCCGCCTGGAGCGGGGCGACGTCACCGTCGTGGTCAACGGGAATCAGCTTCCCGTCACCCCTTTCCCCGGGGAGATCATCACCAACACAATAACCGGCCTCGTCTCCACTCTGAAGGGCGTTGGCAATACAGAGAGCATTCGCATATACGTCGAAGTGAAGTAGTACCTGACAGGACTATAGACTACCCCAATGGTAAGCCTTACCTTTCACGGCGGGATCAGGGAGATCGGAGGCACCAAGATCCTCCTGGAAGACGACCGCGGAGCATTCTTCCTGGACTTCGGCTTTCCCTATAGCAAGTACCGCGACTTCTACGAGGAGTACCTCAAGCCCCGCCCCGGCGCCGGACTTCTCGACCCGCTGGTGATGGGACTGCTACCGCCTCTCGAGGGCATCTACCGTAAAGACCTGGGTACCGAGGCACTATGGCAGCGGTTTCGCGGGGCAGATCATCACCGGATACTGGATGGTCTGGACGGCGTTCTGCTTTCACATGCCCACCTCGACCACTCCGGCCACATCTCCTTCCTGAGAGAGGACATTCCGGTCTACACCACCGCGACCACAGCCTTCATCGCCAAGGCGGTACAGGACTCGGGCATATCTTCCTTCGACCAGCAGGTATGCTACTTCACCCCGAGGGTGGAGGAATGCCTCAAGGGATGGCGGCAGGGGGCCTATGTTGCCAGCGGCAGCGGCGACCGCGAGCGCAGTTTCTGCGTCGCGAACAAAGATGAGTTGAGCCGGGAGGCTGAGGATTTCTGGCAGAGAGGCACCCGACAGAAGAAACTTGCCTCGCAACCGCTACAGGACATGAGAACGTGTGCCATGGATCTTCGCTGCTTTCCCGTGGACCACTCCATTCCCGGTGCCTGTGCCTGGGCTATTGAGACCGGCTCCGGCTGGATAGTGTACAGCGGCGACCTGCGGCTGCACGGCAGGCAGGGCGAGCTTACCGAGTCATTCATAGATCAGGCCGCTCGATTGCGCCCCAGGGCACTGCTCCTGGAAGGCACCAACGTGAACAGGGAGACCAACATTCCCGAGCGGGACGTGTATGACAATGGCCTCAAGGCTATCAGGGGCGCCCGACGACTGGTTATCGCCGACTTCCCCGCCAGGGATGTTAACCGCCTCCTCACCTTCCTGCAGATCGCAAGGGACACAGGAAGGAAGCTCGCCATACTGCCCAGGGACGCCTACCTTCTGAGGACGATGCGTCTGCTTGAGCCGGACATACCCGACCTGGCCGAGGAAGAGGCCCTCGTCATCTACCAGAAGACGACCGCCTCCAGGAGCCCTGCTTCATGGCTGCGCAACATATTCGAAGCGTACTCCGACAAGGTTGTGCTGGCCGATGACGTCAGGGCCGACCAGGATCAGTTCATCCTCTGCTTCAGTTTCTGGGACCTGAATGAACTGGCCAGCATACAGCCGGAGGCAGGCAGCCTCTACGTGTTCAGTTCAAGCGAACCCCACAATGAGGAGCAGGAGATGGACTTCTGGCGTCTGCACCACTGGCTGCAGCGCTTCCGGTTGAAGGCGTTCGGTCTGCCCGTGCTCAAGAACCGTAAATGGGATATCCCTGAAGAGGAGAGAGGCCTGCATGCCTCGGGCCATGCGTCAGGCCCCGACCTGCTGAGGGTCGTCCGCGAGATCCGCCCCGAGGTTCTGATCCCGGTGCACTCAGAGAAACCGGAGTACTATGTGGACAACCTGGCCCACAGCGGCATGGAGGTCATCCTCCCCGACGAACACGAAACCATAGCACTGTAACCCTTATCCCTGTAATGCCCTGCTGAGCGACGCCAGCTTGTCCTGCATGCTCCGGGGCTCGTCGCGGCGATCATCGATCTTGACCGTGGTCACCACCCGGGCCACTCCCTCCGCGAATGCCGCCTCGTGCATCTTTCTGACAACTGCCAGGATGCGGTCGGGATTATCCTCCACAATCGTGCCCATCGCGGTCGTTTCGTACTTCAGGTTCTTCTCCTCCTGCAAAACCTTGACCGCCCGCGCCACATACTTGCTCACCGAAGGGGTTTTCGTACCCAGGGGAACAACGCTTATCTCTGCTATCGCCATTCTAACCTCCTTGTCATCTGCCGGATCATCTACGCAGAAGTCCGGGTTGAGGATAAGAGCTATCTGGTTAGCATTGTACCATGATGTCAGTTGTGAGGGTGAAACCGATCTCGACATACAGTATTTGGCCCCGTTCCAGTATAATATCGCCGGTGATCATCGACTTTCACACCCACATATTCCCTGCCTGGCTCCGGGAAAGGCGCGATGAGTTCATAAGGAGCGATCCCTGCTTCGGATTGCTCTACTCCGAGCCCAGGGCGAGAATGGCGACGGCCGATGAACTGATCGCGAGCATGGACGAGGCGGGCATCGACATGTCGGTCGTACTCAACATCGGCTGGGTGAGCAATGAACTGTGCGCAACGACCAACGATTACATACTGGACTCTGTGGCGCGCTATCCGGCACGGCTGGTCGGGTTCTGCTCTGTCCAGCCAGAGGCAGGAGATGCCGCCGTGGCCGAGCTGGAGCGATGCGCGGAGGGCGGGGCCCGGGGGGTCGGCGAGCTAAGGTCGGATGTGCAGGGTTTCGACCTGGCCGACGAGAAAACGATGAGACCCCTGGTCGACGGTGCTCTGGAGCACGGCCTGATCCTTCTCACCCACTCCTCAGAGCCGGTCGGTCACCACTACCCCGGCAAGGGCTCGATTACACCGGACAGGCTGTACTCCTTTGTCACAGCTTTCCCCGGTCTCACTGTCGTCTGCGCTCACTGGGGCGGGGGACTGCCCTTCTATGCATTGATGCCCGAGGTGAAAAAGGCTCTTGCCGATGTCTTCTTCGACACCGCAGCCACTCCTTTTCTCTATCAACCCCGGATCTTCTCACACGTCAGCAGTATCATAGGTAGCGATCGGATACTGCTCGGTACCGACTATCCACTGATGCACCAGGAGCGGGTGATCGACCAGATCCGGACATCGGGACTCTCAGAGGAGGACCAGGATGATATCCTGGGTGCCAGCGCAGGAAGGCTGCTATGCCGGACTGAAAGGAGGAGAGATGCCGCAGAATGCTGATGAGATAAGGTCATTTATCGCGATTGAGCTGTCCGACGAGGTGAGGAATGGCCTCTCCCGCCTGAGGAAGGAACTGAAGAGGGATGAACACAGGTTCGTCAAATGGGTTGACCCGGAGGGTATCCATCTCACCCTCAAGTTCCTGGGTAACATACCTTCCCGACGGGTGACGGAGATAACCGGTGCTATAGAAGCAGCGGCGAGAGGGATTCCTCCCTTCGGCCTGGAGATCTCAGGGCTGGGAGCCTTTCCCCGCCTGGAGCAGATCCGGATTCTCTGGGTCGGAGTCGGCGGCGAAGTGGACAGGCTAAAGGATCTGCAGCAGCGCATCGATGCCGGGCTCGCCACGCTGGGCTTTGCCAGAGAGGAGCGCCCCTTCACACCACACCTTACCCTGGCTCGCGTCAGGAAGGAAGCATCCCCCTCGGAGAGAAGGAGCCTGGGCGAGCTTGTCAGAACTGCCGTCTTCGAAGACAGATATGAGGCACGGGTGGAGACCATCAGCCTGATGAGGAGCCAGTTGACGCCCGCCGGAGCGATCTACACCCGGCTGTCGGAAGTCCGGTTGAGCGACTAGTCCCGAGCAATGGCTCCGCCGATCCCCTATCGCTTCACAGCCCTATGATGGCGCCAATCCCGGGCGCAAAATATACCAATCGCCGCCTGACCTGCCTTGCAGTCGATTAATCAATGTTATATACTTGATTATTCCGAAACACACAAATTAACTGGGGAGGTGGACCTTGGAACACTATTCATTGCCTAAGTGCCAGAAATGCGAGAAGGGAGAACTGGTGCCTCTATCTGACTTCGGTAGTCAAGGGGCACCAATTCA
>SL_5KL_010_SEDDRAFT_10000276_pt1 | contig 32933 bp, 22 predicted proteins | sample SodLakKL_010_SED_FD_9118 | JGI IMG/M metagenome (IMG submission 9118) | reverse complement strand
ACCCATCCCGTGGCGGAAACGTTCGCTTTGCCAGGCCCCGACTCCAGATCCAACATCCCGATACCCGGAGATCATCCCATGCATGTCCCCGTTTCGCCGAATCTCTCCCGTCGCCGCGTCCTCATCACCGGTGCATCTGCAGGGATTGGTGCTGCCATTGCCAGGGCTTTCGCCGCTGAGGGCAGTCATCTGGAGCTCGGTGCGCGGCGCATGGCGAAGCTCGAGGAGCTCGGCGAAAGGCTGCGCCAGGAATACGGGATTGAGGTGAACTGTCGCCGGATGGATGTCCGCGACCGGTCCCAGGTGGAAGCATGGGTCGAAGATCTGGCCCAGGAAGGCCGGATCCCCGACATCCTGGTGAACAACGCCGGACTCTCCCGGGACCTGCTTCCCATCCACGAGGGGAGACCTGACGGATGGGATGAGATGATCGACACCAACGTGAAGGGACTACTGTACATGACGCGCGCCATCCTGCCCTATATGGTGGCCCGGGACTCGGGGCACGTCATCCACATCGGCAGCACCGCAGGCGACACCGTCTACCCGGGCGGGAACGTCTACAACGCCACGAAGTTCGCCGTTAAGGCCCTGACGGAGGGGATGAACCTGGACCTGGTGGGAACCCGGATACGGGTATCCAGCGTCGACCCCGGCCTGGTGGAAACGGAATTCTCCCAGGTTCGGTTTCGGGGGGATGAGGAGCGGGCGCGGAAGGTCTACCAGGGCTACACCCCGCTGTCGTCTGAGGATGTGGCCGAAGTGGTCCGATATGTGGCCGCCGCTCCTCCCCACGTAAACCTTGTGCGGACGGTGGTCTACCCTACCGACCAGCGGAACCCATACGTCCTCCACCGACGGGAGGAGGGGGAGGAGTGAGGCTACGCTGCAGCGAGGAGAACCCCTCCTCCAGGCCCATATCAGATTCCAGGCCTTCGTAGCCCCGGATGGTGCATTCGGCGGGGTGCATGGATAGTTCCGAGGGCACAAGGCGCCCACCCGTGGTGATGCTGATGCGGCTGCGGGCTGACAAGGGCTCGCCGTGCAGGCCTTCCTCGGTTGCGCCCTGCTTGCCGGGGTCCTCCGCCTCGCCCATAGTGGGCTCCAGCCGCGTGGTCGGAAGGTGGGGTTTCTCGGTGCTCACCTGTGCTGCCGTTCGTTCGCCCTATATCTGGGGTCGTATGTGGATTCGCCATGCCGGATGTAGCGTGGCCACCAAGGAGGCGTTGCTCATGCCCATGGGTCAGACAGGGGTCGGGAAGGCACTTCGTGGAGCGATCCTGGCTCTCGCGCTGGGGGGCGTCGCGGCGCTAACGGGAGGATGTGCGGTCGACTCCACGCCGATTCACGACTTCTCGGCCATCACCGTGACCGCAGCGGAAATCCTTGGTGACCCGCACTATCGAGCCATTTCCTACGGCGGATATCGGGAGATAACCCGCGACATCCAACCCACCATCCCTCAGCTCAAGGAGGACATGCGGATCCTACAGGCCATGGGTGTTCGCCTCCTCCGCACCTATAACGTGCACTACGACGAGGCGGCGAATCTGCTGCAGGCCATTCGGGAGTTACGGGCGGAAGATCCCGACTTCGAGATGTATGTGATGCTCGGAGCCTGGATTGACGCGAAGAATGCCTGGACCGATGAACCGGAACGAATCCGCGATCAGGATGCACCCCGTAACGAATGGGAGATCGCTCGGGCGGTGGAGCTCACCCAGCAGTACCCGGAGATCGTGAAGATCATCGCAGTGGGGAATGAGGCCATGGTCCACTGGGCCGAGGAATATTGGGTGGAGCCTCAGGTCATACTGAACTGGGTGAATCACCTACGGGATCTGAGGGCGCAGGGGGATCTCCCGGAAACCCTCTGGATCACCTCCTCCGACGATTTCGCATCCTGGGGGGGCGGAGGAGAGGAATACCACAACGATAACCTCAATGCTCTCATTGAAGCGGTGGACTTCATCTCCATGCATACCTATCCCATGCACAATACCCACTACAATCCGGAATTCTGGGGGGTGCGGGACGAAGAGGAAGGTCTGAGTGACGTGGAGAAGATCCACAACGCCATGCAGCGCTCGCTGGAGCTGGCCCAGACCCACTATAACGCGGTGGTGGACTATATGCGCAGCATCGGGGTGGACAAGCCCGTCCACATCGGGGAAACGGGCTGGGCCACCATCTCCAACGAGTACTACGGGGAAGGTGGGGCCAACGCCATTGATGAGTACAAAGCGGGGATCTTCTATCACGACATCAGAAACTGGTCAGACGCGAACAACATCACGGTCTTCTACTTCGAGGCCTTCGATGAGCCATGGAAGGACGCCGGGAACCCCCTCGGTTCGGAGAATCACTTCGGCCTCATCAACCTTCAGGCCCAGGCCAAGTTCGCGCTCTGGGATCTGGTGGATGCCGGGGTGTTCGATGGGCTGACCCGGGACGGGCAGCCCATCACCAAGACGTACAATGGCGACCTGGAGGCCCTCATGCAGGACGTGCTGGTCCCCCCTACCGATCGAGAAATCCAGGCCAGAAGACAGCAGAGCGTGAACTGAGGTCTGCCCACTCCTCCCCCGAACCCAGAGAAGCCCACACGTGAAGACCCTCCCCCGAAGCCAAGAGGAGGCGGTAAGCAGCAAGAAGATCCCCATTCTGGAGAAGGCGGCCTTCGGTTCGGGTCACCTGGTCAATAACCTGCTCCCCGGTGCCCTGGGCGTCTTCCAGTTCTTCCTCCTCACCGCTTTTGGCATCAACCCCTTCCTCGCAGGACTGCTGGGGGGCCTTCCTCGGCTTTTCGACGCCATCACCGACCCCATCGTGGGGTACGTGTCGGACAACACGAAGTCCCGGTACGGCAGGAGGAGGCCGTACATCTTCATGGGGGCCATCCTAGCCGGCCTGATGTTCATCATGCTCTGGCAGATGAATCCGGAAGCGAGCCAGATGTTCAACTTCTGGTACTTCCTCATCATGTCGCTGCTCTTCATCGCCGCCAACACCATTTTTTCGACTCCGCTCATCGCCCTCGGGTACGAGATGACCCCGGATTACAAGGAGCGGACCCGGCTCATGGGGTTCGCCCAGACCATGGGTCAGTTCGCGTGGATGATCGTCCCCTGGTTCTGGGTCATCATTGCCAACCCTAACCTCTTTGCCCAGCAGGCGGACGGGGTTCGCACCATGGCCTGGTTCGTGGGCGGGGCGTGCATTGTCCTGGGGATCCTGCCCGCAATCTTCTGCAGGGAGGTGGGATACGATAAGATCACAAACCAGGCGAACCTCACGCTGAAGGATGCGGTGGGCAACCTGAAGGATCTGATCGCCAAGATGGCGGAGGTCTTCAAGAACAGGCCATTCGTCAGGATCTGCGGGGCGACCTTCCTGGTCTTCAACGGCTTCCAGATGGTGGCGTCGTTCAGCTACTTCATCATTCTCTTCTACATCTTCAACGGCGATTATGAACTGACGGGGAGTTGGCCGGCCTGGTTCTCCACCATCAGCGCCGTCATGACCGCCTTCGTGGTCATTCCCATCATCACCTGGATGGCCAACAAGCTGGGCAAGCGAACCGCCTTCATCTATTCAACGGGCATCTCCATTGTGGGCTACATCCTCAAGTGGTGGGGATTCTCGCCGGAGAACCCCTGGCTCATGTTCATGCCCATCCCCCTCATGGCCTTCGGCATCGGCGGGCTCTTCGTCCTCATGATGAGCATGACCGCCGATGTCTGTGACCTGGACGAGTTGGAAAATGGGATGCCTCGGAAGGAAGGGACCTTCGGGGCCATCTACTGGTGGATGGTGAAGCTGGGGCAGGGGCTGGCTCTGGTCCTGAGCGGCGCCGTCTTGGCCCTCGTGGGCTTCGATCAGAACGCCGCAGTGCAGGCGCCGCAGACCATGATCAACCTTCGGATCGCGGATATCGTCATTCCCGCTGTCACGGCGGCCATCGCCATCTGGGTCATGTGGGGATACGACCTCACCGAAGAGAGGGCCGAGGAGATCCAGCGCGAGCTTGTGGCCCGCCGCGGTGAGATCTGAGTCACCGGGATATCGTCACAGGGAAGGGGGGGCTCAAAGGAAGTCCGGCGTCAGGCGGGAGCCCGGCCTCACGGGAAGTCCGACCGCAGGGGAAGCCCGACACCGGGCAACAGAGACCATGAAGAGCTACGACAAAGCCTATTTCGACCGCTGGTACCGTGGAGAGGATGCCCCCCGAGGAGAGGAGGAGTTGCGCCGGAGCGTCGCTCTCGCCGTAGCCGTCACCGAGTCGATCCTGAATCGGGATTTGCGGAGTGTGCTTGACGTGGGGGCGGGAGAGGGGCGTTGGCAACCCATCCTGTATGAGCTTCGACCTCAGGCATCCTACATCGGGATCGAGCCGAGCCCATACTCTGTGGAGCGCTTCGGGGAGGTTCGCAACCTGCGTCAAGGGAGCTTCGAGGAGCTTCACCTCCACACCTTCGACGAGCCCTTCGACCTGGTGATCTGCGCCGACGTCCTCCACTACCTGCCCGATGAGGAGGTGCTGGCCGGGATGGATGAACTGGCGGACCTGGTTGGAGGCGCAGCGTTCCTCGAGGTGTTCACAGATGGGGATCCCGTCGAGGGAGATCGGGATGGATTCCATCGGCGACCGGCCGAGTGGTACAGAGCCTCCTTCGAGGCCGCCGGCCTGCGACCCCTTGGCATGCAGATGTGGATCCACGAGGAACTCGCCGCCGATCTGGATGACATGGAGGTATTCTGATCCGGAATTATCGCCCTGTTGCGTATGCGGAGTCTATTCGGGTATTGATGGGTACGCTGGGCCATGAAACTACACACGCTCATGCGCAAGTACGCGACGGAATCCGCAGCGAGACGCTGGCCCCGAGGAGGCGCGCTGGCCCGAGGGGCCGGTCTGCCCTCGATGCGGCGTCGTGCGCCGCAGTTCGCCGCTGCGTACCAGGCCGGGCCAGTACACCTGCCTCGACTGCCGGCATCGCTACTCCGTGACCTCGGGCACGGCGCTCCACAACACGAAACTCCCTCTCCGGACCTGGCTCATCGCGATGTACCTGATCACAACGAGCTCGACGAGACCTACGTGGGCGGAAGACCGCGGAAGGTGCCCCGGGAGAAGCTTCTGCCGAAGGATCAGCGTCCGAAACGAAAGCAGGGACGCGCAACCGACAGGGCGTGCGTCTTCGTCGCTGTAGAGCGAGGTGGGCGCGTCGTTCCGCGGCTCGTACCGAGCCACACGAAGGGTGCCCTCGGAGGTTCCGTTCGCGAGAGTATGCACAACGACGCGATCCTCGTGACGGATGAACTTCCGGCCGAGACCGCCTTCCGTTGGAACGAGAGGGCGGGTGCCGTGCTCGAGAACCTGGCCCTCATGGTGCGCTTTTCCCGCGCGCCGCTTGCGTACGGTACCCTGGTGGCATGAACGACGTCCTGCGAACGGATCTGCTGGGTCACGGCATGAACGCCGGCAAGGAGCGAAAGGTCTTCGACCTGCTCCGGGCCTGGCGGACGTGTGCCGTCCGGGTCGGCCGTGAGCAGTGGCGGCTCTTCTTCGAGACGGGCAGCCTCAACAAGAACCACCGGAGCACGAACGAGTCCGATCTGGCCCAAATCGTCGGCGCTGCCAACCGGCTTCAGATGGTGCGGTATCAGGTCGCAGGGATCCTGGACTCCTATCTCTCCAACCGCCAGAACGAGTTCTCGCAGATTATCGAGTGCTCCAGCCTACCGGCCGAGACCCGGCATCAGCTCCACTTCGTGAATCGCTGGAAGGCCTGGTTCGGGCGCGAGCCCCTCGTCATGAAGGACGGAGCGGAGATCCCGCAGGCGACCCGCCGCCTGGCTCGACAGGTCATGCGGGCGGTCCTGGCCCGGCATCGCCGGCCCGACCTCTCGGGGATCAACATGGTCATCGACCAGCGGGCCGCGAAGCTCCGGTGTGAAGAGATCGGGCTGGACTCCGGGCTTCGCACGCTTTTCGCCACCGATCAGGGCGACCTCCTCGGACAGAGCTTCCTTCGTCAGCTTCGCGCCTACGACCAGCGAATCAGCCGGCTGGCTGCCTATCGACAGAGCCGCGGCCTTCGGACCAGGAGCCCACGCTACGACCGGTACGTCCGGCAGATGCGAGGCTTCCTGCGCACCGAGATCAACCGTGTGCTGAACCGGGTAGTCCGAGTCCAGCGACCCGGCCGGATCGTGGTCGAGAAGCTCGACTTCCGGAATCCGGAGCTGTCGCGTCGCATGAACCGGCTGGTGTCGAACGCCGGGCGCCGCATCATCCAGCAGAAGCGCACGGACCTCCGGCAGTCTGCTCCGTGAAGCAGTCGAAGGCGGCTGTCCTCCGTGCCCAGGTCCTGGTCTTCCAGCGCCTGAACACTACAGCGGTGGGGCAACCCAAAGGGGCGTCGGGGAACGTCCCGTGATCCAAGGGGGGAGAACGCCTATTTCAGGCGCTATGCCCCCGAGGTGATCTCAAGTCGCACAGCTGCTACGCCCGAGATCGCGGCGTGTGCAACTGGTCGATAGTTCCCTTCTGATCCGTGAAGCGACCTGCCCGGTGGGGCTAAGGGGGGGATTGGAAGGAGGCGGCATCGTGGGCAACAGGGAGGCAATAGGTCCCATCCAGCTATGGCGGGAACACGATCGGGGCCCCTACTTTGAGCTTTTCTTGGAGCGGAGCGCCCAATTGATGGGCTCCATTCGCTGGAGGCTCCAACCACGGACACCATGGAGGTCCCATGGCCCTCTCCCGTAGTATTCTCAGTCTACTTACCGTCCTCATCATTCTGGTTGTGCTGGGGGCCGGGGTGGGGTGGCGTCTCCTGACCGCCGACCCGGATGGTGGAACCCAGCGCACCGAACTCCCCGATACGGAGGGTGTGACGGCGGAGGGAGCCCTCCAGTTCGCCGGGGCCCAGGTGGTGCGCGGAGAGCTGGTGGTTCAGGATACCCTGTGGGTTCGGGTGGCCACCTCCGGGCAGGCCGTAGCCAACCGCATGAGCCGGGTGGCGACCCGCACCTCCGGTCTCGTCGAAGATGTCCGGATCCAGGAGAACGATCTGGTGGACGAAGGCACGCTCCTGGTGCAACTGGACACTTCGGAAGTGGCCATGGACCGGGCCCGGGCCGAGTCCGAACTCCTGTCCGCCCAGGTGGAGTTCGAGGAACGCATGCTCTTTTCCGGAGTCGAGAACCTCCTGGATGAGGAAGGGCGGAGGGAGAGGGAGCGGATTGTCCGTGCCAACAGCGGCCTCAATCAGGCCGAAGTGAACATGGAGCAGGCCCGGATGCAGATGGAGTGGACCCGGATCCGGGCTCCCTTCCAGGGGCGGGTGGCGGACCTCCATGCGGTGGAGGGCGCCTACCTCTCCGCCGGCGACGAGGTGCTCACCCTGGTGGAGTTGGATCCCATCCGGGTGGAGGTGAACGCCCTGGAGTCGGAGGTGGCGCTCCTGGAGCCCGGGCGGCGGGCTTCCATCACCTTCGCCGCCTTCCCCGGAGAGACCTTCGTGGGGGTGGTCCGGTCCGTGAATCCCCTGGTGGATCCCGAGACCCGGAGTGCCAGGGTGACTCTGACCCTCCCGAACCCCGATCACCGGATCCGTCCCGGCATGTACGCCCGGGTAGCCGTGGACGCGCGCCCCTACCTGGACCGCATCCTGGTGCCCCGCTCCGCCGTGGTGGAGCGGGATCGCCGGGAGGTGGTGTTCATGGCCTCAGGGCTGAATGAGCAGGGGGAAGGGGAGGCCGAGTGGCGTTACGTCACCACCGGATTCCGCAACGAGACCCATGTGGAAATCGTGGCCAATGATGCCACGAGTATGCTGGAGCCGGGAGAGGTCGTGCTGGTGGATGGGCATCATTACCTGGCTCACCAGACCCGCATCCAGTTGGACGGGGAGCCGAGGGGGAGTCCGTGAGGCTGCCGGCAGCGCTCGTCGCGTCCCTCATCCTGGTGGCGGCCTGCCCCCTGCCGGGCATGGGCCAGGAGCCTGGGATCAGTCAGGAACCGGGCATGGGCCAGGAGCCGGTCCGCCTCACTCTGGATGAGGCGGTGACCAGGGCCCTGGGCCAGAATCCCGCATACCAGCAGAGCCTTCGCGAGCTGGAACTCAGCGCCCTGGACCGGCGGGAGTTGTGGCTCAACCTTCTCCCCCAGCCACAGGTGGACCTCCTCACCACCTCCATGGCCTGGAATCGCCAGCGGGTGGCCGAGGGGTTCTTCGGTGAGGTGACGGAACGGGAAGACCCCGGGACCATCCATACCTCCCGGACCCAGCAGCGGCTGGGGCTGTTCGTCACGGTGGATCTGGCGGAGTTCTTCCAGTTCCGCGGAATTGACGAGACGGCCCGGATCCGTGAGGCGGGAGCAACGGTTCAGGGTAGGGAGCTGAAGGCTCGGGTCGCCTCCGCCTTCCTTGAGGTCCAGGAGCGGACCCAGGCGCTGGAGCTGGAAGAGGAACTCCTGGAGGTGGCCCGGGAGAATCGGGATCTGGCCCGGCGCCTCTACGCCCTGGCCCGGCGTGACCGGATCGATCTGGTCTCCATGGAGCTCGAGGTGGCCGAGCAGGAAGATGCGCTGGAGCGCAGCCGAACCGAGCTTGAGAGCGCTCGCCTGGCCCTTCGGACCCTCATGGGAGATCCCGATCTCGGGGATTTCCAGGTGGAGCCCGAGCCGCTCCGACCCCTGGAGCCCGAGGGGCTGGATGAGGAGGCCCTGGTCCGCCGGGGACGGGAGGTGAGTCCCCGGATCGTGCAGGCGGAAGCCCAGCGCCGGGCGTCCGCCGGTGCCCTCTCCCGGAATCGGGCCCGGTGGCTCCCCACCCTGACCTTCTCTGCCGGAACCACCCGGCAAGGCTTCGTTCAGGGATCCGACGCCTTCTTCGACCTCCGCCCCGATGCCGGATGGGACCGGGCCGTCAGCCTCTCCGTGCGCTTCCCCGATCTGGGGCTCTACTTGAATCGCCGAACCGAACAGCGGCGCGGTGAGGTGGATCTCCGGAACCGGGAGGACGCTCTCTTGGAGGCGAGGGCCGAGGTGGAGCGGGAGGTCCGGACCCTTGTGAGGGAGCTTCAAGGCGCCGCCCGCACGCTTCGTACCCAGGAGCGTCGGACCGCCCTGGCCGAGGAGCAGGTGGAGCTGGCCCGGGAGGCGTACCGCCTGGGGCGCCTCTCCTATCTGGAGCTCCGGGAGGCCCAGGCGCGGGCAGCGGAGTCCCGCCGCCAGGCCCTCTCAGCCCGGTATTCGGTGGAGCGGGGTCGCCGGGAGCTGGAGGCGCTCCTGGATGAGTCCCTTTCGGACCCGCGGGTGTCTCTCCAGGCCCCGGCGGATCCGGGGGACGGGAGCTAGGACCATGCCCCTCTCCAGATTGGCGGTCCGGCGGCCCGTGGCCGTGGCCATGTTCTTCCTCGCCGTCATCCTCCTGGGGGTCATCTCCTTCACTCGCCTCCCGGTGGACCTCCTCCCGGATGTGAGCTATCCCCGGCTGGTGGTGGTGACCTCCTACCCGGAGGTGGCCCCCGCCGAGATGGAGCGGCAGATCACCGAGCCCATCGAGCGTCAGGTGGCCTCGGTGCCAGGGGTCGAATCCGTGACCTCAACCTCCCGGGACGGGGTGAGCCAGGTGAACCTCCGGTTTGCCTGGGGCACGGATATGGACTTCGCCATGCTCAACACCCGGGAGCGGCTGGACAACCTCCGCGGCCAACTCCCGGAGATGTCAGGCCGCCCCCAGATCCTCCGGGTGGATCCCGACTCCGAGCCCATCATGGTCATCTCGGTGGCCGGAGACGACCTATGGGAGCTCAGGGAGCTGGCCGAGAACGTCCTGCGGCGGCGTCTCGAACAGCTGGACGGGGTGGCCCAGGCGGCGGTGACCGGTGGGCTGGAGCGGGAGATCCTGGTGGAAGTGGATCCGGAGCGCCTGGAGTCGCTGGGGATCTCCATCGCCCAGGTGAGTGAGGCGCTGGCGGCGGCCAACCACCAGGCTGCAGGCGGAACGATCCTGGAGGGCAGGTCCCGCTTCCCCTTGAGGACTCTGGGCGAGTTCCGGAGCGTGGCGGAGATTCCCGACGTGGTGGTGGGCCGAACGGCGGTGGAGGGGGGCGGGAGCCGGGTGGTACACCTTCGGGACGTGGCCCGGGTGACCGACGGATTTGCCGACCGGGAATCACTGGCCCGGTACGGCGGTCGGGAGTCGGTGGGACTCCTCCTTTTCAAGGAATCGGCCGCCAACACCGTGCAGGTGGCTCGGTTGGTGGACGAGGTCCTGGACCTCCTGCGGGCCGAGTTCCCCCAGGTCACCCTGGATGTGGCCCACTCGCAGGCAGGCTTCATCGCCGAGTCCATCGACAACGTGGTCTCGGCCCTCATCCTGGGGGGCGCCCTGGCCTTCCTGGTCCTCTTCCTCTTCCTCCGGGAGCCTCGTTATCCCGTGGCGGTGGCGCTGGCCATCCCCATCTCGGTCGTCGCCACCTTCATCCTCATGGGGCTGGCAGGGGTCTCCCTCAACATCATGAGCCTGGGCGGGTTGGCCCTGGGGGTCGGGATGCTGGTGGACAACTCCATCATCGTCCTGGAGAACATCTTCCGACACGGAAGGGAAGGGGAGGCAGGCGGAGTCCATCCTGTGTCGGAGGGGGCCTCACAGCTGGCGTCACTGGAGGCCGACGGCGATCCCTGGGAGGCCTCGGCTCGCGGCGCCGGGGAGGTGGCCGGCGCCATCACCGCCTCCACCCTTACCACCATCGCCGTCTTCCTCCCCATCATCTACGTGGAGGGTGTGGCCGGTGAGCTCTTCCGTGATCTCTCCCTCACGGTGGCCTTCTCCCTTCTGGCCTCGCTCCTTGTGGCCCTCACCCTCCTTCCGGCCTGGGCCGCGCGGTTCCACACCGACCCGTCCGGTCGCCCCCCCGGGGTCGTCCGGCAGCTCCTGACCTTCTGGTGGAGTGGGCTTCGCCAGGTGGGACGTTTCCTCTTCGCCCGGCCCCTGGCGACCTTCGATGCAGGATTCCAGCGGCTCACAGCCCAGTATCACCGGTCCCTGGAGTGGTCGCTGGATCGCCGAGCCATGGTGCTGGGGCTGGCGGGTGCGGCGCTTCTGGGAACGCTGGCGGTGGGCCTGACGCTGGAGCGGGACCTCCTTCCTCCCGTGGACCAGGGGGCCTTCGAGGTCCATGTGGAGCTGGCCGAGGGGACGGCGCTGGCCCGGACCGATGAGGTGGCCCGAGGGGTGGAGGCCCTCCTCCTGGACGACCCGGCCATAGCCGCGGTCTTTGCCCATGTGGGGAGGGACTCCCGGCGCCTGGCCTCTTCCGACGATCCATCGGGGCTCCACACCGCCGAGTTCCAGGTCCGACTCAGGGACGGGGCCCCCACGGACCCGGTGCTGGCCCGGCTTCGGGCTCCCCTGGCCGCCACGGTACCGGCAGGAACCGTCACCCTCCGCACCGGCCAGGCCACTGCCCTGGGGCAGCTCCTCGGTGGGGGGGAGGCCGCCATCGCCATTCGGATCCGCGGTCCGGATCTGGAGCGGGCACTGGACCACGCCGAGGAGTTGGTGGAGCGGCTCGCCGGGGCCGACCGCCTCACCAATCTTCGGGTGGGGACCGAGCGTGGTCACCCCCAGTTGGCGGTGGAAATCCTCAGGGACGAAGCCTCCCGCTTCGGCCTCCGGGCCAGAGACGTGGCGGAGGCGGTGGAGCACGGGATGCGGGGGATGATGGCGACGGAGTTCATCACCTTCGACCGGAAGGTCCGGGTCATGGTCCGGCTTCCCGATGAACTCCGTCACGATCGGAACACGCTGGAGCGGCTCCAGGTGGCCGGAATCCCCCTTCGGGAGCTGGTTCAGGTGGAGGAGACGCTGGGACCGGCCCAGATCCGTCGGGAAGATCAGGGTCGCGTGGTCACCGTCCTGGCGGATGTGGCGTTTGGCGGTCTGGGCCGGGCCATCGAGCAGGTAGAGTCGGTGGCGTTGGCCGGGTCTCCGCCGCCGGGGCTCCAGGTGGAGGTGGGCGGCGAGAACGAGGAGATGCGGCGCTCATTCCGGGACCTGGGGCTGGCCTTCGCCCTGGCGCTGATTCTGGTCTTCATGATCCTGGCAGGGCAGTTTGAGTCGCTGGTCCACCCCTTCACCATCCTGGCCGCCGTCCCCCTGGCCCTGGTGGGGGCGATCCTGGCCCTTTTGGTAACGGGCCAGGGGCTGAACACCATGTCCCTCATTGGGATGGTGATCCTGGTGGGGATCGTGGTGAACGATTCCATCGTGAAGGTGGACTTCATCGTCCGTGGCCGGGCCCGGGGGCTCGGGGTTCGGGAGGCGGTGGTGCAAGCAGGGAGGGTCCGCTTCCGCCCCATCGTCATGACCACGGTGACCACGGCCCTGGGACTCCTGCCCATGGCCCTGGGGATCGGGCGGGGCGCCGATCTGCGGGCGCCCCTGGCCATTGCCGTCATCGGAGGGCTCCTGGTGGCCACCCTCCTCACCCTTATCGTGGTTCCGGTCCTCTTCTCGGTTCTGGAGGACCTCCGGGGAGGGGAGAACCCCCTCGGGGCGGGGCCATCATGATCCGCCTGGCCATCCGCCGGCCAGTGGCCGTGGCCATGGTCTACCTCTCCCTGGCTCTCCTGGGGATCGCCGCCTGGCGAAATCTTCCCCTGGAACTCCTCCCTGACGCCAGCTTCCCCCAGCTCACCATCTCCCTCCAGTGGCCCGGAGCTTCGCCGGAGACCATGGAGGCCCAGGCCACCGCCCCGGTGGAGGCGGCCATCCAGCGGGTCCGGGGGGTGGAGCGGATCACCTCCACCACCCAGGAGGGACGGGCCGGGATCCAGGTGGAGTTCAATCGGGATGTGGACATGGACTTCACCCGCCTGGAACTCACGGAACGCCTGGCGGCGCTGGAGCCCGATCTCCCGGCCGGGCTCGGTCCCCCGGTGATCACACCCTACGTGCCCCGGGAGTTCGAAACGGAGGCCAGCCAGCCTTTCCTGGAATACACCTTTACCGGTCCCCTCCTCCTGGAGGCCCTTCGCCTCCACTTGGAGGATGTGGTGGTCCCGGAGATCCTCCGCATCGATGGGGTCCGGCAGGTGGTTGTGGAGGGCGGGCGTCGGCGACTTCTGGAGGTGGAGCTGGATCCGGAATCGGTAGGGGCCCTGGGGCTTCAGCCCGCCTCCGTCATGGCGGCGCTCCGGGAGCTTGATCTGGCCCGGGCCGCCGGCGCGGTGAGGTCCGGCGATGCCGAGTGGGCGGTGACCATCCGGACCCGTCCAGGGGACGTGGCCGAACTCCGCTCGACCCTCCTCCCGGGAGACTGGGGAACGCCCCTCCGGATCGATGATGTGGCGGTGGTACGGGACACCTTCGAGGAGCCGTCCTCGTACTTCCGGATCAACGGTTCGCCGGCGGTGAGCTTCCGGGTCGTGAACACCCGAGGCACCAACATCGTGCGTCTCGCCGATCGGGTGAAGGAGCGTGTGGAGGAGTTGGAGGGGCTGCACCCGGCGGGGAGCGAGGTGATCCTGAACCTGGATCAGAGCGAGCAGATCCGAACCCAGATCTCCGATCTTCGGAACCGCGCCGGAGCGGCGGCGGTGGTCATCTTCTTCGTTCTCTTTGCCTTCCTCCGCTCGCTCCGGAGCGCCGCCGTTGTCTTCGCCACCATCGCCTTCTCCATTCTCATCGCCCTGAACCTGGTCTACTTCGGGGGGCTATCGCTGAATCTCCTGACCCTCATGGGGCTGGCCCTGGGGTTCGGGCTCATCGTGGACAACTCCATCGTCGTGCTGGAGAACATCTACCGGAGGTGGCAGGACGGTGAGGCGCCGGACGAGGCGGCGGAGAAGGGTGCCCGGGAAGTGGTGCTCCCTATCCTGGCCTCCACCGCCACCACCTGCATCGTCTTCCTCCCCTTCCTCTACCTCCAGGGAGAGCTCCGGATCTACTACCTCCCCCTGGCCATGGTGGTGGGGCTGACGCTCGTGGCCTCCATCTTCGTGGCCTTCACCTTCATTCCGGCGTTGGCGGCCAGGATCCTCCCCCGGATGAAAGCGCCCCCGACAGTGACACCTCCGACAGTGACACCTCCGACAGGGACGCTTGCGACAGGGATGGCACCTCAGGGTGTGGGGCTGGAGGGGGGCGGGAGCCCGGTCTCGCTTCTCCCCACCTACGACCGGAACCGCCCCCCCCTCTACGTGCGCTTCTACGCCGGACTCCTGGAGGCGACCCTCCGGGCGCCCTGGGTCACGGTGGTGGTGGCGGCCGGGTGCTTCGCCGGAGGGTGGTGGCTCTTCACGAACCATGTGAACACCCAGGCGGTGTGGGGTGGAGGGGGCTTCCCCCAGAGATCCTGGATCCAGGTCTCGGTCACCCTCCCCCGAGGCGCAGATCTGGACCGGGTCGACCACTTCCTGCGCCGCTTCGAGGACCGAACCGCCCGCATGCCCGAGGTGGAGCGCTTCGTCTCCCGGGTCCAGGGGACCAGCGGGACCCTGGCCGTCTACTTCCCCGAGGAGCTTGAGTTCACCGCCGTCCCCCTGGTGATCGAGGAGCAGCTTCGGGCCTTCTCGCTGGGGTTCACCGGCGTCTCCATCCGGGTCATCGGAATGGGTCCCGCCTTCGGGATGGGTGGGGGCGGAGCGGCGCCCAACTACCGCATCACCCTTCTGGGCTACAACTACGAACGTCTGGGGGAGATCGCCGAGGATCTGGGAGAGCGGCTGTCCCGGCAGTCCCGGGTCGCCGAGATGGATACGAATGCCACCGCCGGGTTCGGTCGGGACCGGGCCACCGAGTTCGTGGCCCGCATCGACCGGGCCGCCGCCGACCGGCATCAGGTGACGGTGGGAGAGGTCTCGGGCCTGCTGAATGCCAGTCTGCGAGGGGGGGAAGGAGCCGGGCTTCTCCGGGTGGGGGAGGAGGCGATCCGCTATGAGGTGAAGCTGGCCGGGTTCCGGGAGGCCGACGTGGAGAGTCTCTCAGAGCGGATCATCACCACCTCCCGTGGTGCCCGCATCCCCCTGGGCGATCTCATCGAAGTGGACGAGCGGCGGATCCCCACCACCATCCGTCGGGAGAACCAGCAGTACGAGCGGACCATCGCCTACGAGTTCCGGGGCCCCCGGCGGCTCGGGGACCTGGTCCGGGACGAGGCCATCGCCGCCACCGTCCTTCCTGTGGGCTACTCCATCCAGGAGCGGACGCCCTGGCGGATCTCCAGCCAGGAGGAGGAGCAGATGGCGCTGGTCCTCATGGTGGCACTGGGACTCGTGTTCATGGTCACCGCCGCCCTTTTCGAGTCGCTACGACAGCCGGCGGTGGTCCTTCTGGCCGTCCCCATGGCTCTCATCGGGGTCTTCCTCATCTTCTTCTATACCGGTGCCTCCTTCACCAGGGAGGCCCGCATTGGTGTCATCATGATGGGGGGGATCGTGGTGAACAACGCCATCCTCCTGGTGGACCAGGTGAACCGCACCCGGGCCGCGGGGCACCTGTCTTTGGTGGATTCGGTGATCCGGGGCACGCTAGACCGGGTCCGTCCCATCCTCATGACCACCGCCACCACCGTCCTGGGGCTCCTCCCCCTGGTCCTCTTCACCCGCACCGCCGACGCCACCATCTGGAACGCCCTTACCTACGCCCTGATTGGGGGACTTCTGGCTTCGACCCTCTTCGTCCTGGTGACCACCCCCTCCCTCTATCTGTTGGTGGAGCGGGGAAGGGAGGGTGCCGCTCCCTCCCCCCACAGGCGTCCACCTTGACGGGGAGCACCACGGCACGGACTTTCTCCTGCCTCATCCCGCTACCCCCCCACAGCCAGGCCATAGGCGCCAGGTCGATTCCATGCATCCCATTTCCGCTCTCCGTCTGAATCTGAGCGCAGCGGCCCTGGCCACCGGCGGCCTCCTGGCCATCACCACCCTCGTGGGGTGCGACGCGCCTGACGGAGCCAGTGCCGGTGAGATCTCGGCCCGCTCCCTGGCCGAGCCCCCCAACCTCCAGGTGGGAGAGTGGTGGCGGATGGAGGTGGATCCGGCGCTGGTGGGAGCCACCTTCGAGGCGACCCTGGTGGTCACCGAGGTGGAGGGTGGCACCGCAACGCTGGGGATTGTCCCTGACGACTTCCACCACGACTTCCTCCTGGTCCACGTCCCACCCCTGGGGGATCTGGATCTGGCCACCCTCTCCTGGCGGGTCATGTGGGACGACTTCGAGGCCCTGCGCTTCCCGTTGGAAGAGGGCGCCAGTTGGGAAGCGGACTTCCACGGGAATGCGGTGATGGCCCAGGTCACCGGGGTGGAAGGGGACCGGGCCTGGGTCAGCTTCACCGGCGAAAACCAGATTGATCTGGTCTATGACGCCCGTAGGGGGATGATCACCGAATTCCAGGAAGAGCGACTCCGACTGGGGTTCCGCGTTCTGGAGCACGGAACCGGCTATGCGGGCCCGGTCCGGGCCATGAACCGGATCCGACTGGGCTACATGGCCATGGGCCCCGGGGAACGTTCCTCGGATGGGGTGCCTGGGAGCGGGCGGTCCTCATCGACCCATGAGGTGGCCAGCGGATCCGCGAATGGGACCCTGAGCTTCGCCGTCTGGAACCTGGGGGTGGAGGAGGAGCCGGGGCGGTACCGGATCGTGGCCACGGCCCCCGACGGAACGGTCTTCGATGAGACCTTCGAGACCGGCCCGGGAAGCCCCTCCGTCATCCCCCGGTCCTTCCCCCACCAGGGCGTGGACGGGAGCTGGCAGATCGACTTCGAACGAGACGGGCCTGCCCGCCTCCTCGTGGAACTCTTCACCTACGATCTGGAGCAGGTTGAGCTATCCGGGGCGGGTACCGGGAATTGAGTGGCGAGCTCACTGAGAAGCGCGCACGAGAATGAAGCCGCGCTGCCACCGGGGATCCCAGGTCAGACTGATGTTCACCAGGCGTTCTTCCCCCGGAAAGCGGAAAACGAAATCGAGCTCTTCTCGCCTTGATTCGTTCCGAGCCACCATGCTCCGGAACCGTCCCTCGAACTCGGCAACCCCTGTGCATGGCGCCACCTCGGAAAAGAAGAGCTTTCCAAGCGTCTCCTCGCGATGCCGTCCTGCCAACTCCTCCTCCCAACGGTTGTAGGTCAGAACTCGACCATCCCGGTCCACCTCAATGATGCCGAAGGGAAGCTCATCGAAGCGGCTCCGGTCGAAGGTGGCGAGGTTTTCGATAGGAATGATCCCCATGTCCGCGACACACCGCGCACATATCCCGTGGGATACACCGCCCAGCCCATCCTCGCCTTCATGTGCTGCGGGTTCGTGAGCAGTACCCCCCTCAACCGGCATCCGGCTCTCGCACCAGGCACACACGGTCGCCACGATCACCTCCAATTCTTGGGGGGAAACAGGTTCAGCCAATTCGAAAACGAGGGTAAGGTCTTTCAGGCTGCACCGGATCCACAGCGATACGGATCCCAGTCGCTCCGGGCGGGAGTGCACCCCTCTTCGGGTCCCTGAAGCTCCGTAACCTGGGGGGCTGACGAAATCAGTGTGTATTCCTCGGTAATCTGTATTGTACGGTGGTTTCAGATCCCGGTCGAGCCTTTCTTCCTAGCGGATGGTCCTCGACCCCGTCCCGCCATATCTTTCCACTATGCGGCAGTAAGGTTGATCCGGAAGGCACGGTTCCTGATCTGCCCGTGAACCTCGCGACCCCTCCACGCCTGTCCCCGGATGTTCCATGGCCCCCGACCGCCGTACCTTCCTCCAAGTCACCTCGGCCGCGGCCGGCGGTCTGGCCTTCGGCGCTCTCGCACCGGAGGCTCGAGGCCTGGACTCCACGTCCGGCCCCACCTACCGGGGCCTCCCGGATGTGTCCCCAGCGCCGCGAGCCCTCCGTATCCTGGTCCTGGGGGGGACGGGCTTCGTGGGCCCGCACCAGATACGCTACGCAGTGGCCCGGGGGCACCAGGTCACCACGCTGAACCGGGGGGTGAGCGAGGCCGAACTCCCACCTGAGGTGGAGCAGATCACCGGCGACCGGAACGTGTCGGAGTTGGGGGCACTCCAGGGGCGGAGTTGGGACGTGGTCCTGGACAACCCCACCACCCTGCCGTTCTGGGTCCGGGATGTGGGGGAGATCCTCCATGACCGGACCGACCAGTACCTCTTCATCTCCACCCTTTCGGTGTACGATACCGCCGGTCAGACCGAGATCCATGAGGGCTCGCCGCGACTCCGCTACGAAGGCGGCGACCCTTTGGAGGTGACCCCGGACGCCTACCAGGCACAGTCCGGCCGCCTCTACGGGCCCATGAAGGCGGCCTCCGAAGACGAAGCCCTACGCTGGTTCGGCGAGGACCGGACCACCATCGTCCGCCCCGGCCTCATCGTGGGCCCCGGCGATCGCACCGATCGATTCACGTACTGGCCGGTGCGCATCGCCCGGGGAGGAGAGATCCTGGCCCCGGGCGACGGACGGGACCCAGTGCAGGTCATCGATGTCCGGGATCTCATGGAGTGGACGGTGCGCCTGGCCGAAGAGGGGACCACCGGGATATTCAATGGCACCGGCCCCCGGGCGACCCTCACCATGGCGGAGCAACTCCACGGGATCCGAGCCGCCCTCCCGGGAGATCTGGAGCTTGGCTTCAAGTGGGTCCCCGCCCCCTTCCTGTCGGAGCAGGAGGTGAGGCCATGGTCCGAGATGACCACCTGGTTCGGACCTGACGCCGCCATCTCCCGGGCCCGGGTCGATCGGGCCGTGGAGGCCGGTCTCACCTTCCGCCCCCTGGCCGTCACTGCTGCCGACACCCTGGAGTGGTTCCGGGCTCAGCCGGCAGAGAGGCAGGAACTCAGGGCCGGCCTGGATCCGGAGAAGGAAGCGCGGGTCCTGGCGGCGTGGAGAGGGGCAGGATCACCGGAACAGAGCTAGGGCGGAACTAGGGCCTGTCCACCTCCAAGTGGAGCCTGAGCACCTCCTCCAGCTCCGCTGCGTCGATGGGCTTGGTGAGGACGTGGTTCATCCCGCTCTCCATGGCCCGTTTCCGCTCATCCCGGGTGGTTCCGGAAGTGAGACCCACAATGGGGGTCCGGTGTCCGGTGCCCCTCTCCAACTTCCGGATCTTCCGCGTGGCCTGAACCCCGTCCATCTCGGGCATCTGTACATCCATGAGGATGAGATCCACAGGCCCATCCAGGACGGCCTGGACGGCGGCGGCGCCGTCCAGGGCCTCCACCACACGGACCCCGGGCATGATGCCCTGGATCAGGCTCCGGATCAGGAGCATGTTCATCCCCACGTCCTCGGCCACCAGAACGGTCCGGGTGCCGAAGGACGCGGCAGGCCGTCGGGACAGTCCGCCCACCATATCACCAGATCCGGCCAGACCGGTCACCTCGGTGGGGGGGGAACGGGTCTCATGGCTAAGGTCGGCCAGAAACCGGGATTTGGCCCTGGACGCGGCCTCTGCAGCTTCCTTTGCCTCCTTCAGACGCTCCTCGTTCCGGAGTCGACCCAGCGCCGCCCCCACAGTGTCAGCCAGGACCCGGAGGATGGCCACCTCCTCGTCCCGCCAGTTCAGAGTCCGCCGGACGGCGTCAAATCCCACGAAGCCCACAAACCTGCCGTCGGAGCTGCGGATGGGCACGTTGACCATGGAGCGGACCCCCTGGGCGACGAACAGCTCCCTCTCCGCCGCCGCCTCGGAGGGAAGTGTCGAGACATCGGGAATGATGAGGGGTTTGCCCGTCATGAGTTGATCCCGGGCCCACGGGATTGCCTCCGTTGCCAGATCATGGAGCTGATCTCTGCGGGGCTCGAGCCCGGGAGCACACCACTCGTGGGTGTTCTCCATACGGGAAAGCCCCGGGCTGACCCGGAAGAGGTATCCCCGATCGACGGAGAGGAGGACACCGAGATCCGCCAACGTCCGCTCCACCGCCTCCGAGAACTGATCCGTCGTGGTGGCCGAAAGGAACCGCGATGAAGCCTTGGCGGCCACCTGCTCCAGGCTCAGGCGGGTCCTGAGCCTTCTGTGTGCTTCGCGCTCTGCCGTCACATCCAGGATCAGGCCGTCCAGGTGCGCCACGGCCCCCGATGGGTCCCGCTGGGCTCGTCCCCGGTCCCGGACCCAGAGGGTGCCGCCGCCGGCAGGGAGGAGCCTGTATTCCACCTCCCAGGCACGAAGCGCCTCCACAGCCTCCAGGATCTCCCGTCGGACCCGCCTCAGGTCGTCTCCATGGATGATGGCGTCGAAGCCCTGCCCCCCTCCTCCGGTGAATTGCTGGGCGGGATATCCGGTGAGGCGCTCAACCTCATCGCTTACGAAGAGCAGGGTCCAGTCCGGCTCGGGCCGACACTGGTACACCACTCCCGGGATATTGCTGACCAGGGATTGGAACCGCCCCTCCTTCTCGGCCAGCGAGTCCTGTAGAGCCTTCTGGGTCGATGATGGTCTCATGATGATGGGTACAGCCGTAGGGCATGGATAGGACGCTCACCTCCCGGAGGAAAGGTAGCGCTCCAGGACCTCCCGAAGGTGCCGGGGCTCCACAGGCTTCGTGAGGAAGTGGTCCATGCCGCTGGCCATGGCCCGCTCCTTCTCTTCCACGGTGGCGCCGGCAGTGAGGGCCACGATGGGGGTGCGTGCCCACCACCCTCGTCCACCGGCCACGGTCACTCTCCGGGTCCGCTCCAGTTCACGGATTCTCCGGGTCGCCTCGGTCCCGTCCATCTCGGGCATCTGCACGTCCATAAGGATGAGGTCGACCCCGAAGAGTTGAAAGGCCGCCACGGCTTCCAGGCCGTTCCGGGCTTCCACAAGCCGGCTCCCGGGGAGAAGGCGCTCGATGATGCCCCTGATGAGGATCCGGTTCATGGCCACATCCTCAGTCACCAGGATCAGCGGAGCCCGTGGAAGAGGAGCCGGTCCGGCCGAGTGGAACTCAGGGACCCGAACCGGCACTGGAGTCCTTGGTTCCGCCGCCGGGAGCGCTCCTCCCGGCCCTCCCCCTCCATCCTCCGGAAGGATCTCGGCCGGTAGGGTGAAGAAGAAGGTGCTTCCCTCGCCGGGAGCGCTTTCCACCTCCAACCCACCTCCCATCTGTTCCACCAGTCGACTGGCAATGGCCAGCCCCAGGCCCGTTCCTCCGAACCGGCGGGTCATGGAGCTGTCGGCCTGGGCGAAGGCGTGGAAGAGACGGGCGCGCTGTTCACGGCTGATCCCGATGCCCGTGTCGCGCACCTTGAATGTGAAGGTCCCCCGGCCCGGATTCAACCGGTCCCAGACGATGGAAAGCCCCACCTCGCCCTTGATGGTGAACTTGGCCGCATTCCCCAGGAGGTTCACCAGCACCTGGTTCAGGCGGATGGGATCCAGACGTACGAGAGAGGGCAGGTCAGGGGGAAGGTCCAGCACCAATTCCAGTCCCTTCCCTTCGGCCTGAAAGCGGATGATGTCCAGCGCCTCCCCGGCGATCTCCCGGAGGTCGACTGCCGCCGGGTCCAGCTCCATCTGCCCGGCCTCGATCTTGGAGAAGTCCAGGATGTCGTTGACGATCCCGAGAAGTGACTTGCCCGCCGTGTGGGCGTGGGTCAGGTAGCGGCGCTGGACCTCATTCAAGGGGCTGTCCAGGAGCAACTCCGTGAACCCGATCACCCCGTTCAGGGGGGTCCGGATCTCGTGGCTCATGTTGGCGACGAACTCGGATTTGGCCTGGCTCGCCGCCTCCGCCTCCTGCTGCGCCAGCTTGAGCTCGGTCACGTCCCGGGCCACCGCCTGTACCTGCGCGAGACTCCCGTGCTCATCCCTGATCCCGGTCACCTCCCACGCCAGCCAGCGGGGACCGGCGGGCGTCTCCACCTCCTGCTCCAGCGGAACCGGTTCGGGGGACGTCCGCAGTCGCTCCAGTGCTTCCAGCGTGGCATCCACCTCGTCGTCGGAGAGGAGGCCGAAGAAGGACTGGCCCAGGAGGTCCTCCGCCTCCTGACCCAGGAAGCGGCAGAGGGCTTCGTTCAGGAAGGTGAGGCGATGCTCAGTATCAATACGGACGATGAGGTCGTTCTGCGACTCCACCAGGCTCCGGTAGAGGCGTTCCTGCTCTTCCAGGCGGCGGCGCAGTGCCTCCCGCTCCGAGATGTCCCGCTGGATGGCGATGTGGGCACGGACGCGGCCGTCGGTATCGGTGAGGGGGACTGCGAAGAACTCGCAAAGAAAGGTGGACCCGTCCTTTCGCCGGTGAAGGGACTGGCCTGAGAAGCTTCGTCCCGTCGCCAGGGTTGTGAGGAGGGACTGCTCATCCTCTTCGGCGGTGGGCTCAGCGCTGAGTTCTTTCGGGGTCCGGTGGGTGAGTTCGGCAAGGGAGTAGCCGTAAAGGCGCTCCGCCGCCTGGTTCAGGTAGGTGAAGTTGCCGTCGGGATCCGTCACCGTCACCGATTCGAACATGTGCTCCAGGATGGCACTGTGGAACCGGATCTGCTCCTCCTGCCGGCGCTGCTCCTCCAGTCCGCGGAGGCGGGCGACGGTGGTGCCCACCGTGTCGGCCATGAGTTGAAGAACCGCGATTTCGTGTTCGGGCCAGCCCATGGGGCTTCGGACTGCGTCCATCCCCAGAAAGCCGACCACCGTGCGCTCGTGACTCCGGGTGGGGATGCAGAGGACCGACTGCACCCCCTGAGCCTCCAGGATCTCCCGCTCCCCGGCAGCTTCGGCCGGCATGGCCGAGACCCGTGGGATGAAGAAGGGTCGGCCCTCCAGGATCCGGGCACTCCACCAGGGAAGGTCCGACACCTTGAGCCCCTGGAGGTCCTGAATGTGGGGAGTGATACCCTCGGCAACCCACTCGTGGGTGTTGTCCATGCTGGAGAGGTCGGCCCGGAACTCGAAGAGATAGGTGCGGTCCACTCCGAAGAATTCGCCGAACTCAGCGAGGCAGAGCTGGGCCGCGGCGTGGAACCGCTCCCGGGTATCGGCGCCCACGAAGCGGGCCGAGGCCGCTGATGCCAGGGCCTGGAAACTCAGTTGGCTCCGGAGCCGCTCCGTGGCCCCACGGTAGTCGGAGATGTCCAGTACGAACCCGTCCGTGTGGGCTACGGTCCCCGCCTCATCCAGGATGGCACGGCCCCGCTCCCGGACCCAGGTCTCCCGGCCCCCTCGTCCCACCACCCGGTATTCGAGGCACCACGGCTCCCGCCGATCCACCGCCTCGCCGATGACCTGCGCCACCCTGGCCCGGTCGTCGGGGTGGACCACGCTGTCCAGGGTCCGGACGGCGTTGCCGATGAACTCCTCGGGAGGATAGCCGGTGAGGCGTTCGATCTCCTGGCTCACCTCCATGGCCGTCCAGTCCGCATCGTGACGACACCGATAGACCACCCCGGGAATGTGCTGCAGGAGGGTCCGATGCTCCTCGAGGCGAACCGCCACCTCCGCTTCCAGTTCCTTTCGGAGGGTCACGTCCTGGACCATGACATGGAGCAGATCATGGGAAGGGCGCTCCACCTGGATCCGGTACCACCGGCCAGGGGGATTGCTTCGGATCACCACCGCCTCGGGGCGGGCCTCCCGGACCACCCTGCGGCAGACGGCCAGCCACTCCGGCGACGAGGCGGCAGAGGCGACGGAGCGTTCCACCACCGTCCCGGAGTCCTCCGTTTCCCCCCACCCGGCAAAGGCCTTGAACGCTGCGTTCACCTCCACGACCTGGAAGTCCTGGGGCTGCCCAGTCCCGTGGGGGATGACCCTCAGCCGTGCGTACCCGAGGGTGCCGAGTTCGGGGCCCGTGGCCACGGAGCCTCCAAGAGGAGGAGGAGAGGAGAGGTCCTTCACGGACGACGGGCGCGAAAAGTGGCTGAAATCATGGCATCGATAATGCGGTTTTCAGTATCGGCATGCACCGCCTGCATCCTGAGGCTAGGGCAAGGGTCAGGTGCGTTCCCAGGCTGGGAAGGGAAGGGGTCCCGGAATCCGGGGCAGCTCCATAACCCGGGTGTCCCGGGACGAATAGAAGAAGGTCCCCACGAAGAGGAGGACCGGCGCTACCTGCACCCACATCCGGAGCCACGGGCTGTCTTCCAGGGTCTGGTTCTGGAAGAGGATGAGCGATACCGCAAGGATGAGCACACCCATCTGGATCCAGAGACTTCGCCACCAGAGCACCGTCCAGCGCTGCCTCCGGAACCGGGAGTGAAACGCCTCCGGCGAAGCCGTGAACACCTCCTCCAGGTGCTCGGCGGTGCGGAGCAGGCGCGCCTTGACCTGCTCCGATCTCCGGGGTTCCCGCCTGGGGATCTGGACCGTGCTCTTCCATCCGGTGGGGGTGCGCTTCATGGGCCGCCATCCCCGGCCCAGAACCGCCAGGAGGTCGTCGGGGAAGTCGGCGTCGCCGTCAGGGTGTTCGGCGATCTTCAGGTCCGCCGGGAGTCCGGCAGCGCCTCCGGCATCCAGCTCCACCAGGCGATCCGCCACCCGCACCTCTCCCCCCAGGATCCGGGGCGGGACCTCCGGGTCCGGATCCAGGGCGTGGTGGAAAGCGGCCCATCCTCCCGAGACCCGGCGGAACTGCGCGGCCGGTGGAAGCGCTTCCAGGGCCCGAACCCCATCCTCCACGGACCGGGTCCAGAGCTCGGCTCGGGCCACGATCCCTCCCGGCGCCTCCAGCGTCCGCTTAAGGTGGAAGCTCCCGGGGCGCGGTGTGCGGAGGGTGACGGACTCCACTAGCTCCGGATAGTCATCCCCGGCCTGCCCATGGGTGCGCTCGTGGAAGACCAGGACCCGCTCCTGCCGGTCCGAACGGTCCAGGTCCACACGCCGCCCCTGGCGGGCCAGCGGGCCCACAATGGCAACGATCTCGTGGTGGGAGAGAGGGGGCACGGCTGCTCTGGGAGGAGGGGGATTGAGGTGCAGGGGCCCGAGGCTGGGAGCCGGAAGCCCCTCGCGGTGAACGTCCGGCCATGGCATGATTCCGTCAAGCACTGCGGCGGTCCCCGTATACGAAGATCGAAAGAAGGCCCCCGCCCCCGAACCCCTGCCCGCGTCTCCCCCCCGCCCCCGACCTGCATCAGCCATGCGACTCCTCCTCACCGGTGATCTCCACATCGGCCGTACCTCCACCCGATTCCGGACCGGGGGTGTGAGCGAACTGACCTCCCGCAGCGCCTGGACCCGCATCGTGGAGGCGGCGCTGGAGTGGCGGTGTGATGCCATCCTCCTCTCCGGCGATGTGGCGGACCAGGAAAACGGCTTCTGGGAGGCGGTGGGTCCGCTCCGGGAGGGCCAGGAACGCCTCGCTGCCGCCGGGATCCGGACCGTGGCGGTGGCGGGGAACCACGACCACTCGGTCCTGGGCCGGCTGGCCGATACACTGGACCCGGCACACTTCACCCTCCTGGGCCGGGGGGGGCGGTGGGAGCGCCTCACCCTGGAGCGGGAGGGCACCCCCGTTCTCCACATAGACGGCTGGTCCTTCCCCTCCGGTCGGGTGACCGACTCTCCCCTGGAGGGCTACCACCTCCCTCCCGATCGCGGGGTACCCACCCTGGGACTCATCCACGGCGACCTGGATGCTCCCGGTTCGGTCTATGCACCCCTGGCCTCGGCGGAGCTCCGCGCCAAGCCGGTGGAGGGCTGGCTCCTGGGCCACATCCATGCCCCGGCCCTCCACGCAGGGGGAGCGGGTGGCCCGTGGATCCTCTACCCCGGCTCTCCCCAGGCCCTCCACCCGGGGGAGACCGGGGCGCACGGGGTCTGGATGGTGGAGGTGACTGGCGGAGGGGTGGCCTCGCCCCGGCTCCACCCCCTCTCCACTACCCGCTACGAGTCCCTCCAGGTGGATGTGGGCGGGATCCGGGACCCGGAGGCGCTGGAGCCTCACCTGCTCCACACCGTCACCGAAGCAGCCTCCCGCCTCCTGGACGAATCGGGTGACGCACTCCGGCATCTCTCGCTCCGCCTGACCCTCACCGGTCAGACCCGGATCCCGGAGGCCATCCCGGGGGTCCTGGAGGCGCTGACCCGGTCCGAGCCGGAGGGGATCCTCCAGGTGGAACGGGTCCGGATCCATCTGGACGGCGCCGGCGACGCCACGGTCCCCCACCTGGATCTGGAGGAGGCCGCCGCCGGGCCTTCCGCCCTGGGTACCGCCGCCCGCCTGGTCCTGGTTCTGGAGGGAAGGCGGGAGCCTGGGGCCGGGGAGCGCCAGGAGGTGGAGGCGCTGGTTGAGCGGACCCGGAGTCGGCTGGAGCGCCTCCGCCGGGAGCGGGTCTTCCAGCCTCTCCGCTCCGGCGCCGTGACGGAGCTGGAGGCCCGGGAGCACCTTCGTGGGGAGGCGCGCCGGCTCCTGGGCACCCTGGCCTCCCAGACTTTGGAGACGGGAGCATGAGTGGGGAGGTGAGGGGGGTGCGGGCCGTGTGGTTCCAGGAGGTGGAGGTACTCCAGGCCCGGGGGATCCGCCACGGAGAGGGGTTCTCCCTCACCGGGCTCGGCCCGGGCATCAACCTGGTGAGCGGGTCCAACGGGAGCGGAAAGAGCACCACGGCGCTGGCCATCCAGGAACTCCTCTGGCCTGGGGAGACGGGACTCGTCCGCCCCAGTCTCAGGGCGCTCCTCCGGGACGGCGACGTGACCACCTCCCTCCAGGTGGAAGCCGGATTCGTATCCGTCCACCGAGACGGGCACCCGGTAGACGTGAAGACCTTCGCCCCACCGGAGAGCCGGCTTCGGCACCATCTGGCCCTCCCGGAACTCCTCCGGGCCACGGACCGCTCCTTCGCCAAGCGGGTGGCCGATGCGGCCCGGGGAGGATACGACCTCACCGCGGCAGGAGCCTCACTGGGGTTCACCCTCCGGCCTTCCATGCCCCAGCGCCTGAACCGGGAGGTCCTGGAGGCCAACCGCCATCTCCGGGATGCCCAGCAGGCTCAGGAAGAACTGGTCCGTCGGGAGGCCGCCCTGGAGCGCCTCGGCCGGGAGCTCGAGGCTGCCCGGGGGGCTGGGCGGGAGCTGGCCCACCTGGAGCTCCTGGAAGAGTGGTGGAACGAGGTGGAGCGGTGCGGGGATCTGGAGGCCCGGCTCCGCGCCTTCCCCCCGGGAATGGAACGCCTCCGGGGCGATGAGCTGGAGCGCCTCGAGGAGCTCCGAGACGACCTTCGGGCCCGACAGGAGGAGTTGAGAACCGAACAGCAGCGACGAGACGAAGCCGAGGCCGAACGGCGGAGGATCGGCCTCCCCGACGGCGGACTCCAGTCCACCCGTCTGGCGGTGTGGGAAGGGGAGGCCGGCGCCCTCCGGGATCTGGAAGCCCGGTTGATGGAGCTCAGGCGCACCCGCCGGGCCACCGAGGCGCAGATGGCCCAGTTGCGGCAGGATGTGGGTCCAGGAGTCACGGATGGGGCGCTGGAGCGTCTGGACCGGGAGGCCCGGGCCGCCCTGGAAGAGCTGGCCCGAGGGGCTGAGTCCCTGCGCCGAGAGGGGCTTCGCCTCCGGGAGCGGCGCCGGGAGCTTGAGGCGGAGGCCCCTCTCGCCGGGGAAGGGGACCTGCCCACCCCACAGACGGCGGCCGAGGGGATGGCGGCGCTGGCCCGGTGGCTTCAGTCCCCGCCTCCCCCCCGGCCGGATCCCACCTGGGGAGAGCAGCGCAGGCTGACGAACCTCCTGTGGGTGTCGGCAGCGCTGGTGGCAATCCTATTCGTCGTGCTGGCCGTGGTCTCCCACCCGGCGTGGGCGCTGGGGCTGCTCATCACCCTGGTCCTCATTCTGGCAGCACGGCGGAGTCCCTCAGGGGAAGACGCCGGTTCGGCCTCCCCTGGCCCCGGCCGTGCCCCTGCCGACGAACGGGCCATCCACCGGCAGAGCTTCCTGGCCCTGGGGCTTCCGGCTCCCGAGGCGTGGGATGAAGACGGGGTGGCAGCCCACCTCCAGACCCTCAGGACCCTCCTGGAGGAGAGCACCGAGGCCGAGCGCCGGGCCCGGGAGCTCCGCACCCTGATCCGATCGGAGGAGGAGCACCAGGGCCGGGGGCAGGCCCTGGCCGCTACCCGTGCCGCTCTGGAAGCGCAGCTCGGCATCCCCCTGGGAGGAGGGGGACTCGCCGGCGAAGGGGCCGAGTGGACCGAAGCGGACGACCGCTGGCTCCCCGATCTGGTCCGGAGTGTGGCGGGGTGGCGCGAGGCCCGGGCCCGATGGGTGCAGGCCTCGGAAGAGGTGACCTCGATTGAGGCTGCCTGGGAGGAGCGGCTCCAACGGCTCGTCCGGGAGATCCCGGCGATCCCCGGCGTCACAGCCTTCCTTGGCGAGGGCCGGGAGGGCGGTGAGGGCGGGGCAGAGCCGGGGGAGACCCTGCCCAGCGCGGCGGCTCTCCTGAAGGCGGTGACGGAGCTCCGGCGGCTGGAAGACCGTCGGGCCCAGGCGGTCCGGGATCGGGATGAGGTCTGCTCGCCGAGCCCGGGGGGTGGAAGACGCCCTCAGGGGGCTCAAGGAGCGGGAAGGAGCGTTCTGGGCCGGGCTGGGCCTGGACGAGGGCGAGGAGGCGGCCCTCAAGGAGCGACTCTCCCGCCACGGCCAGTGGAACACGCTCAGGACCGAGCTCATGAATACCCGGGCGAGACGGGACGGACTGCACCAGCGAGCAGGGTCGCCCGATCCGGACACCGTCCCGGCCCTCGCCCACATCCGGGACCGACAGGAGGCAGCCCGGCGGGAGGCAGAGCGCGTAGAGGAGCTCATGGAAGAGATCTCATCCATCCGGGCCCAGGTCGGGCACGCCTCTTCCGGCCATACAGTGTCGGAGCGCCTCGCCCATCGAGACACCGCTCTGGAGGCGCTCTCCGATGAGCTGGCTCGCGCCTCTGCGCAGGTGGCAGGAGCCGAACTCCTGGAGTTCATCCGGGCCGAGGAGAGCGAGCGTTCCCGCCCTGCCGTGCTGCGCCGTGCCACCCACCTCCTGGCTCGATTCACCCGGGGGCTGCTGGCCCTGGAGGTGGACGAATCGTCCGGCGAAGCCGAGTTCCGGGTCCGGCGGGGCGATGGACCTCTCCGGTCCCTGGACGAACTCTCGGGAGGAGAGCGGATCCAGACCCTCATGGCGGTGCGCTTGGCCTTTGTGGAGGAGGAGGAGTCCGCCGCCCTCCCCCTCCTCCTGGATGAGGCACTGGCCACGAGCGACGACCACCGCATCACCCGGATCGTGGACACGGTGGTGGAGATCGCCCGCCAGGGGCGGCAGGTCTTCTGCTTCACCGCCCAACCCAGTGAGGTGGCCAAGTGGAAGGTGAGGCTTGAGGACACGGGCGTACCCTTCCGCCACCTGGATCTGGACGAGATCCGTGGGCGGGAGCGGGTCGCCACACTTCCCCCCACGCTCGAGGGACCGCCCACCCGGACCATCCCGGCTCCGTTGGGGGATGACCGGGAGACGTACGGGAGGCGTCTCGCCGAGGCGGGCCTCCTCCCGGGGGTTGATCCGTGGGCTCCTTCCGCTGACGGACTCCATCTCTGGCATCTCATGGACGACGTCTCCACCCTCCACCGCCTCCTCACCGAGGGAGTCCACCACTGGGGCGGGCTGCTCCGGATGGGTGAGGCCGTCCCGGGGTTCTTGGCAGATTGCGGCGTTGGTCCGGAGGTGCTGGAGCTCCTGGGAGCCCGGGCCCGGGCGGTGGAGCGGGCCAGCGAACTCTGGCGCATCGGTCGGGCCCGGTCGGTAAACCGGGAAGTGCTCTCCCGGGCCCAGGGCGTGTCCGATGTGTTCCTGGACAGGGTGGTGGAGCTGGCGGCGGAGTGCGGGGGCGACGGGGCAGAACTCATGGCACGGCTGGACGCAGGTGAGCTGGCCCGTTGGCGGCAGTCCAGCAGCGAGCAGCTAAGGGAGTGGCTCGAGACAGAAGGGTATCTGGATCCAACCCCCCGCCTCACAGCCGAGGAGCTGTACCTCCGACTCCTGGAGGCCGTCCGTCGGGATGTGGAGGATGGGCGACTGGAGACGGGGTTCCTCCGCAGGCTGGTGCACACTCTCATCCCGGATGGGTGATCCGGCCGCGTACCGTGGCGGCTTGCGCCGGCTCCCGAAGCAGCACCTCTTACACAGGGTCTGACCCACCCCTCCCCACGGACCACCAGGGACCCTCAACCAAGGAGTAAGGCCCCATGGGACTCGGCAGATCCCTCCTCCTCGCAGCCGCCGCCAGCGACGGATTGAACCGCTTTGCCACCCGCAGCCCGGTAATTCGGCGGGCCACCCGCGCCTTTATGCCTGGCGAGACGCCGGAGGCGGCGTTGGAAGCCGGGCGCCGCCTGGTGGAGCGGGACGGGCGCGGACTCCTCTTCACCCGCCTCGGTGAGGCGCTGACGAATCTCCATGAAGCCGCACAGGTTCGGGACCACTACCTGGCGCTCCTGAACCAACTGGAGTCAGCCGGACTTCCGGGCGAGATCTCGGTGAAACCCACCCAGCTTGGGCTGGACCAGTCACCTGCTCGCTGCGCCGAACTCGCGGCGGAGCTGGCGGAACGGGCCCAGGCTGCGGGTTCGACGCTCTGGCTGGACATGGAGGATTCCTCGTATGTGGACCGAACCCTCGACCTGTACGAGACGCTGAAGGACCGATATCCGGGCACGGGGCTGGCGCTTCAGGCCTATCTGCGCCGCACTCCTGCCGACCTGGAGCGCCTGGCTCCCCTGGGACCGGTGGTCCGACTGGTGAAGGGAGCCTACGCCGAGCCGTCGGAGGTGGCCTTCCCGAAGAAGTCGGATACCGACCGGGCCTTCCGGGAGGTAGCGCTAAGGCTGCTGGAGTTGGTGGCGGACGGAAGGAAGGGCAGGGCGCCTACGAGCCGGGCTGTTCTGGGCACCCATGACCTCCTCTTGGTGGGAAGGATCCAGGCAGAAGTGCGCGAGCGGGGCCTTCCCACCGACGGATTCGAGGTGCACATGCTCTACGGCATCCGGTCCGAACAGCAGGCGCGCCTCCGGTCGGAGGGCCAGGCTGTGAGTACCCTAATCAGCTACGGTCGGGATTGGTACCGATGGTACGTACGCCGCCTGGCTGAACGTCCCGCCAATGTATGGTTCGTGGTCAAGTCCACCCTGGGGTGAGCCGTCCGCCTTTGGGTATGCACTCCACCGTGGCCGTCACGCATCTCCGCTGCCCGGCTCCCGGGCCACCCGCTCCACTGCCGCCATTACCGGCCCGATTCGGACCCGTTGGGCAAACCAGGTGATTTCGCCGGGGAGGTCCGAGAGCTCCCGTACCAGTATCCCACCCCGTTGGGTGGATCCTCCTCCGCCCAAGCCAGGCTCTGTGCTTCGGCCCGCGGCGAGACCTCGGAAGACCACCAGAACCAGGTTCTCCAGGCCTGCACGCCGGAGCTTCCGGAGCTTGGTCTCCAGGTACTCGGGGGTCCAGAATCCCACCAACTCCACAAGGGCCTCCCGACCATCACTGTGGCGCACCGTGAAGTCGGGGAGGAAGACCTCACCCCCCAGGGCGATGGGCACATCCTCTCGCGTCAGCGTCCATCCGTCCCGCTCAGAGCCGAGTTTCTCGACGAAGGCTAGGGCCAGATCCTCCTCCCAACGCGAATCAAAGCGAGGCCTCCTGAGCCGTGAAGGGCGGAGGGGACCCACAGGCCGAAGGCGATAAGGGACGATCCGGCCCTTGTGCACAACCCGGGCGTCCAGGGTCCACCCACGGGTCCACGCGAGTCCCAGCACCACCCGGGCCAGACGGATCCCGTAGCGTTGGGGTCGAAGAACAAAGGGGGCCGCCGGGCCCGTCACAGTCACCCGATAGCGCCCCTGGCCGGCGGGACGGATCTCGTGCATGAGGCGGGCCAGCTTCACCATGCGGAAGAGGTCACGCCAGCCTTCTCCCGCCTCGATCTCCATCTCCACGGCATCAAGGAGGACACCTCGGGCCAGATCAACGTTGTAGCGATGGAGGAGGGCTGCGGGCGAAAGGCGCGGGGCTCGCACCAGCACCCGGGCCCCCGGGTCGTCGGAGAAGAGGAGGGTGTGGACCCTATCCACCGGAAGACCCAGCGCCGCCGCCGCGGCCTGGTACGGGGCCTCCTCGTCTCCAGGCACCGGAGGCCAGAGTTCACCGCGTCGCCGGTAGAGTTCCCAGCGCACGTCCGGGGCCCGGTCCGCATCAGGCGGGGAGGAAAACCGGCAGAGGGAGAGGAGTGTCCGGGCGATTCCGTCCATTCGGCGCGCATCCCTGACCCGTCGCTGCTGTCGCCGGAGTGCATCTTCCACCGTCCTGCGGGGCGACCCTTCGAGGCGGCGAAGAAGTCGGAGAAGTCGTCGGAGGAAGGGGCGGACCGTGCCGATGCGATCCTGAAGGAAATCCACCTCCAGGACCGCGTCCCCTCCGGAAGCGCTTTGCTGACGCAGGAAGGGTTCCACTTGGGGACGGCGAAGCATCAGATGCCCAGCCCGAGTTGGGGAGAACGAGCGGCGCGAAGGCCCGCCCGTCGCTTCTGGGAGGCGAAGAATTCGAAGGTTTCGGCCGCCACCAACTCATAGAACGAAGCAACCTGATCACCGCTACGCCGGAGGATCCGTCCCAGCCGCTGGGTGTGCTGCCTCCTTCCTCCACGACTGGAGTCGCCCAAGACGATCCCGAGCTTGGCTCCCGGGACGTCCCAACCTTCGTCCAGTACCTGAACTGCGGCCAGAGCACGGATCTGACAGGCACCCATGGCAGCGAGAATGTGGCGTCGTTCCGATGCGGGAGTGTCGGCGGTGACCAGGGGGATGGCGAAGTGTCGGGCCACCGCCTCCGCTGCCTCTCGGCTTCCGCAGAAGAGGATGGCCTGCTCCGCTGGATGCAGTCGCAGGATCCTCCCCGCCTCCAGAAGCTTGCTGCGGCAAGTGTGGACGATCCTCTCCCTTTCCAGGAAGGCCTGGAACGCGCGGCGGGCGGCGGGAG
>SL_5KL_010_SEDDRAFT_10000275_pt1 | contig 32955 bp, 27 predicted proteins | sample SodLakKL_010_SED_FD_9118 | JGI IMG/M metagenome (IMG submission 9118) | reverse complement strand
CTACAAATTACATATAAAAAAGATAGTAGGGGTAAAAACTGATGAATAAATATGAGATCCTATCTATATGTTTGATATGCCTCCTACTTTTTTCCGTAGTCGATGCTATCGGGTATCAACCTCAGTACCGGAAAGAAGATATAGAGTTCGAAGAAGGAGCTTTAGATCAACATAGAGAAGAGGAGGAAATATTCGAATCATCACCTGTTATCGAAGATCCAATACCATTTGATAGTGACGATGGTTTAAATTCAACACCTACCTTATCCGTTTTAGTAAATCACCCAGAACACCAAGAGATGCAAGTTTTATTTTATAATAACGAAACGGATACCCTGATCGACGACTTAGAAGGCGTACCAAGTGGTGAAAGGGCAGAAATAGTTTGGGAGAATCTCGACCCAAATACTGAGTATAATTGGTATGTCGTTGCAGATGACGGTGAGAATGAAACTCAGGAAGGGCCTTGGAGTTTTTCTACTCCAACCATCGATTATGTAAGGATAACAGATGAGGTGAATGGTACAGCACTTGAAGATAGAGATGTTCCTCCTGAGCAAAAAATAATGGGTTATCTCTCATCCTATAATGAGACTTACGGTTTTTTTGATAATCCTAAGGGAGAATGGGAGGTGAGTGGGGGTAACGCAAGTCTTGATGAAGAGCTACCTGAATACAATGAAAAGAATGGGATAAATGTAGGAGATATAGGAGGATTCGTTTGGTTCAATGTTACGTTACCTGGTGATGGATATACCGACAGTGTCAGGTTCAATGTCATCACGGATGAAATCGGTCACATACAGATAACTGATTCTCCCGATGGTGAACCACTCCATAACCAGTCGGTTTCCGTGGATGAACGATTCAGAGGATATTGCTCAGTATATAATGAAGACGGTGAGTATATCTATACAGTCGAGGGAAACTGGTTGGCAGAGGGGGCTGATGCATCTCTCCTTGAAGATAGTTTCAACGAATCAAATGTTATCGATGTAGGTCTTGAAGGTGGGCAGGTATGGTTCAACGTGACCTACGATGAGTTCCACGATTCTGTGAGGTTCGAGGTATCAGACCCAGAACCAGATGATATCAACATCACAGATGAGCCTGATGGAGAAAAAATATCAGATGATATGGTATCAGTGGGTTTCAAAACGTGGGGTAACGCATCCGGTTACAATGATACTGCCGGGTTCATCGGAACTGTAGAAGTAAACTGGAGTGTTGATTATGAAGTGGGTATGAACCCCACCATTGGAGATTCCCCTGCCAAATCCAGCTGGATAGATGTAGGGACGACCCCAGGTTATCTGGTGTGGAAAGCTTCGTACGAAAGAAATGATCGCTGGATCAACGATACAGTCGAATACAATGTTGAACCCGGAGAACCCGTGAGGTTCGGCTTCGATCCGATAGAAAGTCAAGTAGCTGGTGATTCTTTTGAGATCGGCATCACAGCTTATGACAGTGAGGATAACATAGCAACAGGATATAATGGAACCGCCTATCTTTCAGACACTACTGGAACGATAGATCCAGATGAAACAGGATCTTTTTCAGAAGGGACTTGGACTGGAGAAGTGGCTGTCAAACAATCTCAGGATGAGGTGATTATAACAGCGACAGACCAAGATGGTGAGGATATAACCGGTACTAGTGATTTATTCACTGTCGGAGACCCAGAGATAGATCATATAAGGATCATATCCGATAAAGATGATCCCAGTACGGTAATCGATGATTTGACAGTAGATGCAGGAGATCAAATAACAGGTTATTCTGCGGGTTTCAATGATGAACTTGGATTCGTGAAACTTGTAGAAGCAAATTGGTTCGTAGATAATCATCAGGGAGCCGAAGGGAGCACATCACCTAACCAGGGTAATAAAAGTGTTTTCGATTCGGGTCCATTTGGAGGTGAGTCGAAATGGTCCGCGGAATATGATGGATACATGGTCGATACTGTAAATGTCCAGGTAAATCCACCGACCATAGACAATATATTGATAAGGAATAAACCTGACGGACAGGGGGATGTTTTAGAAGATCTAGAACTGGAGATGGATGATGAGATCACACTGTTCTCAGCTGGATATAACGACTCTTTTGGATACCAGCGGGATGTAGAGGCTGAATGGGAAATCGATGAGGAAGGGAAAGGAGAAATCACAGACACACATGGATCGAGTACAACATTAATACCTGCTGATGAGGGGGACCTAGTTCTAAGAACCTCTTATGAAGGCATCATAAGAACTACTGAGATTACAGTTGTCGAGGAGCATGTTCCGGAGATAATCGGAGATATACCCGATCTCGAACTAGAGATAAATTTCGGGCTTCATGAGATCGATCTTTCAGAACATGCAAGTGATGATTTTGAGTCTCCATCGGAGTTGGAATGGTTCTTGACCGGAACAAAAAGTAACGTGATATCGATATATGGAGAGAATCAAACCGGTAACCATGTATTGACGCTGCTCTCAGAAGAGAATGCAACCGGTCGTATGGAAGTTACTTACTGGTTGGTAAACAGCCAAGGAAACAAAGCTTCCCAAGAAGCATGGATAAACGTTACCAGAGAATATGAAGCGCCCGGTATCAGACGTTGTCCCGATCTATATGTACACTATGAAGAACCATATCAGTTCGATTATTCCCCTTATATAATATACAATTATGACCGATTTGATGAATTGGTTTTAGAAACTGACGATGATGAACATACTAGTGTAGATGGTTTAAAAGTCACTTACGATTATCCAAGAGAAAAACTTAGTGAAGAGTTCCTTGTAACTATAAGTGTTTCTGACGGACAAGAAAGCGCCTCTACTGTGATTTCTGTGACAGTCACATCTAATTATCCGCCTGTAAATATCGAAGACCTTCCAGATGTGACCATGAAACAGGGAGAATTGAAGGAGGACGTTTTCAACCTGGATGATTATTTTACAGATCCTGATGGAGATCCACTTTATATGAGCTACGGATATACATACTTGACAATAACGATTCATGATGAATATTCTGTGGATATAAGAGCTGACGGAAACTGGTATGGGACCGAACGTGTTACGTTCAGAGCAAAAAATCCGATAGGGGGGATAGTTGAACAGACGATCAATGTTACGGTCATTCCTGTGAATTATCCGCCTGAAATAAAGGAACTACCTCCCTTCGTCATACACCATGATGAGCCATATGTTTTCGATCTTGAATTTTACATCAACGATCCTGATAACGAAACCCATGAATTAACCATCACTACCTGTAGTCCCGAATATGTCGAGGTAGATAGAACTGAACTGATAATGAATTACCCCGAAAAATTGGGTGATCTAGAAGCTGAATACGAGGTGCCTTTAGAAGTGAAAGTATCTGATGGTATCGAGACCACCTCACAGATCACAACTGTCACCGTGGGTTATCACTATCCCCCAGAACTAGTCATTCCGCTTCACGATGTCGCCTTCAAAGAAAATGAACAATTAATTAACGCTTTCAATCTAGACAACCATTTCATAGATAGACAAGATGACACTATGTATTATTCCTCTGGAAATGACAATATTGAAGTAGTTATCCACGAAAATAGTTCTATTGATTTTTATGCACGTGAGAACTGGAATGGACAGGAATTGATAACCATAAGGGCTACCAACAGTGCAGGAGCATTGATGGAAGACTCCTTGAAAGTCACTGTCCTCCCCGTGAATAATCCACCCATTATATCAGATATACCCAACCAAGAAGGTGAAGTAGGTAGAAGCTGGATATTAGATATGGGGGATTATATATCTGATGTTGATAATGAAACACATGAATTAGAAGTCATGGTTGATGACCCTTATGTAGAAGCCTATGGACATAAACTACTCTTTAATTATGATCAGCCGGGAAATTTCAATGTTACCGTATATGTTTGTGATGGAATAGATACAACTATCGGGAATATCACAGTGTATGTTGAAGAACAAGATTTAGACCGATGGTATACAAACAACATGCTAATCCTTTTGGGGTTGATACCGATTGGGTTGATAGGAGCGGTACTTTACGTGAAAAAAGCCGAATACACCATCGAAGATATCTTCCTCATACACGATTCGGGAGTTCTGATCAATTATATCTCCCGTACTAGAAAGGCTGAAAGAGATGAGGACATACTTGCAGGGATGTTCACCGCGGTCCAAAATTTCGTTGATGATGCCTTTGCTGAAGAAGAGGACGAGGTCCTTAAACGGATGGAATATGGTAATAAGAAAGTTCTCGTCCATAAAGGAGAGAACATAATCCTAGCCGTTTTTATATCCGGTGATGAACCTAAATGGGCATTAGAAGGCATGAAAAATCTAGTTGCTGACATCGAAGAGAGGTATGGATTGAAAGTTAAAGACTGGTCTGGTGATCTTTCAGATATACCCGGTGTAGATGAGATGATGGATGCCTTTAATAAAAGTAGAGGTAAATATAAGCCAGGGGATTGGAGGTAATTTCATGAAAAAACTAGTTGTTGCTCCATGTTATTTATATATGTCTTTACTCTCATGTAAAAATAGTGAGTTCTATGCCGACACAAGAAGAAGTTATCGAAAGGCTTAAAGGTGTTATCGATCCACATACAGGAACAGATGTTCATTCTATGGGTCTGATATCAGACCTAGAAGTTGAAGATGATTCCGTGAGCTTGACTTTTACACCAACTACACCTTTTTGTCCCATGGGTGTTCAATTAGCTGTAAAAATTAAAGAGAACCTTTCATCTATCGAAGGTTTATCTGAAAACGAGGTATATGTCACCATAGAGGGGCATATAAACCAGGATGCCATAAACAAGAAGCTCTCTCCTCTGGAGGAATAGATTGGAGCTACATCCAGACTGTGTGCCCTGTATCTTAAAAAGGGTTCTTTTTGAAGCACGCATTGAAGATCCTTCTAAAGAAAGAGAAGTCGTAGAGAACGTTCTAGATATTTTTCATAACGAGTTCGAAGAAGGTGTTGTTTCCGCTGAGATCGCCACCAAGATACACAAAAAAGTTTACAATATATTGAATACAGACGATCCTTACGCAGAATTGAAAGAAAGAAGTAATATCGTAGCTGAAAAACTATTGCCAAAGGCTGAAAGACTAGTTCAGGAGAAAGGATTTAGAGGGGCTGTTTTGGCTTCCATCGCGGGTAATGTACTAGATTTTGGTTATAAAGATGGGATGAATTCTCCAGAATATCTAGAAAAAGAATTTGAAAATATAGTGGCAGAAGAACTAGGATGGGATGATCTAGACAAGATTGAAGAACTGCTTAAAGAAAGTGAGGATATCTTATTTTTCACGGATAACACCGGTGAAATAGTCTTCGATACCTTATTATTGAAAAAAATTAAAGGTTTTGGAGTCCGTCTCACAGTGGTAGTAAAGGGAGAACCGATATTGACAGATGCAACAATGGATGATGCCCTTCGTTACGGTATCGATAAGATAGCAGATCATCTAGATACTACTAAAACCTATGCTGTTGGTGTGGACTTTTCTAAATTGGGAGATAAATTATTAGAAAAGTTGGAAAATGCTGATCTCATAATTGCAAAAGGTATGGCAAACTGGGAATCATTTTCTGAAAAGGATTACAGACCTATAGCTTTCCTTACCCGTAGTAAATGTGAGCCAGTATCCAATACGATGGGAGTCCCTTATGATGTAAATGTTGCTAAATTATTTGAGTGATGAATAGCGGTAACCTGACAAAGTTTCTGAAACGACTGTCCATGGTTTCATCATCCTATCCGATATGGATATGACTTCATCTGCCCATTTATAAACTGGGCTTACAAAGTCACCAGAAGGGAATCCACCTATAATCACTATATAATCTTTGGTTCTAGAGAGAACCTTAGATGGATCTTTTATCTTTCCTTTGGGGGACATCACTATCTTTTCACCTACTTCGTCTTGGATAGCTTCCATCAATGTCTGTTCAGAGAAAAGAACCCCAGAGATATTATGTCCCTGGACAGTCCGGATTATCATCTTTTTGAATTCTTTTAATCTATCCGGTACTTCCGCATCGGCTTCGAATCGGAAAACCTTGTTCTCCCGGGTATGAACTATGGTTCTGATCTCTCTTTCTTCAGCTAAACTGCAATTCTGAGCTAAAAGTAAAGAAAAATGAATTAAGTCGGGTCGGGAGTTATCCAGTTCTATATCCTTAGGACCAGTCTTCATCATACAATCAGCTAAAACTATTGTTAACATTTTATCTCCACTCGATTTTATTTATCTCTTCTTTTTCTAAACCGATCTTTATCTCACGAACTATCCTTCTATCTGTAGAAAAATCATACAGGACCAAGTTCGAATGTTTGGGATAAGATATAAATGAGTTCGTAGCAGATACGATTCGTAAAGCTATCTCCAAATTTTTGAATTTGATGTCTTTATTTACGATGGTTTTCTGCAATCCGAGTTTAAAATCGTCGTTATCTCTTTCTATGAAAAAACCCCCTTTTTAGTCCCACAACATAACTGCAAGCTAGAGTGAAAATAAACCTTGGTCGAAATGATATCTTCAATTCCATGATCCTCTAGCATCTGAATAACCCTGTTTTTATCGACCATATAGGTGATAAAGAAAAGTGGTTTTTAGTTTTTTCCATAAGTCTCGTTATATGATATAGGTTCTATACATCAATTGGACTTTATCGCTTCCACTGTTTTCACCACGTCAATAGTTTCTTCTACATCATGCACTCTAAGTATCCTAATATTCTTTTCTGCTGCTAATGACGCAACAGCTAAAGATCCGTAGAGTCTATCTTCAGATGGTTTTTTTAAGATCTCGCCGAGAAAACTCTTTCGAGATGCCCCAATGAGTAATGGGCATCCAAAGGAATTGAACTCTTCCATCCTTTTTAAAATTTCTAGATTATGGTGAAGTTTTTTCCCGAAGCCGATACCTGGATCGAGTATGATTTTATCTCGGTCGATACCTACATCTTCTGCTATCCGTATTCTATCTAAGAAAAATGAAGAGATATCCGTAATAACGTCATCGTAGATAGGGTTTTCCTGCATCGTTTTGGGTTTTCCCTGCATATGCATCATAATTATAGGAACATCGAGTTCTGCAATCTTTTCAGGCATACCTTCAAATCTCAACCCGAAAACGTCATTGACAATATCCGCCCCGGCTTCAACAGCGGATCCAGCAACCTCTGGTTTGTAAGTATCTACACATATAGGGATATCGATCATGGATGAGAGTTCCTCTATCACAGGGATTACTCGTTTTTTCTCTTCTTTTTGAGTTATCCTTTCACTTCCTGGTCTAGTACTTTCACCTCCTATGTCTATGATATCAGCTCCCAAATCCACAATCTCCAATCCCCTCTCAACGGCTTTTTCCTTAATATCAAATCTTCCTCCATCGTGGAAACTGTCAGGAGTAACGTTCAAAACCCCCATGATATCCGTGTTTTTGTCACTCCAGAAAAGTTTTGGTGGTGTATCAAAGTTTTCTATTGCATATTCAATCTCTTGTGCTAGAATATCTAAATTGAAGGGTTGTTCTCTCAACTTCTTTATGGTCCTATTAAATTGGCTGAGAGTGCCCATCATTACGATCTCACTTTTATCCTCAGAAATATTTAGGGCCTCCCAGGATACTGCAGCCTCACCTCCAGAGGACAAAAATTCTTGTTTCACTATATTAGCCGCTTTTGGATCTAAACCTCTAGCATAAATAAGCTTATGTTCAGACTTGGGTGCCATTATCTCTACACCTCTCCTTTCACAACCCATATCTTCGAGGAGATCCCATCTTTCTTTTTTATCTAGATCGGATAAAATCCTAGTTTCGAACATAAGCTAGCATAAGCTTTCTGATTAAAAACATTGTCGATAAATTGATTAGTACTAAATGTATTATTTATATTATGTTTCGAATAAAGCTCCGCAACCGGGGCATTTTTCATCATCTTTATATACTTCAGTACCACATAAAGGACACTCGTAAGTGAAGACTTCCTTTTTAGGCTTCTTGGGAGCGAACTGTTTTATCCTTTCGATAATCGAATCCGGATCATCCGTTTTCAATTCGAATGTTTCGTCATCGACTTGGGAGAGAAGCACTTCCATCTTCTCATCTGTTAACCATCTATCGATATCAAAACCACATCCACTGCATTCCTCATCGGAAGTAGATACCTGTTTTCCACATCTAGGACATTCTACATCTATCTCTTCGTCATTCGCCATGAAGTTCACTCACATAAATACCTTGAAACAGTTTAAGTATTTTGTCATAGTTAACCAATCCATTATCTAGTGAATATAGGTCGTTGAACACCCTCTTTGGAAACGTATATCATCTCTTCATCTTTTTCAGATAATTCTTCTTTTGCCTGTATGAAACCACTCAACCTTACATCTAGAAGATCTATATGGTGTAACGCAACGGCTTCTTCCATCCTAGGACTCCTAGCACTACCCCACTCGTAGTCACCGTGATGAGAGAGTATGATATGTGATATCTTCAAAGCTAACTCCTCGGGGAAACCTGGAAGTTCATCTAAACGTTCTTTTATCAATCTTTCACACATGACCGTATGACCTATGAGTCTAGATTCAGTCGTTAATTCGATGGAGGTCGTCATGATATACTCTTTCACTTTTCCGAAATCATGAAGGATAGCGGCAGTCAATAACAGGTCTTTATCGATGTCGGGATAATTATCGGCAACATGACAAGATAGTACAACATCGTTGAGTGTGTGTTCAAGCAAACCCCCAAGGTAATTGTAACCGTAATTTTTACTGTATGGGCTTTTCTTGAGGGAATCAACGAATTCATCATCTTTCAGAAAAGAATCTACAATTTCTCTACAATGTTCTTCCTCTATCTTGTCAGCATATTCCAAAAGTAGGTCAAACATCTCATCTGGATCTTTCTTAGAACGTTTCAGATAATCTTCGACATCATAAGAGTCATCATCCAGCTTTGTAAGACCATGGAAATGTTCCTTATTGATAAATATCTGGAGATCCCCGTGGTATCGTGAAACTCCGCCCTTTATCTCGATAACGTCACTAATCGTTAAACTATCGTACAAGCTTTGAACTTCTTCCTTATCAGACCCGCCCCAATATACGAGAGTTATATCTCCAGTTTTATCACCGATCTTGAGCTTGAAGAAGTATCCCTTCGTGTATTCACGTAATGATTCTTTATCTCGAACCGCAAAACTATCCTCGATGTCCTTTCCTTCCGTTATATCTTCAACATAAGTATCTTTCAATTTATCACACTGTTCGCACGAAAAATATCTTGATATTTAATAGTGTCGAAGGGTTTATGCTTTGGCTGAAATGAATTTACCTCTTCCTTTATCACCGATGAATTCATTATCTTTGATCAGGAACTCTCCACGGGACATAACATGAACCGGGAACACAGCATTGAAACCTTCGAATGGAGACCAACCCGCTTTAGAATGTAAGTTTTCTCTATCTATGGTTTCTATCTTACGGAAATCCACCATCGTGAGATCTGCATCATAACCTTCTTCTATCTTTCCTTTCTTTGTATTAAGATATCGGCCCGGTTTTTCAGCTATGGTCTCTATAACAGTGGATAAAGAGATATTGCCCATGGATACAGAATGTAAAAGAAGTGGGTACATCGTTTCTACACCGGGTATGCCGGGAGGTGCATCGATAAAGTCCGTTTTTTCATCCTCTAGATGAGGTGCATGATCACTAGCTAAGAAATCGATGTCACCTCTTTCATATGATTCCCAAAGTGCTATCTGATCATTTTGTGTTCTAAGAGGTGGATTGACCTTTCCGAATCCTCCGAGGAAGGCTTCTTCGTTCAAGAATAGATGATGAGGAGTAACTTCTACGCTGAATCCATCAGATAACGCTTCTTGTAATCCCTTTTTTGTAGATATGTGACAAACTCTCTTCGGTCCCTCTGGCAACTCGTTTAAGGAACTTATGGCCTGGACCTCGCTCTCTACAGGTCTGTAATTGTTGTATCCTGGAAGATCAGTGCCAGGTTTATTGAAGTAATCCTCATCTTCACAATGGAAGGCTATCTTTCCACCATTTTTATAGACTTTCCTGATACCATCTTCATGGATCTTCTTTTCTGTACTAGTAGATGATGAAAGATATACTTTAAACAAACCTGTTTTTTCGATCATCGATCCTACATCATCGCCTATCAATGAATAGAGAGCAAAGTCTATACAGGACCGTTCTTCAACCATCTGTAATTTTTTATCGAAGGTATCAGGTGTCAATATCGGAGGATGATTGTTAGGCATATCCGCAACGGTTGTTACCCCTCCAAAGGCCGCTGCTTTGGAGCCCGTATAGAAATCCTCTTTGTCAGTACTACCTGGATCTCGAAAATGTACGTGTAGGTCTATGCCTGCCGGTAGAATTATCTCATCAATCTGTTTGACCTCTACATCTCCCTTGTAATGCTTTTTAACGAAATCTATCTTACCATCTTCTATACCGATATATCTCTTCTTTAACTCTCCATCTATATAGGCCGTCCCATATAATATCATATCAATCCAGCTCCTTTTTGATTATAATTCCATGAGGGTTTTTCTCAGCGAATATTTCACCCTGGAATTTTTCGATCTTACATCCCCCTTCCTGCCAAGTGTTGGGCGGGAGTCCAGCTTTCATACAGGTATGTGATAAGAATTCTTCTTCATTCCAATTGTTTTCTACAGGAACTTGCGGTAGGAGGAGGCCCTTGTAAGGCCCCTTGGAAATTATCAGACCGTCTATGCCGCATGTGACCTTTTCGACTAACTCAGTCGTGTTTTTGTAATCTATCTCATCTGGAGGGGTCAGTAAAGTGACTTCTATCACTACCCTATCTAATTCTTCTTCACTCAAGGATGGGAAACGAGGGTCATCAGTGGCACTTTCAGCAGCTTTCCTTAGAGCTTCTTTTAATTTGAATACCGGTTCGGGATATCCGATACATCCTCTCAGATCTCCTGAGGGATGCCTGTTTATAGTAACGAATACTCCCATCTCTTTTTCGAATCGATCCGGATAACGTAAATTCGGGTAATTATCACCTTTGACCTTCGCTTCGATAATCTTTCTTGCAGCTTTCACAGCCGCTTCACCTTCCTTATCACTGAACATAATATGATGATATAATGTGAAGCGATATTTATTTTATTGGGATACTACAGAATATACAATTCAAGGGAAAACAATATGTAGGATATCTCATTTTTTATCCAAAACTCTTAAATCTGACTCATCTATCCACATTCAGATTGGGAAAGTTATTAGATGTGACATATCCCGGAGGTCTAATAAATGGGCACAGAAGAGATCGAATTGATCAGAAGGGCTGAGAAGAAGGCAATTGAAAGAATAGAGAATGCTGAAAAACGGGCAAAATATAAAGTCAAAAAAGCTAAAGAAGATGCAAAACAGCAGAAAGAAGATGAAATATTTTCCCTTAGGAAAGAGATGGATGAAAGGAAGAAAAAGGTCAAAGAGATGACCGATGCAGAAGCGTCTCAGATAAAAAAAGAAGGGGTAGAAGAAGCAAAAAAAATACGTGAAATCACTAAAAGAAATATAGATGAAGCCGTTTCACATGTTCTAGATAGAGTAAGGGAGGTATAAAGATAATATTCCCAGAACGGATGAAGGACCTGACGATAATCGTTCATCAAGATCATGTTGACGATTTGATTGAATCTCTTCACGATAGAGGGATGGCAGAGATATCCCAGGTGGATAGGGATCCAGGTGTGAGTGACTTAGTTGAAAGGAAAGGTATCCATGAGTCTATAAAAAAATTTACGGAATATGAGATGAAGATATCCTCTATACTTGATATCTTCGATAGATTGGAACCCGAAAGAGGCATCATCGAGGAGTTCCTATCTCCGGATGAAGTAAAAAAAATAGATAGAAGAAAAATTGACAGCGAAAGGTTATTTTCAGAGATCAATGAAACATTCCAAGATCATGGAGATGAGATATTAAAACTAGATGAGAAACTCTCTGAGATCGAGAAGAAAATTCAGGATATTAAAAAGAAAAGAGAGAGTGTAGAATATCTTTCTCAAATCGAAGATGAAGTAGAACTGTCATTATTTGGCAAATCTAGTTTTTCGGTGATCGAAGCTGGTATAACAAAAGACCCAAGGGAATTCATAAAAAGGATAAAAGAACTCGGATCATATTTTTACCAAGTCGAACAGATAGAGATAGATGATGAAGATAGATATATCGTCCTAGCTGGAACCCATACCAGGGATGAAATAGAATTTCAAAAGATATCTAGGCAGACCGAAGTCAGACCTTTAGACTTGGAGGGTATAAAGGGTACGCCAAAGAGGGCTTTAAAAAAATTAGATCTGAAGATAATAGAACTGAAAGATTCTCGGGATAAGATCATTGAAAAATTAAAAGATTTCAAAGATGAACATGAGATAGAATATCGTGTTCTAAAAGAAGAATTAGATATACATAGAGAGAAAAAAGAGGTACTTCAAAGATTTGGGGATACGGACCATACTACTGTATTGAAAGGATGGGTATTAGATAAGGACTCTGAGAAAGTCGAGAAGATGGTCGAAGATATCACAGAGGGATATGCCGAAGTAGTATTTGAAGAGCCGGAAAATCCTAGTATAGTACCTACCAAATTAGATAATCCACGTTTTATCAAGCCTTTCGAAGTTTTGACCAACATGTTCGCTCCTCCGAAATATGACGAGATCGATCCGACGTTCATATTGGCTCCTGCCTTCGTCATCTTTTTTGGGACCATGTTGGGAGATGCTATATACGGACTCTTGATAACCCTTACCTCGTTACTTTTGATCAAAGGGATAGGGAGGATAGACGAAAGTGTGAGAAACTTTTCTCTAGTATTACTAGGCACTGGATTGAGCACGATGATACTAGGGATATTGCAAGGTGGTTATCTAGGACCGGCTCAGGATACCCACACAAATCTATTTGGAAGGTTGGGATTGGATTTTATAAATGATCTAGCCGTACTCGAAACATTGGAAGGAGAAGGGCCTCTCACATTACTCATAATCTCCCTCGTTATCGGTTTGTTCTATCTGAACACAGGCATATTCCTTCAGTTCATCAATTACCTAAAAAAGAAGAAATATGGGAATATCCTAAAAGAGAATCTTTCCTGGTGGACTCTTCAACCCGGTGGTTTCATACTTATATCTGGTTTACTGTTCGAATGGTTTGATTTCACGAGTGCACAATACACTATAGCCTGGGGTCTTACTGGTGTAGGTCTTGTACTGCTGGTATTACGTGCCAAAGGTCTCTCATTCTTCGAGATCACCGGATTCCTTGGCGATTTCTTGTCATTCTCCAGGATCCTTGCCTTAGGTCTTGCCACATCAGGTATAGCTCTTACAGTAAACGTACTAGCTGATCTGATCTCTAGTCCAAGTGTAACCCTTCCCTTTGCCCTTTTATTATTGGCAGCCGGTCTTGTTATCACAATCAAAGGTCTATTAGATTCTAGTATCGTTCCAAAAAGTTTAGGCCTCATCTTACTACTCATAGGTTTTGCTGGATTCCTTGGTTACCGAGGATATATAGATCCGAGGACTCCTTTCTATGTATTCGGGATCGTGGTAGCAATCGGTGGCCATCTCATGAATGCAGTCCTTCAAGCCCTTGGGGCATTCGTGCACTCTCTGAGATTACAATACGTAGAATTCTTCGGTTACTTCTACGAAGGTGGAGGTTCAAAATATACGCCATTCATGGCTGAACGCAAGTATTCTAAAGTCGAAAGAAATGAAGCTTTTGATAGGGAGGAGGTAACATGAAGGATAAGAGAATCTTATTAGCTGTTCTTTCGACGATCTTTCTTCTTTTCATCTTGACCAGTCCATTAGTTATCTCCTTTTCTGGTCGATCACACGAAGCAGTGGATATCTCATATCAAAATTTTGAAGAGATAGAACCGATGGATATCGAAGAGGAAAATGAAACATGGAAGGTTATGATACTCGTTGAGGAGTATGGCATGTTTAGATACTCAGGAGAAAATGTAACCCGGTATATTACCGATATTGATGGTGAAGATATCTCATTCTCATTCAGAACGAAGAATATCTCTTACGAAGGTGAAAAAGACATCCAAGTCAATTGGACATACGAGAGTGATGATGAGATAGATCACCATAATTATACTCTAGACAGCTATTCCATAGAAGATCTAAATGAGGAAGAAGGTTTGCAACAAAGCAACCATACCTTCTCCGAGGGGAGTTACAATATCACTTTATCCATGAAATTTGGAGATATAATAGTGGAAGACTATGTGAGACTTGAAGTGGAAATAGACCAAAGAGGGACCTATCTAACCGCTATCGGTGCCGGCCTAGCTGTTGGTATAGCAGGTATGGGAGCAGGAGTAGGAGTAGGTATAGCAGGGTCGGCAGGTGCGGGAACGATCGCTGAGAAACCCGATAAATTTGGAAAGTGTCTAGTATTCCAGGCTCTACCGCAAACACAAGCGATATATGGTCTGCTCATTGCAGTCTTACTTTTACTGTTCACAGGAGTCCTTGGAGGCGACGAATTCGTATCTCTTCCAGTCGGTATAGCCTCGCTTGGTATAGGCCTAGCTGTAGGAGTAGCTGGTTTATCAGCCATAGGACAGGGGATAGCTTCATCTGGAAGCATCGCAGCATACAGTGAAGATGAAGAATTATTTGGGAAAGGGATGGTATTCTCCGTGCTTCCGGAAACACAGGCGATATATGGACTGCTGATAGGTATATTGATAATGGTATTTACCGGACTACTTGGAACAGAGATAGCTCCTGACTTATTGGGAGATAAAGCCCTAGGAGTAAGTTTGATCACCATCGGATCCGGTTTAGCGGTAGGAGTAGCTGGTCTTTCCGGCATAGGACAGGGCATAGCCTCTGGTGCAGGGATAGGTAGTGTTGCAGATAGAGAAGAATTCTTTGGAAAAGGTATGGTCTTTTCCGTGCTTCCGGAAACCCAGGCCATCTACGGACTACTCGTTGCCATTTTATTATTAGTGTTTTCCGGGCTGCTTGAAGGTGATGTGATAGAAGGCTTGAGTGGGGTCTCGGGTATTGGATTGAGTTTGGTGGGTATCGGGGCAGGTTTATCCGTCGGTATCGCTGGCCTTTCCGGTATTGGACAGGGCATAGCTTCTGCCAGCGGGATAGGTTGTGTTGCCGAGGATGAAGAATTGTTCGGTAAAGGGATGGTGTTCTCCGTGCTTCCGGAAACCCAAGCGATATATGGACTTCTAATAGCCATATTATTGATGGTGTTTTCCGGTCTTCTAGGTGGGGAAGTCATAGATGGGATGCAAGGAATATCTGGATTGGCAGTAGGTCTCATCGCTGTAGGTGCAGGCTTATCTGCCGGTATCGCGGGTTTATCAGGTATAGGACAGGGGATAGCTTCTGCAAGCGGGATAAGCAGCGTAGCTGAAAAAGAAGAACTGTTCGGTAAAGGGATGGTATTCTCAGTACTTCCGGAAACTCAGGCTATATATGGACTTCTTATCGCGATATTGTTGATGGTGTTCTCCGGTCTTTTAGGTGGGGAAGTCATAGACGTGATAAAAGGTAACACAGGTATAGGACTAGGACTGATCGGGATCGGAGCAGGATTGGCTGTTGGAATAGCCGGACTTTCAGGTATAGGACAGGGGATAGCTTCTGCAAGTGGGATCGGTAACGTTGCTGAAAAAGAGGAACTATTCGGAAAAAGTATGGTATTCTCAGTACTTCCGGAAACTCAGGCTATATACGGTCTTCTAGCCGCTATACTGTTGATGATCTTCTCTGGTTTACTAGCTGGCGAAGTCACTGGAGGTATGGAAGGAAGATCTGCGATATCCTTGGGATTGATAGGTATAGGAGCAGGATTGGCTGTAGGACTGGCAGGTTTGTCAGGGATAGGACAGGGCATCGCATCTTCTGGAGGTATAGGATGTATGGCAGAGGATGAAAACTTATTCGGTAAAGGGATGGTTTTCTCCGTGCTTCCGGAAACCCAAGCGATATATGGACTTCTAATAGCCATATTATTGATGGTGTTCTCCGGTCTTCTAGGTGGAGAAGCTATGGAGATGATGGAGGGAAATACAGGGATAGGTTTAGGTTTGGTGGGTATCGGGGCAGGTTTAGCTGTCGGTATTGCAGGACTTTCAGGTATAGGACAGGGTATCGCATCCGCCGGGGGGATAGGCAGTGTAGCTGAAAAAGAGGGGTTATTCGGTAAAGGGATGGTTTTCTCAGTACTTCCGGAAACCCAGGCTATATATGGTCTGCTAGTGGCTATTCTTCTGATGGTCTTCTCAGGACTTTTAGTAGGTGAAGCTGTGGATGGTATGGTCGGGAATACAGCCCTTGCATTGGGTTTCGTCGGAATAGGTGCAGGACTAGCCGTTGGGATGGCAGGACTTTCGGGTATAGGACAGGGTATCGCATCCGCCGGGGGGATAGGTAGTGTGGCTGAAAACGAAGATCTGTTCGGTAAAGGGATGGTATTTTCCGTACTTCCTGAAACCCAGGCTATATATGGTCTCCTGATAGCGATATTGTTGATGGTGTTTTCCGGTCTTATCGGCGGTGAGATCATAGAAGAGATGGTAGGACCTACTGGATTGACATTAGGACTCATCGCTATCGGAGCTGGTTTGTCAGTAGGAGTAGCAGGTCTATCTGGTATAGGTCAAGGTATAGCTTCATCTAGTGGTATCGGAAGCGTCTCTGAAGATGAAGAATTATTCGGTAAAAGCATGGTTTTCTCAGTACTTCCTGAAACCCAGGCTATCTACGGTTTATTGGTGGCGATATTATTGATGATTTTCAGCGGTTTCCTCGGACAACCTGAGTTCATGGATGAACCTTATCATATCCAGTTGTTCATTGGATTGGTCGGAATAGGTGCAGGACTGGCAGTTGGCGTGGCAGGACTTTCGGGTATAGGTCAAGGTATAGCTGCTGGAAGCGGGATAAGCATAGTCGCTGATGATGAAAGCATGTTTGGTAAAAGTATGGTCTTCTCAGTACTCCCAGAAACCCAGGCTATATACGGATTGTTGATCGGTATATTACTTATGGTTTTCAGCGGTATGCTCGGAGGTGGATATCCTGAAGAGGCTGGGATCTATATGGGGATAGCAGCCGTGGGTGCAGGGCTCGCTATAGGTATAGCCGGTGTTTCGGGGGTCGGACAGGGTATAACATCTAGTTCTGCGATCTCTGCAGTATCTCGAAGAGAAGATACCTTCGGCAAAGGCATGATATTTAGTGTCATGTCCGAAACTTTCGCGATATTCGGTCTGTTGATAGCCATATTCATAATCGTTTTCCTTGGATTTATGTGATATAAGATGAGATGATAACATGCCTATGAAAAAAATAATCAAGAAGATAAAAGAGGATACTAAGAATAAAGTAGATGACATTCTATGGAGGGGGGAGAAGAAAGCTGAAGAGATCAAAAATCAGATAGATAAGGAAAAGGAACATAAGCTGGATCAGATCAAGAAGGAAAAGGGGAGGGAGATCAAAACCATGAAGAACATGATCTTGTCCCAGGCTAAACTTGAAGCAAAGAAAAAGAAGTTAGAGATCCGAGAGGAGATGATAACTGAAGTACTAGACAGGGCTAGGGAAGAAATTGAACAGATGGATCCTGAAGAGTACAAGATATATCTTCAAGAATCAATAGAAAGGGCAGATGAAATATTCCATGGAAAGATAACTTTGAGGTGCAATAAAGAGGCGGAAAGATTGGTCGATGAATTAGCCTTTGATACAGATCCAGATATCGAAGTGAAGGCTGATCTAGATACCATAGGTGGTATAAAAGCAGAATCTGAAACAGGTTCTATAGATTTTACATTCGAGGCAAATCTAGAAAGGTTGAAAAAGGAACTAAGGAAAGAGATCTCTCAGATATTGTTTAAAGAGGAGGATTAGAAGGTGCTGGAAGAGCTAATAGATACTTTAGGATTACCCGCACTGGTCCTGATAATTGTTGGAGTAGCCCTACTCATAGTAGTTATATTGCTCATGAGTTATTTCAATGCCATACTTACGATTATCAATTTTACATATCCCAATGCTAAACTTCGTGCCATCGGGAACCCTTACGTGAAGATCGAAGAGATCAATAGATTGATCGAGAGCACCAGTCTAAATGAGATCCTTTCAAAACTGCGGGATAAAGATTATGATCTCCCAAAAGAAATTGAAAGCGGTGACCTAACTGATATCGAGAGAAAACTTGAAGAAAACCAAGTATCATCTATAAAGAAAGCGTATAAGTCCGTGCCTTCAGAAGTAAAACCTTTCATGAACAAGTGGCTGATGAGATATGATATCAAGATGGTCAAAAGAGCTATCAAAGGTAAATCTAGAGGGGTAGAGGGAGAAAAGTTAGCTGAAAGATTGATACCTGTAAAGGAGATTGACGAAGAGAAGATAGAGGATATCAAATCAGCTAGAGATAAAGGTGAATTGATCTCGATATTCAGCGATACTCGCTTCGGTAAAGTAATTCAAGGTATGGAAGATGAAGACGATTATTTCAAATTGGATATCAAGCTTGATAAGTTCCTATTCGAAGAATTGAAAAGAGCTGTGAGGAAGATAGGTAGTGAGGAGAAAACATCTATCCGATTTTTCTTCGGTAATTATACAGATATATTGAATCTTAAAACGATCATAAGAGGGTTAAAAGAAGGTATGGATGAAGAGATATTGAAAGAAGCGCTCCTACCCTCTGGAAGAGAACTAGAAGAATGGAAATTAAACAATATGATAGAATCGGGTAGTATAGAAGAAGCTCTAGTTGAACTCGAAGGGACGAGTTACGATGACCTGAAAGATGTTGGCTCTGAGGATACTCAGTTTGCTATTGAAAAACTTCTCGATAAAAAACTTTTAAAATTGGTATCGGAGATATACAGTCGGAAGATACTAACAATAGGACCATTGTTGAAATATCTAGTTGCTAAAGACATGGAGTTGAGAAACCTTAAGATAGTGCTGAGAGGTAAAGTCGAAGGTTTAGATACAGATAAGATAAAAGATATGTTGGTCATGGAGGATGTGTGATGAGAAAAAAAGTAGTCGTAGTCGGTAAAGAGGATATGTCTTTGGGTTTTTCACTAGCCGGTGTAGATGAGGCTTATACTCCTGACGATGAATACCAGACCATCAAACTGATGGAAAAATTGGCCGGATCTCCCAATATAGGTGTAGTCTTATTGTCAGAACGTATTGCAGAAAGTATCAGAGAAGAACTTGATAGGATATCCGAGAAAAAGGAACTATATCCTGTGATTATCGAGATCCCTGACAAGGATCCATTGACAGATAAAAAAGATCCATTGAATAAAAAGATAAGAAGAGCAGTTGGAATAGATATAACGTCAGAAGAGGTATGATATCGTGATAAATGAAGCTGAAGAAAGTATCAAGAAGATCTCAAAACCTAAAAAAGGTGAAGAAGGAAACATAATCAAAGTAGCTGGTCCGGTGGTTCAAGCTGAGAACCTACGCGGTGCTGAGATGTACGAAGTGGTTCATGTTGGTGAGGAGGGTCTGATCGGAGAAGTCATCGAACTAGAGGAGGATGTAGCGACGATCCAGGTTTACGAGGAGACTGGGGGTGTGAAACCAGGTGAGAAAGTTGTTAGAACCGGTGAACCACTTTCTGTGGAACTCGGTCCGGGATTGATAACCGAGATATACGATGGTATCCAGAGACCTTTGGATATGATCAAGGACGAGACAGGAGACTTTATCAAAAGAGGTGTTGATGTCTCACCTTTAGAACATGAAAAAAAGTGGGAGTTCAAACCATCTGTGGATAAAGGGGATGATGTTTCCACGGGAGATATATTGGGGACCGTTCAAGAAACAAACGTAGTTGAACACAAGGTTATGATTCCACCTGATAAAGAAGGGACCGTAAAGGAGATCGTAGATCAAGGTGAATACACAATAGATGATACTATCGCAGTTATTGAAGATGATGATAAAGAGTTTGAGATCACCATGGTTCAAAGATGGCCCGTAAGGATAGGGCGACCGATAGCTGATAAAAAGGCTCCTGGAGAATTGTTGATAACAGGTCAGAGAGTTTTAGACACATTCTTCCCTCTAGCTAAAGGTGGAACTGCAGCTATACCTGGGGGGTTCGGAACCGGTAAAACGGTAATCCAGCACCAGTTGGCTAAATGGTCCGATGCAGATATCGTCGTTTACGTGGGATGTGGAGAAAGAGGTAACGAGATGACCGAGGTTTTGAGAGATTTCCCTGAACTGGAAGACCCAAGAACCGGAGAACCACTGATGAAAAGGACGATCTTGATAGCCAATACTAGTAACATGCCCGTGGCTGCAAGGGAAGCATCGGTTTATTCAGGTATCACCCTTGCAGAGTATTACAGAGATATGGGTTACAATGTCGCTCTCATGGCAGATTCTACTTCACGTTGGGCAGAGGCTCTCAGAGAGATATCCGGAAGGTTGGAAGAGATGCCCGGTGAAGAAGGATATCCAGCCTATCTAGCATCAGAACTTGCTGCTTTCTATGAAAGAGCAGGTATCTGTGAACTTCACGGCGGTCGAGAAGGTTCAGTTTCTGTTATCGGTGCAGTAAGTCCCTCGGGTGGTGACTTTTCAGAACCGGTCACCCAGAATACTTTAAGGATCGTACAGGTCTTCTGGGCCCTAGACACTGAACTTAGAAATAAAAGACATTTCCCGGCGATCAACTGGTTGAAATCTTATTCATTATATCTCGATCAAGTTGCAGAATGGTGGGGGGATAATGTCAACGAGAACTGGCATACTTTGAGAAGAGAGGGGATGAAACTCTTGGAGAAAGAAGATGAGTTACAGGAGATCGTTCAACTTGTCGGTCCAGACGCTTTACCTAGATCGGATCAATTCGCACTACAGGCTGCTAGAGTTTTAAGAGAGGATTTCCTACAGCAGAATGCTTTCCATGACGTTGATACATACTGCGAACCTGAGAAGCAGTTCAGGATGCTCCAGATAATGATGGAATTCCATGACAGAGGTATGAAGGCTCTTGAAGAGGATGTAAAAGTTGATGATTTAGCCGATATGGAAGTTTTAGAGAAATTGAGCCGGATGTCGAATGTTCCGTCTGATAAATGGGAAGAAAAGTACGGAGATATCGAGATGCATATGAACAAAGAATTTGACGAACTGATGGAGGGATGAAGAATGGTAGAAGATATATCTAAAAGGACTGAATATCGAAATGTTGTAGAAGTTTCAGGACCTCTCATGGTTGTTGAGGGTATCAGTGATGTAGCTTACAACGAAATAGCAAAGATCAAACTCCCCAGCGGCGAGGAAAGATTAGGCCAGGTATTAGAAGCCCGATCTAACAGAGCTATCATCCAGGTTTTCGCAGGTACAAGAGGTCTTGACACGGATCAGACCTCAGTTCAATTCACCGGAGAGGTCATGAAATTTGGTGTTTCTAGAGAATTGCTTGGCAGGGTTTTCAACGGTATCGGTGAACCTATAGATGATAGTCCAGATATCATCCCTGAAGAGCGAAGAGATATCAATGGTGATCCAATAAATCCATCTGCCAGAGAGTTCCCTAGAGAGTTCATCCAAACCGGGCTTTCGACTATAGATGGTATGTTCACACTAGTTAGAGGCCAGAAACTTCCGATGTTCAGTGCCAGTGGTCTTCCACACAACAATGTCGCAGCCCAGATCGCAAGGCAAGCTAAAGTTTTAGGTGAGGAAGAAGAGTTCGCTGTTGTCTTCTGTGCCATGGGTATAACTTCTGAGGAAGCGAATTTCTTCATCAACGATTTCGAAAGGACCGGTGCCTTGGAAAGGGCAGTTTTATTTTTGAACCTTGCAGATGACCCAGCCATCGAGAGAACTATCATCCCGAGGTTGGCACTAACGGCTGCCGAGTACCTTGCTTTCGACGAAGGGATGCAGGTCTTGGTGATATTGAGTGATATGACGAATTATTGTGAAGCCTTGAGAGAGATAGCTGCCGCTAGAGAAGAAGTACCCGGTAGGAGAGGTTATCCAGGATATCTATATACTGATCTAGCCAGCATTTATGAAAGGGCAGGACGTATCTTGAATAGGGAAGGTTCAATAACCATGATACCTATCCTAACCATGCCTGATGATGATATAACACATCCTATACCTGATCTTACTGGATATATCACTGAGGGGCAGATCGTTTTCTCTAGAGAACTCCACAGAAAAGGTATACGGCCGCCGATCACTCCCGATGGTTCATTGTCAAGATTGATGCAGCAGGGTATCGGAGAAGAAAGGACCAGAGAAGATCACTCTGACGTGAGTAATCAGCTTTACGCCGCATACGCAGAGGGGAATGAATTAAGAGATCTAGTAGCAGTGGTCGGTGAAGAGGCACTCAGTGAAAGAGATAGGACTTATCTAAAGTTTGCAGAAGAATTCGAAGAAAGGTTCATCGCACAAGGAGGAGATGAGGACCGTTCGATAGATGAAACACTAGATCTAGCTTGGGAACTTTTAACGATTATACCAAAAAGAGACCTCAAGAGGATCGACGAAAGGTTCATCGATAAATATTATCCTGGATGAGTTCTAACGAGTTAAAAATTCACCAAGTTATCTCGAACTCTATGTATTGATCCCCTTCTACTGGACAGGATATATGTTCAATCTCACCATCTAGTTCTAGCAGCTCTACGTCCTTTTCAAGACTACCCTGAAAGTAATTACAAACGTGACTATTAACCGGAAAACCATCATACCTGATGACTGCTCTGCCTTCTTCATCCCATTCAGTCAGCTTTATACTTCCAAAATTGTAAACTTTTTCCCAGTTGTCTTCAGCTTTCTCGATAAGTTCTTTTAGTCCTTGGGCTACTGTTAAATATTCAAGATGTCCCAAGCTATCGGTTATATGGCGTCCTATTTCTCTAGATCTTGGTACATCTTTTAAATCGTTACCAAAAAGTTCTTCGATGATCTCAAAGAAATCTACAACCATATCATATTCGACCCATTCTTTTTCATCGAAATCTCTTTTTGAAGTGATATCCTTTTCTTCGACCTTGTTCCAAAATTCCTCAAGACCGAGTTTTCCTTTTTTCTTTTCCAAATATTCTGTTATATTTATGACATGTGTACCCTTCACTTTTCTATCCATTTCCAACCCTCTTTTGATTGTATAGTCCCAATATATTAATCAATATTTAAATTTCCCGCTAATTTTTTTAAATCCTCTTAAGCGGCTTACTGAGATGTCTTCTAGCGGAAACAGGGGTTTCGTACCATCCTTCATTCAGTTCTCTATCGACTTCCTTTGTCTGGATGTCATCTTCAGATGCTTTAGTACTGCACTTTTTACATCTGAATCCTGCATCTTTACCGATGGAAGACATGTTTTTTCCACATTTAGGACAGACCGGATTACCTACCTTCACTTTATTATCTTCCAGATGAAGTATCTTCATCTTCTCTATATTGATAGTGACCGGATCTTTTCTGACCCCTCCATATAATTCTACGACATCCCCTAAAATCAATCTGTTGACGATCTCTCGGAAACCTTTAGTCGGCTCATAGGCTGCAGCTGTCAAAGAGTTACCATCCTCGTCAGATATTTCAAAAAAGATGTGTCCTCCTTTTATCGAATAGGGTTCCTTTGCCACTGTGCCCATGAGCTTAACAGATATCCACGGTCTCACATCCCCAATTTTTGCTGGCTGGATATGATCGTCCGTACCCTGATTAGTATGAAATATAATCCACCTATCAGGTTCTTCAGTGTCTATGATATCCAAGGCCCGTTTGAGTTCCTCTGGATCTTCGCCTCTAACTCCATACAGAACAGGGCATGGAGAATTTGGGTCGATCACAGATGCATCTTCATCATGATCATAACTGTCGAAAGAACTCCTTATGAGCTCATCGATCTCTTTGACCTCTTGATCATCGATGTTCCTCTCAGTACCCCACTTCGATCTCTTTCTATAAGTGATCAATTCGTAAGTATGATCCTCTGGAGACCAGGCCAATGAAGAAGCTGCACCTATGAGACCTCTTCCATTCCCGAAATAAGTATGATTTAGATCCATGCTATTCAATATCTCTAAGACCTCATCTAGCTGGACTATATCTCTTACAGCTTTCTTGTATAGTTCTTGAGCAATCTTTTTATGACTGATTATCAAACCTGGATTTGTTTTCCCGCTGTCCAATTCAGCCCATCTTTCTACAACTTCTTTGGCTCGTTTCATGTATTTTTTTAGATCCTTTTGAGTGTTCTTGCAACCTTTGTATGTAAACACATCACGCTGATCGATCTTCCCGATAAATCGATCTTTTTCTTTTCCTTCACCAAAATTTAAAACTACAGCACCGTTTCCTCTAGTCTTCCATGGAACATTCGGATTCAACCTTACCAGTCGAGGGGGTTCTAATAATTGAAACTCTGAGAACTCTTTTATCAACTCAGTGGCTAAAAATGTAGTGCACATACCTTCTCTTGAGTCCGTATCATCGACTGCGATATACATATGATCTTACTGTATCCTTCCACATTCGGTACAACGTGCTCTTCCGCCACTGATATCCTCTAGATTACCGCCACACTCTCTGCATTCTCTGTGGTCGATTTCACTTTTTACATGATCGTGATGATGTATATGATCTCCAACAAAATCTGTAAATCTCATAGTATGGGTACTTCCTACAACAGTTGTATTAGCTATCCTATCTAGATACTTTTGCCGAGGATCACCTTCTGTGGCAAGTCCTACTATAACATCTAAAAGTACCAGTAATCCATGCACTTTCGTAAAATTTCTTATCAAACAATCAGATAGTTCTAAATTACCCATAAGTGTCTGAACCTCAAGGTCCATAACCATCTTACCTATCGTCTTTCTCTTATAATGTTCCATCAGTCCTGAATAGAATACCTGGATCACGCCAGCAGTGAATGGAAATATTCCTAAATAACGGACTCCGAATCCCATAGCTAAAGGTAAGAATATGATGTAAACTGCTATACTGGATATTATCAGATCGATAAGGTATCCTATTACCCTCTTTATCCAGTGCTTCTGCAATGGTTTATTACCTGGTAGTAGATCAAAACCCGTAACCATATTATCATCTTTTTTAATGTGATTTTTACCCATCAGTTTGCCCATCACTCATCATAAATCAGTTTTGGATTCTTCATCATCGGGTGTCTTGGTATGGATAGACTTATCTTTATATTTTTTCCTCACATCACATTTTCAGTCTCATTTTCGGTGATACGATCCAATTTGTCGAATGATTTATTAATCGAGAACTCTTTTTAAATGGTGTATGAAATTGCATATATTGGATTACAGGGAATGCGATCAAAAAAAATGTACTGCTAGAAAATTACTAGATGAAAAGATGGCTGAAAGACTGCTCCATGAAACAGATCTAGGAGAGGCTGGGATATTTTTAACACCGTTGACTGACAAAGCTTTTTCACCAGAAGATAGATCAATTTGTGAAGAAGGGGGGCTCCGGGCAGTGGACTGTACATGGACCAACGCTGAAGAAAAATTGCCCGTTTATGAAAACTCAAGAGCTCTTCCATATCTTGTAGCCGCCAATCCGGTTAATTATGGTAAACCGATGCAGTTGAATACCGTAGAAGCATTTTCAGCCGCCCTATATATCCTAGGTGAGGAAGACCAGGCTAGAGAGATATTGTCAAAATTTAACTGGGGAGAACAGTTCTTAAAACTAAACAAAGATCCTTTAGATGAATATCAAAAGGCTGAGAACAGTAAGGAAGTTGTCGAGGCCCAAAGCCGATATATCTAATCGTCTTGAGGGATCATATTGGGTATACCCTCTTCGATAGGGTATTTTATATCACACTTTTTACAAAGTAATGTACCTTCTTCAATCTCCTCTCCCTCTTTCTCAACAGCCAGATCCAACTCACCCTTGCATTCGGGACATCTTAAAATATCCATCAAACTACGTTTCATATATCTAAAATAAAAAAGGGATTATAACATTCTTTCGATTCGAATCTAGAAAACATCGAGTGAATTTGGGATGCTGTTGTTTCTTTTTAAATATTTTATCTGGGTCTGTGTATATCTATATTCGATGTCGGCTTTTTCATCCTGGAAAGACCAAGGTTTTGCTATCAAAAGATCACCTTCTCTGATCCACATGCGCTTTTTTAGTTTACCTGGTATCCTTCCCATCCTCGATTTACCGTCCTCACACATTATCTTGACTCTCCCGCCACCTAACATCTTATCTGCTATAGCGAACATCTGTCCTTCGTTCCTTCGAGGATAGGGAACTCTTTGTACTTCTTCCTCGTCGTCGTTCTTACTCACTATATCACAACCTACCATACTGTGTGGGGTATATAAATCTTCGCTGGCGGATACAAAAATTGAAATCCAGTGAATTTTATACTTCAAACTAGACATATATTATTTGGATCGAGAGCTGGTAGCTACGTCCATTTTATCCGGGAGGATGTCACTTTCAATTCACTTTATCATGGTATGCCAAGATTATGTCACTTCGAGAAATGACTCCAACTAACTTTCTAGGATCCCGACTAGAAACCACAGGGATTATATTTATATTATGTTCCAATAAAAACTGCATAGCTTTGAACATATGATCATCCTCAGTCACTTTAACATCCAGTGGATCCATAACTGCCCGAACGTGGATCTTATCATATGAATCGGTTAAAACATCCATCAACGTTTGATATTCTACCATCCCTAAGAACTCTTTAGTTCGCTCGTTTATAACTGGTAATCTAGTGAAGTCGTGTTTCTTTGCTATCTCTCGTGCTTCTCTGATTGTGTGTTCTTCTGTCACAGTGATGACATCCGTGGACATATGTTCTTTTACTCTTTCTTCCTGTAACACTTTTCTATCCTTTATAGTATCGATATCTACTCCTCTTCTCAGGAGTTTTGTGGTATATATGTTTGCCTTTTGTATATGTGTGGCCACAACAGTGCTAACTATACATGCAAAGATAAGCGGAAGAAATATCTTAACATCACCAGTCATCTCAAATAATATAATAATGGCTGTCAATGGTGCATGAGTAGAACCAGCAAATATGACACCCATGCCTATAATAGCATATGAACTAGGATAAGCAGTTACATTTGGAAATAGAGTGTGGACGACTTTTCCATAAGTGCTCCCAAGCATAGAACCGATGAAAAGGCCTGGAGCGAATATACCACCAGACCCACCGCTACCTAACGTTAAGCTGGTAGCAGCTATCTTGGCAAAAATTAGTGTCAATACGGTATAAAACGGTAGATTATCATATAATGCTGCTGTCATCACGGGATAACCTGTAGCTAAAACTTGATGTAGATAAAGTGCTAAAACTCCAAGAGCTAAACCTCCTAGAGCTGGTTTGAGAAATTCAGGGAATGGTAAAATTTCGAAAAAATCTTCGGATTTATACAATATGTTTGCATAAAATAAGGCAACTAAACCTCCAACTAAACCCAATCCTAAGTAGGTGAATATCTCCCAATAACTTACCAATTGTAGAGCAGGTATATCGAAGATATAACCCCTTTCAGGGAAAAATAAATTTGCAACAGCATTACCAACTATAGATGCGATGATAACGGGTGCAAAATTTTCTAATCTAACTTTCCTTAATATCACTTCGATAGCGAATATAATTCCGGCTAGCGGTGCATTGAAAGTACCTGCGATCCCGGCAGCTGCACCTGCAGCCAATAGTGCCTTTTTATCCTCAGGAGAGAAATTGAGAAACTGGCCTAAAGTAGATCCGAATGATGATCCGATCTGGACTATTGGACCCTCACGACCCGCTGCCCCACCTGATCCTATACATATCGCAGACATCAATGCTTTTAAAGGGGCAACCCTGCCTCGCACATTCCCTTCCTTCAAGGCAACTGCTTCCATAACCTCGGGAACACCGTGACCCTTTGCCTCAGGGACAACGTATTTTATCACAGGCCCGATTATAAGACCACCTATGGCTGGAACTATTAGTCGGTAATACCAGGGAAGTGCAAGGACTGAATCTAGAAATGTATCAGTTGAAGTGGCCCCGTAAAATAGAAACTTGATAGCAAGTATCAAATAATGAAATAAAACCGCTCCTAAACCTCCGATTACACCTATCAGTGTACCTAATATACTCAAACGGGTTATACATGGATCTCTAAATAATTCTTCCCACCATTGGAATGACTTTAAATCAGAAAAAGTAGGTAAATCAAATTTCAAAACATCGACCTCCTATAACTAGAAAATATTCGCACCTTTCTCCTGGATAGCCAGTGATGTTTTTTTTGTCCATTTTAAAGGACCTATTCATTTGAGCTACGTAATTTGTAGTGTTATATATATTTTGTGCTCTATCTTGATTTGATGTACCTGTCCAGGCATATTTTTTATCTTGAATTTATTTAAAAATAATTTTTTCTAGTTCTTATGAATAATTTAGTTTGAGTCAGTAACATAGATCATTTAAGAACATAAGGATGGGAGACAGACCATACCTAAGGCAGTTGCTTTCTAGATAGCCATCAAAGGAAAAGATATTTATCTTTATAAGATTGTGTTGACATGTATGAAGATCATACCAGATACCAGTGTCATAATCGATGGACGGGTTACAGAATTAATAGAAGGTGGAGAGCTACAAGGATATACGATAATAATACACGAAGCAGTACTGGGCGAACTCGAATATCAGGCAAACCGGGGTCAGGAAACTGGAATGAGCGGTCTTGAAGAGGCAAAAAAACTGCGCAGACTATCAAAAGAAGGGATCATCGAACTTAAATATGAAGGACATCGACCACGGCTGGAAGAGATAAAATTAGCGCCTGGTGGTGAGATCGATCATATGATACGTAAATTAGCATCAAGTGAAGACGGTACCCTGCTCACTGGCGACTTAGTCCAAGCGGAAGTAGCACATGCAAAAGGAATCAAAGTAAAGTATCTCGAACCTCAGGGTGATGAAGTCGAAGGTGTTAGAGAGATATGGGAATACTTCGAAGATGACATGATGTCGGTCCATCTCAGGGAAGGAACAAGACCCAGAGGTAAGATCGGGACTCCCGGAAAGGTGAAGATGAAAGTTATCGATGAAGAGATTTTAACATCAGAGCAACTCCGGCATCTATCCCATAAAATAGTAGAGCAGGCAAAAAGAGCTTCACGTGGATTTATAGAACTAGATAAAGCAGGAGCAACTGTCATCCAATTGAATCAATATCGGATCGTGATATCACATCCTCCATTTTCAGATGGATACGAGATCACCGCTGTCAGACCAGTTGCTAAAGTAACATTAGATGATTATAGATTATCTGATAAATTGAGAGAAAGGATATCTGAAAAACGTAGAGGAGTGCTGTTAGCAGGGGCTCCTGGGGCTGGTAAGAGTACATTAGCTCAAGCCATAGCGGAGTACCTCAACAGTATGGAGTTCGTAGTAAAGACCATGGAAGAACCTAGAGACCTCCAGGTCCCGGATGAGATAACACAATACACTTCTTTGGATGGGAAACTAGAGGATACTGCAGACGTTCTGCTCCTTGTAAGACCGGATTACACAATATTCGATGAGGTCCGTAAAACACCCCATTTTAAGGTCTTCGCAGATATGAGATTAGCTGGTGTTGGTATGGTGGGAGTCACTCATGCCAATAGAGCCATCGATGCCATGCAGAGGATGATAGGCAGGGTCGAACTCGGAATGGTTCCTCAGGTCGTAGATACTATAATATTCCTCGAAGAAGCTCAGATAAAAAAAGTCTATGACATCACATTTACGGTAAAGGTTCCTTCAGGTATGAAAGACGAGGATCTATCTAGACCTGTCATCGAGGTCAAAGATTTTGAAACAGGAAGAAGTGAATACGAAGTCTATACATATGGTGAGCAAGTCGTCGTGATGCCCGTCGAAGATGATAAAGAAGAAGCAGTATGGGAATATGCATCATCGGAGATACATCACAGGTTGAGTAAGTTGATAAAAGGTCATTTCGAAGTTGAGATCACCTCCTCTAACAGTATAAGATTATTCGTACCTGAAGGACAGATCGCTTCAGTACTGGGTAGAGATGGTAAAAATATAGATAGGATAGAGGAGGACACGGGTTTGAAGATCGATGTCCAACCTTTGAAAAGTAAATTTGAATACGAACCAGCTAAAAAATCTAGTGAAGTAGAGATATGGGATGAAGGAGATAAGTTCGTTCTAGAAGTGGGGACACGACGCTCTAGACAGAACGTAGATATCTTAGCATCTGGAGATTATATCACAACCGTCACTGTTGGAGAAGACGGAACTATCAAGATCAGGAAAAACACCGATGTCGGTAGGATGATCAGAGAGTCCATGAGAAAAGGAAAACATATAGAGGTAAGGGGATAAGATGTTCGAGAGGTTTCTAAGATGATAAAACTGGTAGCTACTGATTTGGATGGAACCTTGGTCCATGATAAAAAGATGCATAAAAAAGATCGAGATGCACTCATGGACGTATTGTCAAAGGGTATCCCAGTCGTTCCTGTCACTACCAGGATGAGATATTCTTCATCCGAGATGCTTGGAGATGTACCCATCTATAGATCTCCTTTGGTCTGTATGAATGGAGCACATGTTATCGGACCTGGATGGAATGATGAAATTCACAAAGAATGGTTCAAAANGACTCACGATATTGATACAGCCAGNGCCATCAGTTCTTACACCGATGAAAAAGGTTACGAGATGACAACNATCTTTGGNGAAAAAAAGTTCTGGAAAACTAGAGANGGTCAAAGACCAGGNCCGCATCCATCAGATANCATCACNCATNTGNTCGAGAGGAATCAAGATGCTCTTGAGTTCGGAGNACCTATCAGTTTTATGATGCATGATGATCGAAACGGTAAAGAGGGTTTAAGAGATATCGAGAACTTCGCAAAGGTGAATTTCAANAACAACGTTACGGTCCATAGACACCACAGGATGGGAGANTGGGTAGCACTCACCATATATCCACCANGAACGAACAAATTGAACGGCCTAAAGATTGTGTGTAAAAANATGAATATTTCTTTGGATGATGTCCTAGCTATAGGTGATGATCTAGTTGATAAAGAGATGATCGAAGCTTCCGGTATAGGCGTGGCTATGGGAGATTCTGCAGATGAAGTTAGATCTGTTGCAGACGATTTAGCACCTTCTTGTACTGAACAGGGTTTCTCTTGGACTATAAATAAGTATGTACTTTGATTCATCGAGAAGGGAAAGAGTTATTACAGGGGAAAAGATGGAATCATGGTTCTCATGAAATTAAGAGAAATCTATGATTTAGCTGTCGAAAAAGGTATGGAAGCGGATCCACGTGGTGAAGAAGAGATAAAAAAGATCTTGAAGAAAGCAAAAGATGAATACGGATCTCTAGAAGGGAGGGATAAAGAGGTCTTCGATGTGGAAAAGTTGACAAATCCTTATGGTGATTCGAGGATACTATATGGTGATGAAGATCTTGATGTCAGATCTGTTATGATCGGAGTCAACATAGATACTGGAGAGATAGTACTTGCAGATAGGTTGAATGAAAAAGGAAAAAATGTCGATCTCGTGATAGGACATCATCCAAGAGGAAAAGGAGTATCTGGCCTCCATGATGTGATGCATCTACAGAAAGATGTACTCGTAGATTGGGGTGTTCCAATTGTAATAGCCGATTCTCTGATGGATGAGAGGATAAAAGAAGTAGAAAGAAAAGTGAAAGGTAGTAATTACAACCAGAGTTTGGACGCTGCTAAACTGCTCGATATACCTCTGATGAGTCTTCACACACCTACGGATAATTTGGTAGCTGATTACTTGACAGAGAAGATCGATGAAGCCGAATTCGAAACGGTAGGAGATGTGATCGAACTGCTTCAAGGCATTCCAGAATATCATGAATCTAGAAAGTACGGTGACGGACCGACGATATTGGTGGGAAACAAAGATAGAAGACCCGGTAAAGTAGTAGTAGAGATGACTGGAGGGACTCAAGGGTCTAAAAAATCCTATGAAAAGTTGGCAAATGCAGGTGTTGGTACCATTATAGGTATGCATCTGAGTGAGAAGCATAGAAAAGAGGTTCAAGATAATCATCTCAATTACATAATCGCCGGGCATATGGCCAGCGATTCTATAGGTATTAACCTGTTTGCAGACTTGCTAGAGAAAGAAGGTATAGATATAATTCCCTGTAGCGGATTCGTACGTCATTCCCGTATCGATTAATTTTACGCTCAATGATAGAAGTAAGAGATCTTAGGAAATATTACGGTTCGTATGAAGCTTTGAAAAAGATCAGTTTCCGAGTTGAAAAAGGGAAAGTTTATTCCCTGCTCGGTTCAAACGGTGCAGGTAAAACAACCATCATCAAGATAATCACTGGTCTGTTGAAGGCTGATTCGGGTACCGTTTTCATCGATGGTAATCGATCAGATTCAGACAAAAGTATCAAGAGTAGATTCGGATATATGCCCGAGCAGCCTGATCTCTATGATCGTTTAACAGGTAGAGAATTCCTGTGTATGAACGGTCGTTTACATAAGGTCGAAGAAAAAATATTGGATAAAAAAATAAATCGGTTGTCTGGAGAACTCAATCTCTCTGAAGCCCTAGATTCCGAGATGGGTTCATATTCTAAAGGTATGAAACAAAAGATATTGTTCATAAACTCAGTTCTACACGACCCTCCAAATCTAATTCTCGACGAGCCTACCGGTGGACTTGATCCACGTTACACAGCATATCTTAAAAACCAAATTATAGACCTGGCTGACCA
>SL_5KL_010_SEDDRAFT_10000274_pt1 | contig 33005 bp, 25 predicted proteins | sample SodLakKL_010_SED_FD_9118 | JGI IMG/M metagenome (IMG submission 9118) | reverse complement strand
CTGCCGGTTCATCTCTGTTAAGGCTTCTTTTGTAACTTCCGGGTAGGAATAGGCTCCCGGAGAGTATTTATCGGCCGCCTCAGCATCGTCATACTTAAAGTCAGAAAGGTATATGTCCACCACGCCGTCGAGAAACTCCAGGACCTCCTTTTTTTCCCAGCCGCTTGTATTATATACAAGGGGGAGGTGTAAGCCCCTGGGAACGGCTTTGTCAAGAGCAAGCAGAATGTGTGGTATATAGTGGGTAGGACTCACTATGTTGATGTTATGGCATCCATGTCTTTGAAGAAAGAGCATCATATCCGCCAGGTCGTCGATGCTTTGTCTTTGTCCCCTGCCTTGCTGGCTGATCTCATAATTTATGCAGAAGACACAAAGCAGCGCACAATTCGTGAAAAAGACCGTTCCGGACCCTCTGCTGCCCACCAGCTCCCTCTCCTCACCGTAATGCGGACTTGCCGAGGAAATTTCCAGGTGGCCGTGGGCATTGCAATCACCGCGCCGGCCACGTATCCGGTTGGTCTCGCAGTCGCGGGGGCACAGGTCGCAGCTGCGCATCCGTTCATGAAGGATCTCGCCGCGTGCCTTTAACTCACCTGTTTTCTGAAGTTGGATGTATCCCGGCTCATAATTTGAATTTGTCATAGATAAATGGTTTGCGTTTGAAGACTGCCCCCCCCTTATCAGCAATTTGTTTGCCATAACGATGGCAGGGATAGAGGCAATGTTGCGCAAAAAACGGCGTCTGTTTTGCTTATTCATGGCAATTTGAACTTTGACTAAATTAACATATTGACATTCAGGTTATTTGTAAGCATAAAAATACAAAATATTTAAGAAAAGAGAAAGAATATCACCCTGTTTCCAAACAAAAATGTTGCAGATAACGTAATATATATTTAAATTTATGTCTTAATATTCAAACCAAAGGAGAAGAAATATGGCGAAACTATCAACAAATTATTTGGGACTGTCCCTTAAAAACCCTCTGATTGCGGGTGCCTGCAATCTCAGTATGGATGCCGGCGTTGCGAAAAAAATGGAAGATACCGGCGTATCAGCTATTGTGTTCAAATCATTATTCGAGGAGCAGGTAAACCTGGAAAGTCTGCAGATGGAAGAGGAGCTCAACGAATATGTGGAGCGGCATGCGGAAATGATAAGCCTTTTCCCGACAGTTAAGCACGCCGGGCCCGCAGAGCACCTGGAAAAACTAAGGAGCCTCAAAGAGGCACTTGACATTCCCGTTATCGGAAGCCTTAATTGCGTAAACCCTGAAACATGGACTGAATATGCTGTGCAGATGGCTGAGACAGGTGTGGATGCCCTGGAGCTAAACTTCTATGCAAGTCCGGGAAGCTTTGACACCCCTTCAAAAGAGATGGAAGAAGAGCAGGTCGCTATAGTCCGGGCAGTAACAGACAAAGTTAAGCTCCCGGTGAGTGTGAAACTAAGCCCTTTTTACACAAACCTGCTGCAGTTAATAAAACGCATGGACGATGAGGGTGTTGCCGGCTTTGTGTTGTTTAACAGGCTGTTTCAGCCCGATATTGACTTATCCGGTGAAGCACACAGCTTCCCGTTCAACCTGAGCCAACCAATGGATTACCGGTTGCCACTGCGTTATGCCGGGCTTCTATACAAAGAGATTAAAGGAAGTGTCTGCAGCAATACCGGTATTTTTTCCGGCGAAGATATGGTACGGATGCTGCTTGCCGGAGCCGATGCCGTTCAGGTTGTAAGTGCGATTTATAAACATAAGGTGCCGCATCTCGGAAAAATGATCAAAGAGCTTGAATCCTGGATGGATGAGAAAGGGTATAAAAACATTGGTGAGTTTCAGGGGAAGCTTTCAAAGACCGAAGTTCAGGATCCCTATGCTTACCAGAGAGCTCAATATGTGGATCTGCTGATGAAGCCCTTTGACCTGTTAAAAAAATATCCGCAGGTATAAGCAAACGGCAGGATGCCGGCCAGCGCGGCCTGCCTGAAAGCCCCTTATTGGCTTTGGCCGCAAAGGTTCCCGGTACGTGTGATGCATTTATTTTTTCCTGAGATAGATCTTTACAGGAACCCCCGAAAAGTTCCAGTTTGCACGTATCTGGTTTTCAAGGAAGCGCATATAAGGCTCCTTGATATACTGTGGCAGGTTGCAAAAGAAAGCAAACGAGGGGTAATGTGTGGGCAGCTGCGTCACGTATTTTATTTTTATATACTTTCCTTTGGTTGAAGGCGGAGGCCTGTTTTCAATAATGGGTAACAGCACCTGGTTTAGCCGGCTGGTGCTGATTTTCTGCTGGCGGTTGTGAAAGACTTCCACAGCGGCTTCCATGGCCTTAAAGACCCTCTGTTTGTTCAGAACACTGATAAATACGATGGGAATATCCGTAAACGGTGCGATTCGCTCCCTTATATGCTCCTCGTAACGCAAAGCAGTGGTGTGGTCCTTGTTGCGCATGAGATCCCATTTGTTTACCAGGATGATAATCCCCTTGTTGTTTCTGGCTGCAAGGCTGAATATGCTTAGATCCTGTGATTCAAATGGCATCGTGGCATCCACCATAAGCAGACAAACATCCGAAAGCTCAATGGCCCGCACAGAGCGCATCACCGAGTAAAACTCAATGTTTTCCCTTACCTTGCCCTTCTTTCGCAACCCTGCAGTGTCGACCAGGTAAAAGTCAAAACCATACCTGTTGTACCGGGAGTAGATGGTGTCGCGGGTGGTTCCGGGGATGTCGGTAACAATGGTCCTGCCGGTGCCCAATAATGTATTGATAAGAGAAGACTTTCCCACGTTGGGTCTTCCTACAACGGCAAAACGGGGCAGATCTTCTTCGGGTACATCCTCGCTGGTTTTTTCCAGCACCGCAACCAGTGCATCCAGGAGCTCGCCAGTGCCGCCGCCGTTGATACTTGAGACTGGATACACAGCATCCACACCCAATTCATAGAATACGGAACTCTCGCTTATGAGCTTGCTGTTATCCGCTTTGTTGGCAACAAGAAAGAAAGGTTTGGTGCTTTTTCTGAGCAATTCTATAACTTCCCTGTCAAGAGGGGACACCCCCTCAATGGTGTCAACCAGAAACAATACAACGCTGGCCTCCTCGAGAGCGATCTCTACCTGATCACGTATCTGTTGCTCAAAAATATCACCCGAACCGGCCACGTATCCTCCTGTGTCAATGACAGAAAATTCAACACCATTCCAGTCCGATTTCCCATAATGACGATCCCTGGTAACTCCCGCTGTTGGGTCTACAATGGCCTGACGCCGCTTGGTAAGCCTGTTAAAAAGTGTAGACTTCCCAACATTTGGCCGTCCGACTAATGCTACAATATTACTCATGTGTAAAGAGGTTATATGATTTTTTATCTTTCTCCCGGATGATCCTGCTGATGGACCCTGCTGCCTGGTTTCTTTATGATGGCCTGGAAAGGCAATAATGCCGGAGGAGGTCTATTTGTAACCAAACCGCCTAAGCTGTGCTTCATCCTCGCGCCAGTTCTTGCTTACCTTGACATGTAACTCCAGGAACACTTTCTTCCCGAGAAATTTTTCCAGGCTCTTGCGGGCTTCTGTTCCCACACGTTTTAATGCCTGGCCCTTGTGCCCGATGATAATGCCCTTCTGGCTCTCCCGGGCCACATGGATAACCGCCCTTATTCTGATCAGGTGCTCCTCCTCTTTGAATGAATCAACGGCTACCTCCACAGAATAGGGTATTTCCTGTTTGTAATTCATCAGCACCTTTTCCCTGACGGTCTCTGCAACAAAAAACCTTGTGGGTTTGTCGGTCAGTTCATCTTTGGGATAAAATGGCGGCGACTCCGGTAAAAGTTCCAGGATCTTGTTCAGGACTGCATCGATATGGTGCCCATAGAGTGCTGAAACAGGAAGCACATGCCACCCGGGCCAGGCTTTTTTCCATTTGTCACAAACAAGGCTGACCTCCTGTTCACTCGCCAGGTCGGCTTTGTTTACCAGCAACATGACCGGAACACCGGAACGGTCAATTTTTTGTAGCATGTCATCGTGGGTAAAAGCATCGTTTACCTCGGTCAGAATGATATACAAGTCGGCATCCTCCAATGCAGACTGCACAAAGTGCATCATATGCTCCTGCAGTTTGTAATTGGGCTTGAGGATGCCCGGTGTGTCTGAGAACACAATCTGGTAGTCCACGCCATTGGCGATCCCCAGGATTCGGTGGCGGGTGGTTTGTGCCTTGGGAGTGGTAATTGATAAACGCTCCCCGAGAAGCGTGTTCATCAATGTCGATTTGCCAACGTTGGGGTTTCCTATGATGTTTACAAAACCTGCTTTATGCATGCAATGGCAGTTTAAACTGTGATGGTAATGGTTGTATCCGCCCTTCTGCACCTTAGGGGTCAGATTCTCATGGCGCAAAGGTAGGCTTTTTCAGAAAAACCCGGGAAAACATTTGGTTAAATGAAACAAATTTCCTACTTTTGCACTCGAAATAACACTGCGGGGTGGAGCAGAGGTAGCTCGTCGGGCTCATAACCCGAAGGTCGCAAGTTCGAATCTTGCCCCCGCTACTAAAATAGCCTGTTTATCAACTGATAGACAGGCTATTATGTTTTTATCGGTAACAAAATAGCTTCAGACCTAAGCCTTGGTGGCCCTGCCACCGTTGCCGGAATATCCGAAGAGTTTTTTTGATTTAATAAAGGCGGATACATATTTTGGCACCATGTGTTCCCATTCCGGATCCTTGTTCTTGATTTTTTGCAATACTATATGTGAATAATAAGGCAATACGTCTTCCCTGTAATCAGGAATATCAATCACATATTCGTTTTCGGCAAGATGGTGGTAAAGGTGCCGGATCTCTTTGTCAACTTCAATATTTTTGCTGTTGATAATAACATCTCCATGCTGCTCCCTGCCCGGATACAGGTATAATTTCAGGTTTTCCATAAAAAGTTTGCCGAAGGCTTCCATTATGCCGCCCCGCAGGTCTTTGTAGTAGGCCTTATTGATCACGTTTTTAAAAGTAAGGGCACCGATCACCATTCGGATATTATTCAGCCTGAAACGCTGAAACCATTCTGCAAGCCTGTAAAACTCCCTGANATTGGATATCATCACATTTTGCCCCATCCCGCTGAGAATATCTACCCGGTCAAGAAAATCCCTTTCATCAAAATCGTCCTGGTCCATCAGGTTATTCAGTGTCATCTCGCAAAGCACCTCGGTGTTGCCTGCGTTTTTGTCGTAGCCTACCTCTTTCTTAAACAGTGCAAAGCCGGCTTTGAGCATGTCAAAACCAACATAGGTGATGGGCCTGAAACTGCCGCGCAGCAACATTACGTTTTTCTTATACAGCATGTCTGCCGGTTGCTGCACATCGCCGTGCCTGTCGAACATCGTTACGGTCGTCATGCCGTTTTTTACCAACTGCACTGCCAGTAAGCGATTGTCGACATAATTCAGCTCCGGGCCTTTCATGCGTATCATGTCGATCTCCACCCTGTCTCTTGAAAGATCGTCGAGCAACGACTGCAGGAAACTGTTGGGATACTGGTAATTATAGTAACAGGCATAGATCAGGTTTACACCCAGCACACCAAGCGTTTGTTGCTGAAGCAGGTTATCGTTCTCGAGAAGACGAACGTGCAGGACAACCTCGTTGGGTTTGGATTGAGGTGTCAGCTGGAACCTAACCCCCAGCCATCCGTGAGCTTCGTTGTCTTTCCTGTAATTCAATGTGGCCACGGTGTTGGCAAAAGCAAAAAAACGTGTCTCTTTCCCCCTGGCTTCCTCCAGAAGGGAGACCAGGCTTCTGTACTCCTTATTGAGCATCTGCATGAGCCGGTCTTCTGAAACATACCTGCCCGAAGAGCTTTTTCCGTAAAGATAGTCGCTGAAAGCCATATCATAAGCCGAAACCGTACGGGCTACGGTGCCGGAAGCACCGCCCGACTGGAAAAAACAACGGGCTACCTCCTGGCCTCCTCCAATTTCAGCAAAAGAACCGTAAATACTCCTGTCCAGGTTTATAAACAGGGCCTTTCTGCTGCTGTCCCAGGCTTCTCGTTGTATCGTGTTTTCAGTCATCAGGAATCAACTTTTTTTTGTCAAAGTTAAAAGAATAACCCCGATATATGGTAAAATGTTTTATTTTAGCGGTCACAATATTAAATGAATTGATTTTAAGGCCATTTGGTTGTATAAAAACGCTAATTAATCGCAACTTGGCAGGCGTTTTGAAACGAATGCCGGCTAATAATAGCAGTACAACACAGAATAGCCTGGTAAAACATGTATTTTTTTAGACGAAAAACCTATTGATGTAAAGTGCTATTTCTTATTTACATTTACAACTAACCAAACCAAAAGAACATGAATATATTAATTACGGGAAGTTCCGGGCAGCTGGGCAGTTCTTTTAATGAACTGGCAAAGGGTAACAAAGATCATTCGTTTTTCTTCACCGACAAAGGCGAGCTTGACATTACTTCCGAGGAAGCCGTCAGGCAATTTTTAAAGCATCATGAGGTGAATTGTATTATCAATTGTGCGGGTTATACTGCTGTTGATGAGGCGGAGAATGACCCGCTGGAAGCCCGGAAGCTTAATGTAACCGGGGCTTATATTCTTGCCAGCGCTGCTGGTAATACTAACGCCCTGATGGTTCAGGTCAGCACAGATTATATTTTTGATGGGAAAGCCTGCAGGCCTTACAATGAATCGGCCAGCACCAACCCCCTTTCATCATATGGCCGCAGCAAGCTTGACGCTGAACTGGAAGTACTTCTCAATGCCAGGAGGTCTGTCATTATTCGTACTTCATGGCTGTACTCTCCTTTTGGACATAACTTTGTTAAGACGATACTTAAAAAAGGCGCAGAAGAACAGCGGCTGAGAGTAGTTTATGATCAGATAGGAAGCCCGACTTACGCGCCTGATCTGGCAGAGGCCATTCTTGCGTTGATTCCTGTGCTTTCTTCCCGGGTGCGCGGTGAAATATATAATTACAGCAACGAGGGTGTTTGCAGTTGGTTCGACATGGCAGTGGCCATAGCTGAGATGGCCGGGCTGCCTTGTGAGATCACCCCGGTGCTCACCAAAGACATCAAATCTGTTGCCACCCGGCCGCATTACAGCGTGCTGGATAAATCCCGCATCAAAAACTCCATAAATATCGATATACCGTATTGGCGTGACAGCCTGCGTGTGTGTATTGACAGGTTGCTGAAATCCTAACTTATTGCATTGTATCCGGGATCTTTAGCTCTTGGTCCTGTGCAACTCCCACCAGGGGATGCCCGGGTTGTTATGGTGCTCACGGTGGTACCCGAAGAAATAACAGCTTAGCATGGCCCAAAGGTGGTTTTTGCGCTGTGTACGGGCTTTATGCGGTCCCATCTCTTCGGTATGCGGAAGTTTATGCACCCAGTATATGCCCACAGTAAACAGCTGCAGTGTGCCGAGAACAGCTGGCAAAGCCCAGTAAAGCAGGGCCTTGCCCTCGGAAACACCGGGGAGCAATAGCAACAGGTTAAAAAATACGGCCATGACTACCAGTTGCAGCAGGGTCACGTATCGCCACATGAAGATACCCAGCCAGCGAAAATAGTTTTGTGACCGCGTGTAAAAGTCAGGATCCCCCTTCGAAGCCGAATGTTTATGGTGCAATCCGTGGTTCTTTCGCAGCCGCTTGTAAGACATGCCTGCAAACAAAAAAGAAGCCGCATAGCCTATCACGGTGTTGACCCATTTTTTGGAAGATATGTTCCTGTGCATTGCATCGTGCGCGGTAATGAATAGTCCCGTAAATAAATAGCCCTGTATCAGGATGTGCAGGTACATCCAGGGGTTGTCTGCTGCCAGGCGCACTCCAAAGAGCATGTATGCCAGGTGCAGTGCCCAGATCAGGATGACCGAAACGGAGATAAATATGCCCATGGTGTGTGGTTGTCATTTCGCTGGCCGGATAAGAATAATCCTGCCACAACATCATCAAAGATAATAATTTCCGGATGGTATACCCTGAATTACAAAAGAAACATGCGGTTCAATTGAAACTGCTGCCCACCTGCCCCGGGTAAGGACTGCAAAGCTGTTCTCTGCTGGCGGGGAATTGCACCGGCTTAAGGATCTGAATCAAACAGGGCAGGCGTATTTGCAAGCTTAAGCCGGTTCCCGCAGAGGTAGCAGGTGATAAGGCAGAGGTGCGCAGACACCCACTTACACGCTCACAGTTCTTGTGGTCCGGTGTTTTTTGCCTGGCGGCAAAAATGCGGATTTCGAAAAAGCTCCCGGTCCCGGATAAAATTACCTGGCAAGCTGATATGGTTGCAAACAAAACCATATGAGCGGCTGTTATTTTGTCATGGAACGCTATTATTACATTTTTCTGCTGCTGGCCAGTGTGGCCATCCCGTTGATCCGGAGCTTTGAACACCGCATTCACTTTCGCGGGAAATGGCCTGCACTTTTTTCCGGGGTATTCATCATGATGCTTGTGTATATCCCCTGGGATGTCATTTTTACGGAAAATGGCGTCTGGTCTTTCAACCACCGCTATGTGATGGGCTTATACATATTTGGATTGCCCCTTGAAGAGTGGCTTTTCTTCATCATCATCCCGTATTGTATCGTATTTACCTACGAGGTGTTCCGCTACTTCATCCCCAAACTGCATTTTCCCAAAACTGCCCTGGCGATTTCGGTAGTTCTTGGTGTTTTCTTCCTCATCCTTGCCCTTCTGAATACCGATAAGGTGTATACATTTGTGGTGATGAATCTAGTTGCAGCACTCGCTCTGGCCCAGCCTTTCCTCAAAACCCATAAAACCTGGCTTTCCCATTTCTATTTTACCTATGCCGTAATGCTTGTCCCCTTCCTGTTGGTAAATGGCGCGCTGACCGGCATGTTTACCCCGGAGCCAGTGGTGAGTTACAATGACATGCAGAACCTGGGGATACGCATTTTCACCATCCCTGTCGAGGATTCGGTGTATTTGCTCGGGATGATGTTTGTCGTGCAGATGATCTACGAAGGAAGAAAGAAGTAGAAGAAAGTAGTTGTGAGTTATGAGTTATGAGTTATGAGTTATGAGTTATGAGTTATGAGTTGTGAGTTATGAGTTGTGAGTCTCACAACTGACAACTCACAACTGACAACTCACAACTGACAACTCACAACTGATAACTACAACGGCAGGGTGCCGGCGATAAGGAAGGTGGCTGCAAAGGCCACGATCGCGTAAAGCTCGGGGAATACGGCAAGGATCAGGGTGTTCCCGAATACGTTGTGTCCGGAGCCGATGGCTGCGATACCGTTGGCGCAAACCTGTCCCTGGCGGATGCCTGAAAGCAGGCCTACAAACCCGAGTGCCAGTCCGGCACCGAAGATGGCTGCTGCCGACCCCCATGTCATACCTGCCACGAGATAGCCTTGCAGGATAAAATAGCCCATAAAGCCATAGAGGCCCTGGGTTCCCGGCAGAGCGCTAAGTACCATATAGTTACCAAAGGCCTCGTCGTTCTTCTTCAAGGCACCGATAGAGGCATTACCTCCCATGGATACGCCGAACGCACTGCCGATACCGGCCAATCCGATCATCAATCCAATACCAATGTAAGCTAAAATGATGGGTTCCATAATGTCAAATGTATTTAAGTGAAACGTTATGTGATTTTCTTGAAGGGGTTATAATGTTTTCCGCCGCCTGTGAAGCCGGCATTCTTGTAAAACTCCACGAATGTAAGACGCATTGGGTGTACAAAGGCGCCCAGGCCCGACATGAACAGGTTGATGCCGTGGCCCACGACCAGGATGATCACCATGATAAGGATGCTTAGCACGGGAATGCTGCCGCTCATGGATACCGCAAGGCTGTTGAATACAAATCCCAGGATGGCACTGGAGATGCCCAGGGCAAACAAACGGATGTATGACAGCAGGTCTCCCAGGATGCCTGTTACCATGTTGTAGGTATTCCACAGGCCGAGGCCAAAGTTCATGAGGATGTTCCGGTTCAGGTTGTTAAGCAGCAGGATCATGGTGCCGCTTACAGCCAGCAGGGTATAGATCACCGGGTTCAGTGCGGCCAGCGGGATCTCGGCCAGTTCACTGATGCCGTAGATGGCGATCCCGCCGGTCAGCAGGACGATCCATCCCGCGGTTCCCACGGCCTGTTTCCATCCAAACTGCCTGGCTTCGTTAATGGCCTTCAGAAACAATCCAAAGATGATCTGGATGCCCCCGAGCATCAGCGACAGGTAGAACAGCAACATGTTGATGTCGGTGCCCTGTGCTTCAAAGCGGGCCGCCAGGTCGCTGTATACAGGCAACCCGCTCTCATAAAGCGGATAGCCGAAAACGACACCGGAGATCACGCCGAAGAGAAACGTGGAAACGCCAAGATAAAAGATGAGACTCATGATATTCTTCAGTTCTTTTCTGACTTTTCTCTTCATCAGCAGGGCAACGGTACCCATCAGGATCCCATAGCCTGCATCGCCAAGGCAAAAGCCAAAAAAGAGCATGTAAAAGGGGGCAAAGAAGGGGGTCAGGTCCAGTTCGTTATATTTGGGCAGGGAGTACAGGTCGCCCAGCATCTCAAACTTTTCCGCAAACCTTTTGTTCTTCAGCAGGATGGGTGGTTTGTCTTCTGCATTTCCCCTTTCCGCTATGTACAGTATGTTGTTTTTCTCCAGGTAAGCGATGAGCTGATCCTTTTTTTCATCAGGCACCCATCCCTCCAGGCGCATCACCTTGTCGTCGGCTTCTGATGCTGTGTTCTCCAGTACATTTTTATAGTCGACCTCCTCTTTTACCTGGTAGCCATAATTTTTAATGGCATCCAGGCTTTCAACAGCATGCTTGTCGATCGCTGTGTTGATATCTTTCAGCTCTTTTTTGAGCGCTTTCTCATAATGCAGCAACTCGGAAAGCGGCCGCTCCGGCGGGCGTACCTCTTCGGCATCGATGCCCGGGTCTTCCTTGCCGCGCTGAATCAGTACGAAGTAAACCTGACCGGCATGGTGTCCGATCACTTCTATGGGGTACTCCCCGAACCAGGCTTCGCTAAAACGGCTGGTAGGCACGTTGTAAAACTTCACGTGCAGATCTTCATTTGCCAGATGCTTCAGGGTTTTCACCGAGAAATCACCCCATGGCCGTACCTGGCTGATCTCCTTTTGCAGCAGGGTGAGTTGCTGAAACTTCTCCTCCAGCCTGGTAAAAAGCCCCTTTACCTCTGCAAAAGCGGCTTTCCCGTCACGCCCCGTGGCCGGCTTGTCCGGCCCGGCCTCCCTTTTGTCAAGCTGCTTAACCACCTGCTGGATCTCTTTGATAAGATCGTACTTATCCCTGACTTCATCAGATACCTCTTCCTGCTTTTCGATGAGGTGGACCACGCCGATATTTCTTACATTATCAAGGAAATCCTTGTAATCCTGATGAAAGACCAGGAATGAAAACTTGTGCATGGGAACAATCATACGTTTGCCTCCGCTTCCTGTAACCGGTTTTTAACAATTTTCTGTGCTGCCTTGGAAAGGTTCTCTTCATCTTCCAGGTAGCGTTTTATTTTGAGGATGGCTTCCTCGAAGCCGGGAATCTGCACTTTTTCGTACAAGTTTACCTTTTGGGTGGTCTTTTTACGCGCATGCTCCAGGAGGTTCATTTTCTGATAAAAAACCTCTCGTTCAAGGGCAATGTTGGCAAGTTGCTGTACGATTTCAATACCGTCGAGGTACCAGCCCGGCTTGTTGAACATGCTGAAGTCCTTAATGGAAAACTGGATGTCTTCCAGTACGGGTGTTTTCACGCCGGCGATCTTTTTCACTGACAGGTTCACATCCTCGATGCGCACCAGGTCGTTGTCGAACTCGTCCCATAACGCGATGGCGTGCTGATATGCCTGCAGCTGTTTTTCGAGCTTGCGGTCAAACTCCTCGGCTGTTTCTTTGGCCTTTTTTACTTCGCTGCGCAGGGCTGCCTCCTTGTTTTTAAGGGTGGGAAGTGCACGTTCCCTGACTTCCAGCTGCTTTTTAAGCCGCTGAAGGTAGGTCTTGTTATATTGAAACTTAATGGCCATAGGCTATATGCTTTCGAGTCAGATAACCCTGTTAGTTCTTGTTGTTTTTCCAGTACTTGTCTATGAACTGCTGTTTGATACCGACTTCTTCAGGTTTAAAGTAGGTGCTGAAGAGCTCATAGGCAGTTTCGAGCATCTCGTCGGTTTCGATGTTCACGTCGATGGCGAGCAGCTTTTCCGAGTATTCTTTTGCGAAATCCAGTGACCTCTTGTCGTAGTCGGTGAGGTCGAAGCCGTTTTCCTGTTTTGTTTTGGCGTTTGCTGCATCTGCATAGAGTCTGACTGCGGCATTCATCACCTGCGGGTGGTCTTCCCTGGTTTTCTTGCCGATGACGAGCTGTTTCAGGCGGGACAAGCTCCGGAAGGGGTCGACGATCACCTTGCCGATGTCGCTGTCTTTCCTGAGGAAGAGCTGGCCTTCGGTGATGTACCCGGTGTTGTCGGGCACTGCGTGGGTAATGTCGCCGCCAGAGAGTGTGGTCACGGCGATCTGTGTGATGGATCCGCCATCCGGGAACTGCACTGCTTTTTCGTACAGCCTGGCCAGGTCCGAATAGAGCGACCCGGGCATCGAGTCTTTAGAGGGGATCTGGTCCATCCGGTTCGACACGATACTCAGGGCATCTGAATAGAGGGTCATATCGGTAAGCAGCACGAGCACCTTTTCATTTTTCTCCACGGCGAAGTATTCTGCTGCGGTCAGGGCCATATCGGGCACCAGCAGGCGTTCCACGGGCGGGTCTTCGGTGGTGTTGATGAAGCCCACGATGCGGTCGAGTGCGCCGGCGTTATCAAATACGTTTTTAAAGTAGAGGTAGTCGTCGCGTGTAAGCCCCATCCCTGCCAGGATGATCTTGTCTGCTTTGGCGCGCAGTGCTACCATGGCCATCACCTGGTTATAGGGCTGGTCGGGGTCGGCAAAGAAGGGGATCTTCTGTCCTGTAACCAGGGCGTTGTTCAGGTCAATACCCGCTATCCCTGTGGGGATGAATTCTGAGGGCTGTTTCCGGCGCACCGGATTCACACTGGGGCCGCCGATCTCGCGCTCCTCTCCGAGGATCTCGCCGCCTTCGATAGGCTCACCGTAGGCGTTGAAAAACCGGCCTGCGAGGTCGTCACCAACCTTGAGCGTGGGTGCCTTGCCGGCAAAGATCACCTCGGCGTTGGTGGCGATCCCTTCGGTGCCTCCAAAGATCTGCAGGGTAACCAAATCTTCCATGATCTTCACCACCTGGGCCAGGCGGCCATCCACAATGGCCAGCTCATCATAACCAATGCCCTTGGCATGCAGTGATACGGTAGCCTTGGTCAGCTGAAACAGCTTGGTGTATACGCGTTGAAATGCTTTCGTTTCTTTTTCCATTGCTCAATCTCTTTTCCAGGTTTATGATGCCTTTTCTTCAGCGGTCACTTCTTCCTCTTTGCCGGCTGTTTCCTGTTCCTTTAAAATGTTTCTGAACTCTTTTTCATTCTGCTTGAACTCATCAGACTCATAGTCAGAGAAGTTCATTTGCTTAAGGGCGTTTATAATACGCTTAAAATAGGGTCCTACATCCTCAAANNTTTCAAATTCAAAATCCATATCGGCTACTTCGAGGGTCTTTTGCAGCATGTAATTCTGACGTTCCAGCGATGATGAGGCATCGATGGCATCAAAAGCATCCTGTTGCAGGATGGCAAAGTCGATCAGCTCTGATTTCCAGTAGCGGACATGGTAGTCGATGGGAACGCCGTCGTCACCCAGGATGTTGATCTGCTCGTAGCTCTCCTTGCCCCTGAGCAGGATGTCTTTTGCTTTGAAGACATTGTCTGTCCAGTTTTCGTGGATTGTTTTGTTGAGGTATTCGACGATCTCCGGGTATTCAAGGTATTTGGAGTAGCTGTCGATGGGGTCGATTGCAGGGTAGCGCTTGCTGTCGGCACGCGCCTGGGAGAGGGCATAGAAGCAGCGGGCCACCTTTTTTGTGGATTCGGTAACGGGTTCCTTCAGGTTACCACCTGCGGGAGACACGGTGCCGATGAAGGTGATGGAGCCAGACTCGCCGTTGGGCAGATAAACATAGCCGGCACGTGCGTAGAAGTTCGCGATGATGGCCGACAGGTCCATCGGGAAACCATCGGGTCCGGGCAGTTCTTCCATGCGGTTCGACATCTCACGCAGTGCCTGTGCCCAGCGGGAGGTGGAGTCGGCGAGCAGCAGAACTTTGAGTCCCATAGCACGGTAGTATTCGGCGATGGTCATGGCGGTATAGACGGATGCCTCACGGGCGGCCACCGGCATGTTTGAGGTGTTTGCGATGATGGTGGTTCTTTCCATCAGCTTACGCCCGCTGCGGGGGTCGTCGAGCTCGGGAAATTCGGTAAAGATCTCCACCACCTCGTTGGCGCGCTCTCCGCAGGCTGCAATGATCACCAGGTCGGCCTCTGCGTTCTTGGAGAGGTTGTGCTGCAACACGGTTTTCCCGGATCCAAATGGCCCTGGGATGAACCCTGTACCGCCCTCGGCGATCGGATTCAGCGTATCCATCACGCGGATGCCTGTTTCCAGGATCTTGAATGGCCGTGGCTTGTCCTTGTAAGCCTTGATGGGAACCTTCACCGGCCATTTCTGCGTCATGGTCACCTCGTGGTCTTTGCCTTCCCTGTCGGTAAGCACGGCGATGGTCTCTTCCGGGGTATATTCCCCGTCTTTGTTGATGCTTTTTACGGTGTATTCCCCTTTGAAGGTAAANGGCACCATGATCTTGTGCNGNATCCAGTTTTCTTTTACCTCNCCCAGCCAGGANCCTGCNACGACCTTGTCGTCTTTTTTTGCGAGGGCTTTAAAATCATACTTTTGCTCCATTTCAAGCGGATGGGTGTACTCGCCCCGCTTCAGGAAAACACCTTCCATTTTGTGCAGGTCGTTTTGCAGACCGTCGAAGTTTTTCGACAGGATGCCGGGGCCGAGGGTGACCTCAAGCATATGCCCCATGAACTCGACTTCTGTGCCCACTTTCACCCCGCGGGTGCTTTCAAACACCTGGATGTACGATTTGTTTCCAACCACCTTGATCACCTCGGCCATCAGGCGCGTATCGCCATGCTTGATGTAGCATATCTCGTTCTGCGCCGTGGTTCCCTGGGTTTCTACAATCACAAGGTTGGCAATAATGCCGGTTACATTTCCAATTGTATTCATAGTCTTATGCTATTTTTCTGTAAATGTTTCGGGTAACTCGTAACTGTCCTGCAGTTCCTGCAGCAGTTTCTTAAACAGCTCGTTGCTGTGGTCCTTATCTATGCTCAGCCACCTTTCGATCATGCCCAGCTTGATCATGAAAGCAAGGATCTTCTCGATGGTGAAATAGTGAAAGAAAGTAGCCTCGTCGAGGTATTTCCATTTGAGTTCATCGATGGCCTGCTCCCTTTCCTTAACATCTTCTTTCCTTGAAAAGGCGGTAAGCTCCTCGATATAATCCAGCTCGTTTCCCAGTCCAAAGTCGCGGGCATGGCTCTTGCGGATGATCTCCGAGGTTTCTCCCGTGCCGATCACCTGGTTCTCATATGGTACCTTGTACTTTCTGGCATTCAGAGCCATAATGATGTTCTTGACATTCATCTCAAACTGGAACCAGTCGTGGAGGAAAGCATTCTTTTCCTGTGCGATGATCTCATCATAAAACAGGGTGGTCAGCTCATTTTCCGGGCTCATGTCCGGGTAGAGCGGATCCTTGTTTTTGAAGGCGGTGATGAAGCGACACATGTATTCGGGCAGGTCGACGGGTTCCTTGATGTTATTCTCCAGCCGTTCGCGCGGGAAATTACCCTTTTCGTTAAAATCCTTGTCGTTTTTTAACAGGAGGTTCAGCAGGTTTTCGTTGTCAAACGGCAATAAAAGCCTTTCCACCAAGGCATAATCCCGGGGGTGAAGTTCCGTTCGCAGCTCCTCCTTCAGAGCGAGCTGATCCTGCGCCAGCTTGTGGATATCAAGCGTGATATCCTGCAGTCCGGCAACCAGATAATGATAATTTCGCTTCACGTGATTTATTATTTTATGACAAAAAGACAAAAAGACAAAAAGACAAAAAGACAAAAAGACAAAATGTCTGCTATTGGCTTTTAGCTATTGGCTATTAGCAAGAAAACTTAAAACGATTGCTTTGAACCTCTGGTATTCTTCTTGCCAAAAGCGAAAAGCCAATAGCCAATGGCCTACTTACTTTTTTCTTCGCTAAATAGCATCTCAATCAGCCTCGGACGCAGGTAGAGCCTGAAGAAGTGCTCGAAATCCTCGTCGGAGAACGACACCAGGTAGCTGCCGTCTTTGGGCCCGATTTTGAATCCGCCCTTGACCTTCTCATTAAAATCCACTTCAAGCCCCTTGTTCAAAAGGTCTTTGGCTTTATCCTTAAAGTAGGATTCAAACTCTTTTTGTTTCTTTTCCGGCAGAAGCACTTTCAGGTCAACCGCTTCATCGCTGTTGGGATCCCAGTTCTTCACCAAGGTCTGGATGATCTCTTTGGTAAATTCAGCTTCCTTAAAGGCTTGTTGGGTTTCAGGTTTGATAACTTTGGCCTGGATAAGACCGGTCACTTCCTGCTTCAGGTCCGATATGGCCTGGCGGGCAGCAAGCTGCAGTTCGTTCATGGCATTCTTTTTCAGATCTTCCGAATCTTTTTCCGCCTTCTCGATTTTGCTTTCCGCCTCTTTCTTTGCCTGGTCCAGCATCTTTTTGGCTTCAGCTTTGGCATCAGAGATAATCTTCTCAGCCTCCTGGTTTGCTTTGTCTACACCTTCCTGGTAGATCTTTTCGGTCAGCTCCTGAAGTTTTTTCTGCATGACTATATGGTTTTTTGTAAATATTTGCTGTTTTTCGAACGGGTGCAAATTTAGAAAAAAATGCGTAGCAAATGCCACACTGGCTAATTTTATTCGCTGAAAATTAGCACTTAGGGCGAACGTGGCCGTGTGATGTGTTGTTCTTTTAAAGAACAGGCAGCAAAGCTAATACTTTTTTGATTTGTTACAAAATTCACAACTCTAAAATTTTGCTAAAGTCTTGTAGCTGGCGTCTGGCAATTGTGCTCAAACTTCAGCCCCCTTTGCCCGGAAATGGAGCAGGATGTACATGACCGGGATGAGTACCAGGGTGATCAGGGTGGAGATCAGCAGGCCCCCGATGATGGTGATCCCGAGGGGGCTCCACATCTCCGCGCCCATTCCGCTGCTCAGCGCCATGGGCACCATCCCCAGCATCGTGGTGAAGCTTGTCATTAACACGGGCCTGAGCCTTGCCCTGCCGGAGATCATGACCGCATCCAGCAGCTCTTTTCCTGCGCTCCGTTGCTGGTTGATGTAGTCTACCAGCACAATGCCGTTGTTCACCACTATCCCCAGCAGCATGATGACCCCGATAAAGGTAACTACGCTCAGGGTGAGGCCGGTCGCCACAAACGCCCAGATGACACCAATGATGGAAAAGGGAATAGCAAAAATGATGATGAAGGGGTCGACCAGGGATTCAAACTGGGAGGCCATCACCATGTAGACCAGTATAATGCCTGCAAAAAACATCAGGCTCAGGCTGCCGAACGAGTCTTGCTGCTCGGTGACCTGTCCGCTGATCTCTACGTTCACGCCTCCTGGCACTTCCAGGTCAGCCAGCATCCTTTCGGTAATGGCAGTAGCTTCGCCCAGGGAAATGTCTTCCAGGTCTGCCATGACTTTCACCACCCGCTGCTGGTCTTCGCGCCGGATCTCCAACGGGGCATGTATTTCCCGGATCGATGCGATCTCCCTTACCGGTATGTGCCGGCCTGTCAGGGTGGTGATCATGATGTTTTCGAGGTCACCGGGCGACTGCCGGAACATCCTGTCGTACCGCACTACGATACTGTATTCTTCTCCATCCTCCTTAAAATCACCTGCCTCAGCCCCATATATGCTCTGGCGCACCTGCATGGCTACCATGCCTGCATTGACCTTGAACTTTGAGGCCCTTTCCTTGTCAATCACGATCTCGTATTCTGCTTTTCCCGGATCGATAGTGTTTTCTACGTTCACGAAGCCGGGATGGTCTGTCATTTTACCCTGAATGGTGCGTGCCAGGCTGTTGAGCTGGTCAAAGTCATGTCCGGACACGTTCACTTCGACAGGCTTTTGATTGCCCAGCAAGGCAGAGGAAAGAAGGCTGCCGCCATGCACAGTAAATCGTTTTATTTCCGGAAGTTCTTGTTCAATACGTTTTCTAACCCCGCGGGCTGCTTCCCAGGCGCTGCGCTCTCTTTCATCCGGCCGTCCCATCCGGGCCACTATCGACCCTATGTTTTTGCCTTCCTGGAAGCCCACTGTCGTAAGTGCGCCATCCTCTGTTTGCCCCACGATGGTAAACTCTGTTTGCATCTCCGGGATCTCTTCTTTCATGATCCGCTCAATCTGCCTGGCTACACGCTCGGTTTCTGCCACACTCGTTCCGGTCTCCATTTCGAACTGCACACTTACATCGCCCGAGTCGAACTCAGGAATGTAGTCGGTGCCGATCCGGATAGCCATCATGATGGATGCAGCGAAGAGAGCCAGAGCCAGGCTAACTACCAGGGCTTTCCGGGTGACCGCAAAGGAGAGCAATTTGTTGTAGGCGTTTTCGGCAGCCACAAAAAACTGCTCCGATGCCACATAGATCCTGCTTCGCTTTTTTGGTGTGTGTTGCATGGGGTTCAGCAGCCGGGAGGAGAGCATCGGGGTGAGGCTCAGGGCGGTGATCAGCGAAGTGATCAGTGTCACGGCGGTGAGGACGGCCAGCTGTTTGAACAGGATGCCCACAATGCCTCCCATAAAAAGCATGGGTAAAAACACCGAGATGGTGGTCAGCGTGGAGGCGGATATGGCGGTGCCAATCTCTTTTGCCCCGGTAACGGCGGCGTCTTTTGGTTTTTTCCCTTCCTCTATGTGCCGGGTGATGTTTTCCAACACCACGATGGCATTGTCTACGACCATCCCGATGGCGATCACCACGGCCATCAGCGAGAAAATGTTGATGGAGTAGCCGGCCACGAACATATAGATGAATGCCACGATGAGTGACACCGGCATGGTCAGCATGATGATAAGGCTCGACTTCCATTCACGCAGGAAGAAGAACACCACCAGGATCACAAAAAGGCCTGCCCACCATAGGGTAGAGGAGAGGTTGCTGATCGAGCGGGTCACTATGTCGGAGCTGTCCACGATCTCCAGCACCTGTACGTCGTCAGGGAGCCTGTTCCGTAGCTCTTCCATTTCTCTGCGCACGGCGTCGGCCACCTCAAGGGTGTTTGTCCCCGTTTGCTTCTGCACGAAGAAAGCCACCGCCCTTTTCCCTTCTGTGCGTGCATAGGCATGCCGTTCTTCGTAATCATCATTTACGGTGGCTATGTCCCTTACCCGGACAGCCCTGTTGTTTTGGTATTTTATGATGATGTCCTCAATTTCATCAACGGTCTCAAACTCGCCGGTTACACCCACCGAGAAATCGCGGCGGCCGGTTTCAATGTTGCCACCGGGGATCCTGACATTTTCGGCCTTCAGCACGCTGGCCAGGTGGCTCACCGACACGCCGTAGGATTGCAGNTTCACCGGATCCACTTCCACGGTGATCTCCCGCTGCGGGGCACCGATGGTGACCACCGTTCCCACGCCTTCCACCCTGCGAAGCGGCGCAGCGATCTCATCTTCGATGATGTCCCCGAGTTCGTAATAGCTTTCCGTGGCCTGGATCCCATAGGCGATCACGGGGATCATCGAGCTGTTCACCTTGAGGATGATGGGCTGGTGGGCATCCCTGGGCAGGTGGCGCCGCGCCAGCTCAATCATGTCGCGTGCATTGCTGGCAGCCTCGTTTACATCCGCTCCCCAACTGAACCGCATGGAGATAAACGAAACGTTTTCGCTTGATGCAGACTCAATGGTGCGAAGGTTTTCTGTAGCAGCAAGCACGGTTTCCAGTGGACTTGTGATCTGTTCCTCCACCATTTCAGCCGACGCGCCCGGATATGCTGTGATCACCGTCAGCGTGGGGAATTCGATCTCCGGGAGCACGTCGCGGGGCAACATGCGAATGGAAACCAGTCCGAACAAAATGATTCCGATAAACACCATCATGGTGGTAACGGGTCTTTTTACTGATGTTTTTGATATATTCATGGTTTACGTTTTGTTAAAAAGTCGAAATGTCAAAAGGTCGAAAAGTCAGGGCCTGCTGTTTGCTTGTTCACGCGGTTACTTGCACTTCCTTGCTGACCCGTTTTTTCAGTGACAAGCGCCCTGTGCCTGGTGCCCTGTGCCTTGCGCTCAGTGCGCGGCGCCCAATAACCCCTTTTAAGTTAAAATCCGTTGTTTCAAAATAATCTGGATCTGCGGCAAAGAGACCTCACGAATGTCTCATTATTTTATTATGTGTACCTGCTGATTTGCTTCCACGCGGCCCCTGCCACCGGTGATCACCTCCATGCCCTCCGTGAGGCCTTCTATCACCAGGTTGTCACCGATGCTGAAGAGGCGTTTGACCTCATGGATCGTTACCCGGCCGTCTTCCACTGCGAAGACCTGGTCTCTGTCATGTTCCGGGTCGCGGTACAAGGCTTCGGCCGGGATTACCAGCACCTTTTCCTCCGGAAAGGTGATCTCTACCCTTGCCGACATGCCCGGCCGCAATTGCATGTCCGGGTTGGGGATGTGGATGGCTGTCGTGGCGCTGCGTGAGCGTGTCGACAAATAGGGTTTGATTGAGCTTACGGTGCCTTCAACCGGCATATCAGGAAAGGCTTCAGGGATGATCCGTGCTTGCAGGCCTTCCTGCAAGCGGCCCAGGTCCCTTTCGTTCACGTCGGTTTCCACCACCAGGGTGTCGAGCTGCATCAGCCTGAGGATCCCGCTCGTGGTGGAATAGCCCGGCTCAAGGTTGAGGTTCAGGAAGTAATTCTCGCCCTGGTTCACGAGGTAGTCGACGATCACCCCGCTAAAGGGCGCCCGTATGCGGCTGTTCCTTTTGGCCATCTCATACTGTGCCCTGGATGCCTCGTACCGCCCCTTCACGTGGTCGTATTCCTGTCGTGTGACCGTTCCGTTATCCACCAGCCTTGACACCCTTTCGTAGTCTTTTTTCAAGGTCATGTATTCTGCCCTGGCCTGGGCGCGCATTTCTCCTGAGAGTTCTGCCAGCAGCGCACCCTTCTCCACCTGGTCTCCCTCCTGGTAGTACACTTGTTCCAACCGGCCGGGGAAACCTGCCCCCAGGTTGGCTTCGCGATTGGCGAACAGGGTGCCCGACTGGCTGATCACAGGCTGATGGGTGATGGCTTCTACCCTGGCCGTCCTGACCACCGGTTTACCCGATGCCCCATCACTGGCATCCTCTGGCCCTGAGCAGGCGGATAGTATGAAAATGCTGATCAGCACGCTGATCATTGCCCCGATGCCTGAGTGAATGCGTGTTTGTTCAAGGGTTTGGCTGTGCTGCAGTTGCGCCGCAAGGGCTTTTGGTTGTTTTTTGTGCTTCTTCATGGATTAATGTTTTATTATGTTTGGTTATTCAGTGCTTTGTGGGTTTGATTTCTCACAGAGGATCGCTGATGGTTTCGCAGAAGCTCGCAGAGGTAAGCGCATTAGTAGGTTATTGCCCTTTTTTCCAGGGCGTCCCGCTGCCCGGATTCGTCTATAGCGTCACTACTGCTTACTGCCTACTTCTTACTTCCTGCCAGCTCCCCGCTGGCTTTCAGCAACTCCGTATATGCCATGCGTTGCTGGTTTTTGGCTGAAATATGGGCCTGGTATGCATCCTGCCAGAGGGCTTGCGCTTCGAGCACCTCCCGGGTGGCTGCTCTCCCCTCATCAAACAGGTCGCGGGTCAGCCGGAGGTTTTCCGTGGCCTGGTCGAGCGACATCTCCGCGAATTCTGTACGTGCCGCAGCTTCCTCGTAGTTATAAAGGCTTTGGGTAACCTCGAGCTCGATTTTTTCCTGCGCTTCGGCGAGGGCCAGTTCGCTGCGCTTTGTCTCCACGCGGGATCTTGCAAGCTGAGTTCTTTTTTCGCCAAAATGATAGATCGGGATCCTTACGGAAACCCCCACGTGCCAGTCGCCTCCGAATTCTCTGTTAAAGCCGCTGTAAGGATCAGGGTTCATATAGGTATATCCCCCGGCAAGTCCCACGCTGGGAAGCATCCGGGAGCGGGCAATGTTTTCCTTCTCCAGGTGGATGCCCGTGGTTTCTTTCAGCATATGTATCTCCGGTCGTTGTTCCATTGCCAGCAAGACCACCTCTTCCAACTCACCGGCCCGGCTGAGGGGACTGAAATCGGGATCCACGGTAAACTCATCTTGAAGGGGCAGGCCGGTGATCTGTGCAAGCGCCATTTTGGAAAGTCTCAAACCGTTGCTGGCCTGCATCTCTTTCAGTCTGACCTCATTGCGTTTAACCTGCGCTTCCAGCAACTGGTTCTGTGTCACCATCCCCTCCTCCAGCAGCCGCTCCAGGTCTGCCACGAAATGGTCCAGCATCTCCAGCCAGGTCCGGGTCAGTTCAAGTTGCTCCTTCATGCTCACCACCTGCCAGAAGCGTGCATCGGTCTTTGCGATCACCTCTGCCCCGGTGAGCCGCTTGTTTTCCCGTGCAATGCGCTCGCCCGCCAATGCCATGCGATGCGATGAACGGATGCGTCCTCCCATGTATACAGGCTGTTCCAGCACCATCCCAATCTGGTAATTGTTTTTGGCACCGATCTTGCCTTCTTCCTCAGGCAACCAGGCATACTGCTGAAACAGGGGGTTGCCATCCGCATCCACGAAGGGCTGACCTGTTTCCGGATTTATGACGAGGATGTCAGGCGCAAGCTGGGGGTCCGCCAGTACTGCCGGATTGAACTGGCCCGTCTCCTGGTTGATTCCCTCCCAGGGAATGACCGGCAGGAATATGTCGCCGTCGAACAGCTGATATTGCCTGGTGCGGCGCATATAACCCCCTTCGGCAAAAATCTTTGGAAAGAAATGTTTACGCGCACTGCCGGCCTGCAAAGTGGCGGCCTCAAGGCCATGTGCAGCGCCCTGCAGGGATCTGTTGTTCTCCAGTGCCAGCTGACGGCACTCCTCCAGGCTCAGGCTGTTTTGCGCCCCGGAAGGGACAGTCAGCAACAAAACTAAAAGCAAACTCAAGATTGATCTCATAATTAGAAAATTAGAATAAAAACGTATTTGGTTCGAAAATTTGATCAAAAAAAAAGCGCACTAGCGTGTGCGGTTCATGGATTTAGCGTTTGAGCAATCCATAGAACAGGATCTTCATGATCTTATGGATTCGTTTGTCAAGATTTTCTGTGCTTCCTTTCCACACCAGAGGAAATTCCAATCCTTTCATGGCAATCACCAGGGTATTGGCTGCCAGTTCGGTATCCAGCGGCTGGAATTTGCCCTGCGCTACCCCTTCGTCCAGGATGTGCCTGATGGCCTCTGCTTCATCCTGGTCAAACTGATCCCGCAGCTGGTCAATGAAGGAATAATGGCTGTCATGTTCGTGCTCCACAGCTTCATAATAATTGATCAGTTCTTTCATCGTGTGCATTCTGACCATCACGTATTTTTCCAGCTTTTTTGCCGGGTCGCTTATACCGGTGGTTGCATCTTTCAATGCCTTTCTCAGCATGGATGCTTCATGGATGATGACTGCCCGGAACACCTCTTCTTTGTTTTTAAAGTAGTAATAGAGCGAACTCTTCCCTTTACGTGTTACCCGGGCAATGTCTTCCATGGTGGTTTTGCGGAACCCATAGCGGCTGAACAGCTGCCTGGCTGCCTCAATGATTTCCTGTGTAACCGTTTCTTTCTTTTCCATGGGTAGGCTGTCTGAATGTTTATGGTTGGCAAAACTACCACATTCTTTTTTACATCAGCAAAAATTAGAATATTTTAACAAAATAGTCGAAAAAACAACTGTTTGTTTCAGCAAACATTTTTCAGTTATCTTTGTTATTATGTGTACTATTAATATTTTTAAAAATTCACTTAAAAGGCACACAATGAAAAAGGTGAAATTAATTTTTCCGGTAATTATGCTGTTTATCATGGCAGCGTGTCAGGAACCCAGTGTGAATCGCGCAGAGGTAATGGAACGTTTGGAGGCAGGTGAGATCCCTGAAGTTGTTGATGTATTTCATCTCGATGTCGTCAACAGCCAGGTAGCCTGGGAGGGCCGTCGCATCGGTGGTGGTCACGATGGCACCATTGGGATTGAGCGTGGTGAGTTTTATGTGTTTGAGGAAGAAATACTGGGTGGTGAGGTGGTTATGAACATGCACCAGATCAAGGTCCTTGACATTGAAAACCCGGAAAACAATGCCCGTCTGCAGGCTCACCTGGAGTCTGACGACTTCTTTGCTGTGGAAGAGTATCCGCAGTCACATTTTGAGATAGTCAGGGTGGAGCCTATTGCTGATGTCATTGATGCCACCCACCGGGTTTTTGGTAACATGACCATCCGTGGCATCACCCATGGGATTGCTTTTGATGCTACCATTGACATTCAGGCAGGCCAGCTGGTGGCTCTGGCAAATTTTGACCTCGACCGCACCCAATGGAACGTTCGTTTTGGTTCCGGAAGGTTCTTTGACGACCTGGGCGACCGGGCTATTAATGATTACTTTGGATTAGAGTTGAACCTTGAGGCTAATCTCTAGTTCAGCTTTTTTTTTTAATGACGGTACCGGGTTACCCCGAAAGGGGTGACCCGGTTTATTATTTCCTGGTGAACCGGACTATGCCAATGGCATTGACAACCAAGACGATAATTATTGCATGGCGAGCTCTTCCGTGTGGGGGAGGCAGGCAATGTGGTCTGTCCAATCAAATTTTAAACACATGAACCGAACACATGCGGGATCGGCGAAGCCAAACGCCCAGCTTTTAAATCCAGACCATTCGGGAACAGGATTTTTGACACACAGCAGGTAGATATTAATCGCCGGGAGCGGGTCGCTCTGAGGGGGCGGCTCATTTCAACCCAGGGCAACGTCCCGGGTAAAGGGGGCAACACCCCACCAACGCCCTCAAGGGGCAGTTCAATGAGCACATTAACCCATCAGCACATCAAAACGGAAAATCATCTGCCTCGTGTTCCCTGGGGCCTTCTATGTCTTCGATGGGAATGGCTTCCTGGTGCACAGGCAGTCCGGTAACATAAATAGCCTTATAGGGCGATGTAGGGCAGGCATATTCGCAGGCTCCGCAACCTACACAGAGTTCGGGATGGATTTCGGGAATGAAGAGGCCGTCTTGGTAAGGGACCATTTGCACTGCTTTGGTGGGGCAATGCTCTGAGCAGGCTCCGCAGTCTGTCCGGTCGACGGTTACCACACAGCTTTCTGTCAGGAATCTCACTTCGCCGATCTTGATCCGCTTTTTCTCCTCTTCGCTTTGCCTGGTGATGGCGCCGGTGGGGCATACTTCCGTGCACTTTACACAATCATAATTGCAGAAGTTCGCGTGGAAATCGAGCTTAGGCTGCATGAAGCCTTCCAGGCCAAAGCTATAAAACGAGGGAACGATCACCTTGGTTGGACATGCACTCACGCACAGGTAACAGGCAATGCAATGACTTTTGAAGTGATCGTGGCTGAGCGACCCCGGGGGGGTTACCGGTTTTTGGGTTTCGATGGGAATCATGCCGGGTTCGCTCATTCCTTGTGCAGGTGAGGCTTTGCGCAGTATGGGCAGGCTAACCAGTCCGGATGCCATGGTGAGCATGAATTTTCTTTTGTTGCCGTCGGTGGCAGGTGTTGTGGCTGGAGCTGTTTTTTTGCGGTTGCGCGTGTAATAGATCCCCTGGTTGGGGCAGGAAGCGATGCAATTGAAGCAGCTGATGCATCGGCTATGATCCACGCGCTTGGTTTTGCTGTCGAGGCATTCTGCCTTGCAGACCCATTCGCATTTTTTGCATTGCGTGCATGCTTTATCGTGAAAGGTGATCTGATAAAGGGGCTTTGATGAAATGAGACCAAGGGCGCTTCCCACCGGGCATAAGGTGTTGCAGAAAAGCCGGCCTCGCCAGGCAGCCATTACCCCAACGGTGAGCAGGATCGCCACCGACACCATCAGCACATCCGGGGGAAGGGTATGGAGTGTCCTGGGGGAGAGGATAAAGACATCAAAGGATTCAAGGGTAAACGCCAGTCCATTGTGAAGCCAGATGAATGCAGGCTGAAAGAGGCTGGTGGAAAGCTTGCCGAAATTAGCATAGGGATCCAAAAGGTTGACAAGAAACATGCTGCCGCTCAGCCAGAGGATCAAGGTGGCAGCCAGTATGCTGTACCTAAAAAATCGTTTCCTGTTGGATGTGAAATGGAATTTACGGCGTCTTCTTGGCCGGAGGCGCCGGGAGACAGCGTTGATGATATCCTGAAAGGTGCCAAGAGGACAAATTGTCGAACAGTATATCCGGCCTGCAAGGAGGCTGATGATAATGATAAGCAGAAAGCCCAGCGACGCGACGCTGAAAGCCAGGGCAAGGAAGCGCAATATTGAGGGGATGAACTGCAGGCGCAGCATGGTATCCGACATGCTGCTGAAAGGCTTCATGTCTATGCCCAAAAAAAGGAAAAGTAATGTGATAAATATTAGTAAGGATAGTATGATTCTCGCTATTCTGAGATGTGCCTGTTTCATTTTTCAAAGTTTTTCAAAAAGTCAAAAGGACGAAAGGACAAAAAGACAAAAAGACAAAAGGACAAAAAGACAAAAAGACAAAAAGACAAAAGGACAAAAGGACGAAAAGACAAAAAGACAAAAGGACGAAAAGACAAAGGTCAAAACGTCGAAAAGTCTGGGTCTGCGGCAATCTCAACCTCAACCTTAACTTAGAGCATTACCCTCTTGATGTTCAGCTTATCCAGGTCAATCTCCCCGATGCCCATTTCAGCGCCGATGCGCAGGTGTGCGATCCTTTCGGGGTCATGGTCCATCATTCGTGCGCCGGCAGCGTCTACAGCCACAATGTCTGAAGAAACCAGCAGGCTCTGCATTCTGGCGAGGTCAGCGGTGGATGTGCCACGCGGCCCGTTCTGTGTCATTACCAGGTAAGCATCTACGATGTTCAGGTCGGGTTTCCTGTAGAGGCAGAAATCGGCTATACACTGGTGCAGGTCGTTGCGGTGCCAGAACCGGCGGTCCCACACCACACCCATGAGGTTTTTCATGGCGATGGTAATGGTTGTGGAGGCGTGGTGTTTCATCACCGGGATGTTGATGAAGACGTCACTGGTTATCAATCTTTCATAAACTTTGGCTTTATGCAGTCTTTGGGCTCCGGGAATGTCCACTTCTGTGTAATATCTTTCCAGGTGTGCGTGCAGCATCTGTGCGCCAGCTTTCTCTACGGCCTCAGCTACACCTGAATTGGCGTAGGATCTTTCCCAGTTGTCGCATGTATTGTCGAACACAAGTACACGACGGGCACCTGCCTCAAAACAATCTTCCACTATGGCGGTCATCAGCTCAGGGTTGGTGTTGGCCGCCCGCTCAGGCGGCACATCCCAGCTTGCATTGGGTTTCAGGGCCACTGTTTGCCCGGGCCTGATATACTTTTCCATGCCGCCCATCTCTTCCATGGCCCGTCTGTAAAGCTCAACGGGGCTGCCTCCGCGTACGGCAACAAGATCATAATTGCCCGGCCCGCTTGTTGAGGGCTGCATGGCAAGTGCCGGGATCCTCCCCAAGGTGGAAGCGTACAGACTTCCCAATGCGGAATAAATGGCCCCTTTTCGTAAGAATTGTCTTCTGTCCATATCTAAGGTCTAAATGTCAAAATGTCAAAAAGTCCGGGTGTACCATGAAGCCTGGGTTTTTGGGCATGATTTGGCAGTTGTTGGGTTTGGTTTTCAGCAAGAGCTATTTCTGCAGCATTGACTGAACCGGTGTTTTGCCGCACAGCCCAAGTACTTGCCAACAGCCATTTCCGGCAAAAATGGAACTGGCCAAGTACGGCTTTGAACCATTTCCTGCTGACAGGCTTCTTTTTGCTTCCCGCTTCTTACTGCCTTCTTCTTACTTCCAGTGCCCAGTGCCAGACTTTGTTTACAAATATATCACTTTACCCAAAGTTTTATTATTTTTGAGGGTCCATAAACCTCCCGGGAGGCTTATTTATAATGAGTTTAAGAAAATCGCGATAAAATAAACCACCATGTTTCAAAGTAAACCCGCTGCAGTTGCTGCCATAAGCCGGCCAAATATCCGGGCCCTTGTGTTTGACGTTTTGGCTATCACCTTTATATATCTTGTGCCAACCATATCTCACCTCCTAAGCATAAAGCTGTACCTGCTGGAGCCGATGCGCATCATGCTGATCCTTGCCATGGTGCATACCCGCAGGGAGAATCCGTACATCCTTGCCCTCACATTGCCTTTCTTTTCCTATATGATATCGGGTCACCCGCTACTGGTAAAATCCGGCCTCATTGCCATTGAGCTCACAGCCATGGTGTTTGTTTTCTTTACCCTGGTGCGTTACATGCATCGTTTTGCGGCCATTTTCGCCAGCATCTGGATCAGCAAGCTGCTTTACTACGGACTGAAATACATTGCCGTGCTTACCATACTTCCTGAGGAGCCGCTGGTTGGAACACCCCTGCTTTTGCAGCTGGGCACGTCAACTGTCTTTAGCCTTTATGTATGGATGATGTTCAGGGAGAATCCGCGTAAGACCTCATAAGAGACCGCCCTGGTATCTTTTTCACTATTTTTGTAGCCATGATTATTCTTGGTAACTGTATTCTCTCTGATGACATTTATGAAGAGAGGTTTGTGTGTGATCTGCCATTGTGCAAGGGCGGTTGCTGCGTGCAGGGCGATGCCGGGGCGCCGCTGGAGGAGGAAGAACTGGCCGTTCTGGAAAAGATTGCCGGAAGAGTGGCGCCCTTTATGATTGCTGAAGGCATCGCAGCCGTCGATCAGCAGGGCTATTGGGTTAAGGATGGAGACGGTGATCTGACGACCCCGCTGGTTGACGGCAAGCAATGTGCTTATGTATACTATGATAAAACAGGTATCGCTTTCTGTGCCATCGAGCGCGCCTGGGAAGAAGGCCTGATCGACTTCCGAAAACCGCTTTCCTGTCACCTCTATCCGATACGGATCACCAAACACCCCGGGTATGATGCCCTGAACTACCATCGCTGGCCTGTCTGTGACCCCGCCCGCCGGAAAGGGAAAATGCAGAAAGTACGCGTGTATCGTTTTCTGAAAGAGGCACTTACAAGGAAGTACGGCAGCGAGTGGTACGAGGAGCTGGAGTCGTATATCCGGTATAGTTACCAGGAGCACCGAAGTTAGTTACTTCTTGCTTCCACTTCCCGTCCACGTCTCCACATCCTCCAGCCTGGGCGCCGGCACATCCAGCTTCTTCTTCTTCCGCAACCCGCAAAGCTGATTAAACACCTTATTCGGGTTGGCCTCCTGCAGGCTGCTGAGGTCGGGGTACCCGGCATCCGGGATAAGGCTTGCCCAGGGCTCCGGGATGCCGGCACCGGCAAACTCGTTGCTGCCTGTTGCGGCACTGCTGCCTTTTTCAGGGCGCATTTGCGGAAAAAACAGTACATCCTGGATGCTGTTGCTGTTGGTAAGGATCATGGCCAGCCTGTCGAGCCCAATACCCAGTCCTGCCGTCGGAGGCATGCCGGTTTCAATGGCACGCAGAAAGTCTTCGTCCAGCACCATTGCTTCCGGGTCGCCGCGGCGGCCCAGCTCCAGTTGTTCCTCGAAGCGCGCCCGCTGGTCTATGGGGTCATTCAACTCACTGAAGGCATTACTGATCTCCTTGCCGTTGCAAATCGCTTCAAAGCGTTCTGCCAGCCCAGGCTTGCTGCGGTGCTTCTTCGCCAGGGGCGACATCTCAACCGGGTAGTCGGTTATGAAAGTAGGCTGAATGAGATGCGGCTCGCACTTTTCGCCGAAAATCTCATCGATCAGTTTGCCACGACCCATGGTTTTGTCCGTCTCCACGCCGATGCTGTCTGCAAAATCCCGCATCGCCTGCTCGTCCATCTCAGACACATCCGTGCCCGTGAAGTGCCCGATGGCTTCATACATGGTATAGCGTTTCCACGGGCGCCTGAAGCTGAGTGTGTGTTCACCCACCTGAACCTCTGCGGTGCCGTGAATTTCAATTACGATCTTTTCGATCATCTCTTCAACCAGATCCATCATCCACTCATAATCCTTATATGCCACATAAAGCTCCATCTGGGTGAACTCCGGATTGTGAAACCGGCTCATTCCCTCGTTGCGGAAATCCTTTGCGAACTCGAACACACCGTCGTAGCCGCCCACGATCAGCCTTTTCAGGTATAATTCATTGGCAATGCGCAGGTAAAGCGTGGTGTCCAGCTTGTTATGATGGGTCTTGAACGGTTTGGCCGCTGCGCCGCCATAGATCGGCTGAAGCACGGGCGTCTCCACTTCCAGGTAGCCCTTGTCAAGCAGAAAGTCGCGCATGCTCTGGATCATCCGGGCACGCTGACGAAACACCTCTTTAACCTCCGGGTTTACGATCAGGTCAAGGTGCCGTTGCCTATAGCGCTGCTCCGGGTCGGTGAAGGCGTCATACACCTTACCGTCCTTTTCCTTTACGATGGGAAGGGGACGCAATGACTTGCACAGCATGGTGAAGGATTTCACGTGGATGGTTGTCTCACCCATTTTTGTGGTGAACACGTGACCTTTTACACCAATGATGTCGCCGATGTCCACCAGGCGCTTGAATACCGTGTTGTACATGGTTTTGTCTTCCCCCGGGCAGATCTCATCCCGGTTGAAATAGAGCTGGATCCTGCCACTCTCGTCCTGCAGCTCAGCGAAAGAGGCACTCCCCATGATGCGCCTTCCCATGATGCGGCCTGCTACTTGTATATCCTGGAACAAGCTTTTGTCTTTCGGGTATTTTTCCCTGATGTCCACTGCTGTGGCATTTACCTCAAAGGTTTCAGAGGGATAAGGGTCAATCCCCAGCTCGCGAAGCTTTTCCAGTGCCTCGCGACGAATTGCTTCTTGTTCGGTTATTTTTGTGTGCATTGTCATTAGCTTTGTAATTTTGCAAAAGTAATCATTTATGCTAAAAGCCAATAGCTAACAGCCAACAACCAAAAAGCAGACTTTTAGCCTTTCAATACGAATACTTTAAATATGGGAAGAAGACATAAACGACCATTGCCGCTGCTTGAGCGGGTAGAGATCACCGGTGTGGCGGCAGAAGGCAAGGCGCTGGCCAGGGTCAACGATAAGGTATTGTTCGTGCCGTTTGCCGCACCCGGCGATGTGCTGGATGTGCAGGTCCGGAGATCCAGGAAGCAGTACATGGAAGGAGAGGTGGTCAGGGTGCATAGCCTTTCTCCCATGCGGGTTGAACCTTTTTGCGAACATTTTGGCACCTGCGGAGGCTGCAAATGGCAGCACCTGCCCTATGAGAAACAGCTGGAGTTCAAACAACAGCAAGTCACCGACAACCTTGAACGCATCGGAAAGCTGGACCCTGGCCTGGTAAAGGTGTATCCTATCGCCGGATCGGATAAAACCACATTTTACCGGAATAAGATGGAATACACCTTCAGCAACAGAAGATGGCTGTCGCGCGACGAGATTGATTCGGAGCGTGCCATCGACGAGGTGGAAGGCCTGGGCTTGCACGTGCCCGGAATGTTTGATAAGGTCCTGGATATTAAAAAATGCTGGCTGCAGGAGGATCCTTCCAATTCCATTCGCCTGGCCATTAAAGAGATCGCCCTGGAAAAGGGCTTTTCGTTCTTTGACCTGCGTGCCAATGAGGGCCTGATGAGAAACCTGGTTATCCGCAATACGCCCGACGGACAGGTGATGGTGCTGATGATCTTTGGCCAGGATGACCCGGAAGCGATTGCCGGTACGATGCAGGCCATCCATCAACGTTTTCCCGGATTGCACTCCCTGGCCTATATGGTAAACACCAAGCGCAACCCCAGCATGGCAGACCTGGAGCCGGTCATTTTCAAGGGAAGCCCCTTCCTTGAAGAGCACATGGAAGAACTGGTGTTTCATGTAGGCCCGAAATCTTTTTTCCAGACAAACTCGCTTCAGGCACGGGTGCTTTATGGCGTGGTCAGGAATTTTGCAGGGCTGCAGGGACATGAGGTATTGTTTGACTTGTACACAGGTACGGGCAGCATCGCATGCTTTCTGGCACCAAAGGCCGGAAAGGTGGTGGGCATCGAGTATGTGGATGAAGCTGTGACCCACGCCCGGAGCAATGCCCGGTTGAACAGCCTCGGCAACACTGTTTTCGTGGCTGGCGATATGGCCGATGTGTTCGATGAATCCCTTATGGATAAGGAAGGGTATCCGCACGTGATCGTAACCGACCCGCCCCGGGCAGGGATGCATCCTAAAGTAGTAAAACAGATTTTGCAAAGCGGGGCTGAACGCATCGTGTATGTGAGCTGTAATCCCGCAACACAGGCCCGTGATGCGGAGTTGCTAAGCAGCCGTTACAAGGTGGTGAAAAGCCAGGCGGTCGACATGTTTCCGCAAACACAGCATGTGGAGAATGTTTTGTTGTTGAAAAGGGTGTGAGGTTGCCTGGGGCAGTCCTGATGATTGATGGTGTTGCGGTGCGTTAAAGGGTTACAAGGTTATGGAGTTATGGAGTTAAAGGGTTAACGAGTTATGGAATTACAGGGTTATGGAGTTATGGAGTTAAAGGGTTAAAGGATTGAGGGTTAAAGATATATGGGATTATGGGGTTTGTGTTGGAATGGGTATGGGGGTTAGAGGTTTGAAGTTCCTGGCCGCAGCAACTGGGCTGCGGAGATGAACCAGTAAAATCCACAGAGTTAATGAAGGAGGTATTTATGGAGAAAAGTTTGCAGTTACACATTTTCGGACGCGTTCAGGG
>SL_5KL_010_SEDDRAFT_10000272_pt1 | contig 33242 bp, 30 predicted proteins | sample SodLakKL_010_SED_FD_9118 | JGI IMG/M metagenome (IMG submission 9118) | reverse complement strand
CCCTCGCCCGCCACGACTGCATCGTCGCCGGCGATATCGGCTGCTACACCCTCGGCGTCATGCCGCCCTTCGAGGCAATGGACACGTGTGTATGCATGGGCGCAAGCGTCGGCGTCGGTCTCGGTCTGCGCCACGCCCTACCGGCTGATCAGGCGCGGCGCGTGGTGAGCGTCATCGGCGACAGTACCTTCGTGCACACCGGCCTGCCCGGGCTGGCCGAGATGGCCTACAACCCGCCGTCCACCGGACACGTCCTGCTCATTCTCGACAACGACACCACGGCCATGACCGGCCTTCAGGAGCATCCGGGGACCGGCCGGCAACTAAGCCACCATCCGGCCACCAGCAAGCTCAACTACGAGGCGGTCGCCCTGGCGATGGGCATTACCCGCGTCCACACGGTGGATCCGGTGGAAGCGCAGGAGGAGTTCGAGCAGCTGCTCACCGACGCGATGGCCGCCGACGAGCTCACGCTGATCGTGGCCCGACGGCCCTGCCCGCTGGCCAGCCGGCGACTGGCGGCTTTCCAGGCCGAGCAGGAGTCGTGCTCATGAGCGACGGCCACGGTGTGACCAACATCGTCATCGCCGGACTCGGCGGCCAGGGCATCGTCACCGGATCCGATATCCTGGCCCAGGCCGCTTTCCTGGCCGGTTACGACGTGAAGAAAAGCGAGATCCACGGCATGAGCCAACGTGGCGGCTCGGTCAGCAGCGACATCCGCTTCGGCCCCCGCGTCCACAGCCCCATGGTGCCGCACGCCCAGGCCGACTTCCTGATCATTTCGGAGTCGTCCCAAGTGCTGCCCAACCGCCACCGACTCGCCCCGCGGGGACGGCTGATCACCCCGGACGCCGTCCCCCAGCTGTTTCAGGGCGATGCCTCGCAGCACGCCGCGCGCATGATCAACGTGGCCCTGCTCGGCGTGCTCAGCGCGCACCTGGACATCCCCGAAACCCATTGGATGGACGCCATTCGCGGTCAGCTGCCGGAGAAGTTGCAGGCGATGAACCTGCACGCATTCCGCCAGGCGCGGGGTATCGAGGCCCTGTTCGGCACCCTGACCGGCGAAGTACGGCCCCGCCCGACCGCGTGAAGAGGAATACCATGCACCAGCCAGGCACACCGACCCAGGAGCAACCGACCTTCCTCCCGCGCAGCGCCCCCGACTACCTGCCGGAACCGCAACTGCGCGAACTCCAGCTCACCCGCCTGCAGGCCATAGTCACGCGGGCGTACGAGCGCGTGCCGCTGTTCCGCGAGCGCTGCGAGCAGCGGGGGGTGCAACCCTCCGACCTGCGTCAGCTGGCCGACATCCAGCATCTGCCGTTCACCGTCAAGAACGACCTGCGCGATACCTACCCCTTCGGCCTGTTTGCCAGCCCGCGCGAGGAGATCGTCCGCCTTCACGCCTCCAGCGGGACCACCGGCAAGCCGATCGTGGTGGCGTACACCCAGGACGATCTGGACGTCTGGTCCGAGGTCATGAGCCGGACCTTCGCCGCTTGTGGCGTCCACGCCGGCGACATGGTTCAGAACGCCTTCGGTTACGGGCTGTTCACCGGGGGGCTTGGCGCGCACTACGGCGCCGAGGAGCTGGGGGCCACGGTCATCCCCATCTCCGGGGGCAATACCGAGCGGCAGATGATGGTGATGCGCGATTTCGGGGTTACCGCGCTGTGCGCCACCCCCAGCTACTTCCTTCATCTGCTGGAACGCGCCCGCGAGGCGGACATCGACTGGCCGAACCTGCCCCTGCGTGTGGGGATCTTCGGCGCCGAGCCGTGGACCGAGGCAATGCGCCAGCGCATCGAGCAGGAGAGCGGTATTCGTGCCTACGACATTTACGGCCTCTCCGAGATCATCGGCCCCGGCGTGGGCAGCGAGTGCTGTGCCCAGGACGGGCTGCACATCTTTGAGGACCATTTCTATCCGGAGATCATCGATCCCGAGTCCGGCGCCCCGCTGCCCGATGGCGAGGAGGGCGAGCTGGTGCTCACCACGCTGAGCAAGCAGGCCATGCCGATGATTCGCTACCGCACCCGGGATCTGACCACGATCATCCCTGAGCGCTGCCGCTGCGGGCGCACGCTGCGCCGCATTCAGCGCATCGGCCGGCGTAGCGACGACATGTTCATCATCCGCGGCGTGAATGTCTTCCCCGCTCAGGTGGAAACGGCGCTGCTCCAGGTCGAAGGCACCCTGCCCCACTATCAGATCACCCTCAGCCGCAAGGGGAGCCTCGACCAGATGGAGGTGGCCGTGGAGGTCACCGAGGCGGTCCTGAGTGATACCGTCGGGGGGATGGAGGCGCTGCAGAAGCAGGTCGCCGATGCGCTTGAACACATCATCGGGTTGCGCGTTGGTGTCCGCCTGGTCGAGCCGCAAAGCCTCCCGCGCAGCGAAGGCAAGGCCAAGCGAGTCTTCGACAACCGCGAGGGGTGACCATGAAGTTCAAGCAGTTATCACTCTTTCTTGAGAACCAACCTGCACACCTCAAGCAACCGTGCCGGATCCTCGCCGAGGCCGGCATCGACATCCGCACCCTCTCTTTGGCGGATGCGGACCAGTTCGGCATCCTGCGTCTGATCGTCGCCGACTGGGAGCGCGCCAAGCACGTCCTCGAGGAGGCCGGCTGCGCCGTTCGAGTCGATGAAGTGGTAGGACTGGAGGTGGCCGATGAGTGCGGCGGCATGGCTCACGTCCTGGAGGTCCTCGAGCAGGGCGGCCACAACGTGCTCTACACCTACGCCTTCACCTTCGGCGAGGCCGGGCGTGCGGTGCTGTTCATGCGCTTCGAGGATCCGGACGCCGCCATCGCCGCGCTGCAGGCCGGCCAGATCCATGTCCTCGATCCGGTGCGCTGGCTTAAACGCACCGAATGAGCCGATCATTGGGGGATGGCTCAGCCGCCGGTGGCGCTCATGTTGCGGATCACCTGCGGCTGGCCGCTCTCCGGCGCCGCGAACTCGTGGTGTGCCGGCTTGCTGGCCAGCGCCGTGCGGATCCCGGCCTGCAGGCGACCCTGGACCGTGACCTCCTCCCCGCCGGCGCGCAGGATCGAGCGCAGGTCAACCGCGCCCTCGTGGCCCAGACACGGCAACAAAAGCCCCTCGGCATTCACCCGAACCCGGTTGCAACTCGGACAGAAGCAGCTCGAATGAGGGGAAATGAAGCCCACCCGAGTGGCGCTGCCCACTACCTGCCACTCCCTGGAGGGGCCGCCGGACGGCCTAAGCCGGGCCCCCTCCAGGGCGTAGCGCTGCTCGATGAGCGCCCGCACCTCCTCCGAAGGCATGAACACCTCACCCTGATTGCCTCCAGGGGCACGCCCGAACGGCATCTCTTCGATAAAACAGATGTCCAGCCCCCGCGCCAGCGCAAAGTCGACCAGCGGCAGGATCTCGTCCTCGTTGCGACCGCGCATCGCCACGGTGTTGAGACGGATCCGCGTAAACCCGACCCGCAGCGCGGCATCGATGCCCTCGAGCACCCGGGCCAGGCGTGGGCTTCCCGTCAGACGCCGGAAGCGCTCGGCATCGAGGGTATCCAGACTGATATTCAGACGCTGCACCCCGGCCGCCCGCAACTCCCGCGCGCAACGCGCCAGCTGCGTGGCATTGGTCGTCATCACTAGTTCCTCGAGCCCCTCGATGGCTCCGAGACGCCGCGCAAGCCCCAGCACCCCCCGACGCAGCAGCGGCTCGCCACCGGTGATGCGGACCTTGCGCACGCCCAACGCGACGAACCCCGCCGCCACCTGGTGTAGTTCTTCCAGGGATAAGACCTCGGAACGTGGCACGAAGCGCACCGCCGTGCCCATGCAGTAGAGACAGCGCAGATCGCAGCGGTCGGTGACCGACAGGCGCAGATAATCAACCCGGCGCCCCTGGGCATCAACCAGCGGCTGGGGTTCAGCATCCATGGCAGCCCTCCCTTGCCGGCGAGACGCCCCCGCCTAACGCAGCCGCAAGACGGCGTACAACGACGCCGCGCCGAGGACCGTGAAGCCGAAGAAGCTGGCCACCGGGAGCGGGATCCCGAATAGCACCGCGGCCTCGGCACAGTCCGTGTTGCCGGTCACCAGCTCGATGAGGACCTCCTGCCAGGGCAGCACCTGCAGCATGACCTCGGGGCTCATCCCGCAGTCCACGACGTCTGGATTCCACATGACATAGAGGTGCCGACCGGCGGCAGCCAGGCCTGCGCCGCTGACCGCCGCCAGAGCCCCACCGAGCACCCAACGCCCCCAGCCCCAGCGTGGCCAGAGCAGCACACCAAGCACAGCCACACCCATCAACAGGGCCAGGATGCCGCGTTGCGTCCAGCACAGCGAGCATGGCTCCAGCCCACCCCAGTGCTCCGCCCCGGCAACCACCGCCCCGGCCGCTGCGGCCAGAATCGCAACCACCCCGAGAAGGGGGCGGCCCCGCCATGCGCTGGTCTCGTTCATCGCCCGTGCCACCGGCTCCGTCACACCACCTCATCGATGGGGAAGATGGTATCAGCCCTGGCGCCGCGACGGCTGCCCGCCCGAGCCGTTGCCGACGCCTCTGCGCACCTGGCTCGCGCCGCAGCGGTATCGATGCGATTCCATCGATCCATGTAGACTTGCGCCGTTATCGACCGTTCCACGACTGCAATCAGGAGGACCCGCCCATGTACAAGGACTGGGCCAGCACCGCCGACGAGCTCTCCGCGCTGTTCAAGGAGGTCCGCAAGGGCCAGCCGGATGTCGCCAAGGGATTCTCCGCCATCGCCCAGGCGGCCACGGCCGACGGCGCCCTCTCCCCCAAGACCAAGGAGCTCATCGCCGTCGCCATCAGCGTAGCGACCCGGTGTGACGGCTGCATCGCCTTCCACACCAAGGCGGCGGTTAAACACGGCGCCACCCGAGAGGAGATCCTCGAGATGATCGGCGTGTCCGTCTACATGGGGGGCGGCCCCTCGCTGACCTACGGCGCCCAGGCCCTGGAGGCCTTCGACCAGTTCGCCGCCGAGCACTAGTGCGGTAAAACGCCCACTTGGACGCCGGGCGCTTGATTCCCATCAAAACCACACCGTACGGTGGGGCGTCTTTCGCGCCCTGCCGTACGGCAATCCGGAGTGCACGCAGATCGCATGGAACAATACCCCCCCAAACGACGAGTGCTTGAGCAGTTCGCGATCATCGCCAAGGCATTCGGGCACGAGTACCGTCTGGAACTGCTCGAACTGGTGGCCCAGCGCGAGCGCAGCGTAGAAGCCCTGACCCAGTTGACCCAACTGCCGGTGGGCAGCGTCTCGCAGCACCTCCAGCAACTGCGGCGTGCCGGTCTGGTCAGCGCGCGCAAGGAGGGCAAGTATGTCTACTACTCCCTTGCCGACGCCGAGGTCCTGACCTTGATGGCGACCCTACGCCGGGTCGCCGAACGCAACCTCGCCGAGGTCAACCAGCTGGTGGCGCAGTACTTCGACGACCATCAGGAGTTGGACACCCTCTCCCCGGAGCAGCTGCTCGAACGCCTGCAGCGCGACGAGGTGACCCTGATCGATGTCCGCCCGCCGGAGGAGTACGCCTCCGGTCACCTGCCAGGCGCCATCAACATCCCCGTGGAGGAGCTGGAGGCGCATCTGCAGGACCTGCCTGCCGGGCAACAGGTGGTCGCCTACTGCCGCGGGCCATTCTGCGCCCTCTCCCGCGATGCCGTGCGCCGGCTGCGCCAATCCGGCATCGACGCCACCCGGCTCAATCAAGGCTTCCCGGAGTGGAAGGCCGAGGGCTTGCCGATTCATTAACGCGGCGCTCCACCCCTCACCAGCTCAGCCACTTGCGACACTCTGCGGCGGCGTCGGCGGCCACGGCCTCGGCATCCACCTGCTCCGGGCGCCACTCGCGCACCTGCCCCTGGCACTCCAGGTGCAGCACCGGGTACTGCGGTCGCGCGGTATCCCCGTGCAGCGCCGGGAACGCAAAGGAGGGCTTGTGATAGAGGCGCCCCTCGACGGTGTACACGCACCCGCAGTCCGGCTCGCCGGCGACCGTCAGCCGAGCCCAGTGCTCGTTGTGCTCGACGATGGCCGCATAACCCTCGGCGTTGAGCACGTCGCGGGCCTGCCACAGACCCGGCAGAACCGCCTCCTGAAAGCTGTGTGCGAGGATCTGCTCTGCCTCGCGAAGCTGCGCCTGCGCCGCCTCGGCATCGGCCATCTGCGGCTCACCGCTGTTAAGCAGTCGTCTCAGCCAGCGCCTCATCGTGGGTCCGACCTCCCCTTCGCACGCCCCCCATCGCCAGGCGGCGGCCAGCCCCGGCGCCGTCGGCGGCGCTCATCCAGGTAACGGAACAGGCGCTCGAGCTTTGGCTCGGGGATGGCACTGACCTGATCCGCCTGCTGTGCATCGGCGCGGAACGCCGCCCACAGCCCCCAGGCCATCAGCAAAAGGATCAGCGACAGCGGCAAGGCCGCCGCAATCGTCACCGTCTGCAGCGCCTGCAGCCCGCCGGCGATCAACAGCACGGCGGCCACCGCACCGGTCATGGTGCTCCAGAAGATCTTCTGCAGCAGCGGCGGGTTGGGGTTGCCGCCGGAGGCCAGGACATTCATCACCAGCGCGCCTGAGTCGGCCGAGGTGACGAAATAGCCGACCACCACGGCAGTCGCCAGCGGGACCGTGATGGCAGCCAGGGGCAAGGCCTCGAGCATGGCGTAGAGCGCCTGCGGCACGCTCTCCTGCACCACCGCCGAGATGCCGGCGCCGGCCTGCTCCAGGTGCAGCGCCCCGGCCCCAAAGGCGGTCAACCACACAAAGGTAAACAGCGTCGGCACCAGCAACACGCCGAGGATGAACTCCCCCACGGTCCGTCCCCGGGATACCCGGGCGATGAACATGCCCACAAAGGGACACCAGGAGATCCACCACCCCCAGTAGAACAGCGTCCAGTCCGCCTGCCAGTCGGGGCTGCGAAAGGCGTCGGTGCGGAACGTCAGCTCCACCAGCCCATCGATGTAGTGGCCCACGGACTCGAAGAACCCGGCCAGCACCAACCGCGTCGGCCCGGCAACCAGCACGAAAAGCATCAGCGCCGCACCGAGGAACAGGTTCGCGCGGGAGAGCAAACGGATCCCGTTGTTCAGCCCACTGACCACGGAGATGGTCGCCACCCCCATGATGGCGATGATCAGCCCGATCTGGTGGGTCAGCGACTCTTCCAGCAACCCGACCCGGGCCAGCCCGGAGTTGACCTGCATCACCCCCAGCCCCAGGGAGGTCGCCACCCCGAGCACCGTCCCCACGACTGCCATGGTATCGACCAGATCACCGATCACGCCGTGAATCCGCGGGCCCAGCAGCGGATAGAGCGCCGAGCGCAGCGAAAGCGGCAGGTCATGGCGGTAGGAGAAGAACGCCAGTGAGAGGGCGACGATGATATAGATCGCCCACGGGTGCAGCCCCCAGTGAAAGAAGGTGATCTGCAGCGCCTCAAGGGCCGCATCCGGCGTGCCGGGCTCGGCACGGGGCGGCTCGGCGTAGTGCATCAGCGGCTCGGCAACGCTGTAGAACAGCAGACCGATGCCCATGCCCGCCGAGAAGAGCATGGCGAACCAGGAGAGGTAGCTGTATTCCGGATACGAGTCGGGCGGCCCCAGGCGCAACCTGCGAAAATCCGGGCGCAGCAGCACGACGATCACGAAACCGAGGAGGAAGGCGACCACGCCGGTGTAGACCCAGCCCAACTCCACCGCGATGAAGGCCTGGACCTGGGCGATCCACTCGCCCATCGCCTCGGTCCACACCGCCGCGGCCACCACCAGGGCCACGACCAGTGCCGCGGCGGGGAGAAAGACCCTAGGGTACATGACGCCTGCGGCCGGCCCTGACAGCGCGAGACGGACCCCCCGTCACGCTACTCACGCTCCCAGTCCATGCTCCGCCGCACGGCCTTCTGCCAGCCGCGGTAGAGCCGATCGCGCTCATCGGCAGCCATGGCGGGCTCGAAAACACGCTCCAGGGTGATCTGGCGGGCGACGCTCTGTTGATCCCAGACCCCCTCGGCGATGCCGGCCAGGTAGGCCGCCCCCAGGGCCGTGGTCTCGATGATTTCGGGCCGCTCCACGCGCACCCCCAGCAGATCGGCCTGGAATTGCATCAGCACGTTGTTGGCCACCGCCCCGCCATCGACCCGCAGCGCCTTGAGCGGCAACCCGGAATCGCGCCCCATGGCGTCGATCACGTCCTTGGTCTGGTAGGCCAGGGCATCCAGCGTGGCGCGGGTGATGTGCTCCTTGCGCGTCCCCCGGGTCAGCCCGAAGATCGCCCCCCGGGCGTACATGTCCCAGTACGGGGCACCGAGCCCGGCAAAGGCCGGCACGACGTAGACCCCGCCGGCGTCCTCGACCTTGCCGGCGAAGTACTCCGAATCCTCGGCGGAGTCGATCAGCTTGAGCTCGTCACGCAGCCACTGGATCGCCGCACCGGCGATGAAGATCGCCCCCTCCAGGGCGTACTCCACCCGGCCGTCGATGCCCCAGGCAATGGTCGTCAGCAGCCCCGACTCCGAGGCCGCCGGCTGCTCACCGGTATGCATCAGCAGGAAACAGCCGGTGCCGTACGTGTTCTTGGCCATCCCCGGCTCGAAGCAGGCCTGACCGAAGAGTGCCGCCTGCTGGTCGCCGGCGATCCCGGCGATGGGGATCTGTGCGCCGCCGAGCATGTCCGGGTCCGTGGTCCCGAAACGCCCGCAAGAGGGACGCACCTCCGGCAGCAGCGCCCGTGGGATCGCCAGCGCTTCGAGAAGCTCGTCGTCCCAGGTCAGACGATGGATGTCGTAGAGCATGGTGCGCGAGGCGTTGCTGTAGTCGGTGACGTGGCACGCCCCGCGGGTCAGGTTCCAGACCAGCCAGGTGTCCATGGTGCCGAACAGCAGCTCGCCCTGCTCGGCGCGTTCGCGCACTCCCGGCACGTTGTCCAGGAGCCAGCGGATCTTGGTCCCGGAGAAATAGGCGTCCACCACCAGCCCCGTGGTCTCGCGCACCTTGCGCTCCAGGCCACGCTCTTTGAGCGACTCACAAAGCTCGGCAGTGCGCCGATCCTGCCAGACGATCGCATTGTGAACGGGGCGGCCGGTGTGCCGATCCCAGATCACGGTGGTCTCGCGCTGGTTGGTGATGCCGATGGCGTACAGCTCCGCCGGTTTAACCCCGTGCACCTCCAGGACTTCGCGCACCACGCCCATCTGCGCGCCCCAGATCTCCATGGCGTCGTGCTCCACCCACCCGGGGTGCGGGTAATGCTGCGTCAGCTCCTTCTGCGCGATACCGACGACCCGCGCCTGGCGATCAAAGAGGATCGCGCGGCAGCTGGTGGTGCCCTGATCCAGGGCCAGGATATAGCGCTGCTGCATGGCCTCGACTCCTTCGCTGCGTCCCCGGGCCACCGGCAACCACCCGCCGGTGCCCCGATCATCGCTGTCCTGCCCGCGATTGCAAAGAGGCGCGCGAGACTTTGCCGCTGCCGCACCCTTCCTTGCTACGGTGCAAGGGCGTGTTAGCGTCGACCCATGCTGCCAGTCAGGAGTCAGCCCGATGAGCGGACGGATCCCCGCAGGCCTCGATCGCCCCTACGACCTGATCGTCATCGGTGCCGGGATCAATGGCGCCGGGATCGCCCGGGACGCCGCCCTGCGCGGACGCCGTGTGCTGGTCCTGGAGCAGGACGACATCGGCGGGGCCACCTCGGCCTGGAACAGCCGACTGGTCCACGGCGGGCTGCGCTACCTTGAACACGCCGAGATCGGGCTGGTTCGCGAATCCCTGCGCGACCGGGAGATCCTGCTGCGCACCGCGCCCCACCTGGTCACGCCCCTGCCCCTGCTCATCCCCCTCTACACCGGGCAGCGCCGGGGTCCCCGATTGGTGCGCCTGGGCATGCTCGCCTACGACCTCCTCTCCCTCGACAAAAGCCTGCCCTGGCATCGCATGTACGACCGCACCACACTCCGTGCCGCCGAGCCGGGCCTGGCCGAGGAGGGGCTGCTCGGCGCCGCACGCTACTACGACGCCCAGGTGGCCTACCCGGAGCGACTGACCCTGGAGAACCTCCTCTGCGCCCGCGCCCACGGGGCGACGATCTACACCCACGCCCGGGCCATGCGGGCGCAGCGCGAGCCAGCCGGCAACCGCATCACCGGGGTGGAGATCGAGGACCAGCTCACCGGTGAGATCGCCCACGCCCACGGCGACGCCTTGATCAACGTCGCCGGTCCCTGGGTGGACGAGCTGCTGGGGGCCACGGTGCCGGAACTCCCACGGCAGATTGGTGGCACCAAGGGCACCCACATCGTCGTGCCGCCGTTTCCTGGCGCCCCGGGGCACGCACTCTATGCCGAGGCCGGACAGGACGGGCGGCCCTACTTCACCCTGCCCTGGAACGGGCTTTATCTCATCGGCACCACGGATACCCGCTACGAAGCCGACCCCGGGACAGCGACCCCCACCGAGGACGAGATCGACTACCTGCTGGAGGAGACCAACCGGCTGATCCCCGGCGCCGGCCTTCGCCGGGATCAGGTCCTCTACGCCTACAGCGGTGTACGCCCCCTGCCCTACGTCGCCGACGGCGACACCGGCGCCATCACCCGGCGCCACCTGATTGTCGATCACCACGATCAGGCGCCGGGATTGTGGTCGGTGATCGGCGGCAAACTCACCACCTACCGTCATCTGGCGCAAGAGGCGGTCGAGCGGATCGGCCAGGTACGCGGCTGGCGCCTGCCCCCGTGCCCGACGCGCCACCGTCCCCTGCCGGGGGCGGCGACCCCGGACCTGGCGACCTTCCGGCGTCGCCTCGCCGCCAGTCACGGGCTGACCCCGACGCTGGCCCAGCGACTGGTCGATCTCTACGGGGTGCAGGCTGAGGAGATCGCCCAGCGTATGAGCGAAGACCGCCGACTGCAGGAGGTCTTCAGCCCGCAGACCGGGGCGGTCGCCGCCGAGCTGGTCCACGCCTTTGAGACGGAGATGGCCGAGACACTCACCGACGCGCTCATGCGTCGCACGATGGTCGGTCTGGGACCAGCGGCGGGACTGGATGCCGTGGACGCCGCGGCGCGTATCGCCGGCGAGCATCTGGGGTGGGGGCGCGAGCGCATGGCGACGGAGGTGGAGGGCTTCCGTACCTACATCGCCCGCCTCCGCCCGGGTGGTGGCACGCCAAAACCCTAGCGCGCCGGATCGGCCTGCTCGCTGGCGACCCGCTGCCGCGCACGCCGGGCGCGGACGCGCAGGAGCGTCCAGACGATGGAGACGGCAGCGGCCGGCAGCGCGAGCCAGCGCAGTAGCTCATGGAGCGGCAGAGCGCCGGCCATGTTCCAGTCCGGTAAATAGAGCCGCGCGGCCACCGAGCCACTGAGGAGGGTGAAGGTCAGCACCGTGGCCGCGTAGTACGGCTCACGCCGGCGCACGCCAGCCGCGGCGAAGGCCACGACATGCGCCAGGAAGATCAGTAACAGCAGGGTGAGCCCGTGATCGCTCATGACAGCGCGTTCTCCTGCCTCGGACGAAAGGGCCGCACCATCATAGCGTCCGACGGCGCCACCGGCCACGGCCGCACCGCCGCGGGACCGGGCGGCGACGTGGGCCGCGGTCAGTCGGCGGCGGCCCCCGGCTCGAAGTCGAGCTCGGCCAGCTCGCCCAGCACCGCACTGGCGATGTTGGTCAGGTGGGCGGCCACGCGCTTGTAGTGACGGGCCAGCAGCGAGTAGGCCACCGCCTCGTGGAACTCGATCTCGCCCTCATCCTCGAACAGCGCCTCGATCACTTGATCGCAACGCCGCTGGATATCCCGCGCCTGCTCGCGGCGCTCCCGGGCGGCCTCCTGCTGGTCCGGATCCCGGCACGCCGAGGCCAGGGTGCGGAAGATCCCACCCAGTTCGCCTTCGATGGCCTCGAGGGGCTGATGATACTTCGCGACGTGAAAGCCCCGGGTGTAGAAGCGCCCGATTTCGAAAACGTTCTTGCAATAGTCGCCGATGCGCTCCGCATCCCTGGAGACACTCAGTAGCGCCAGGCAGACGGGCACATCGTAGCCGGGGTTGACCGTCAGGTGCCGGAGGAGCTTGCGACGCACCGAGCGCTCGCGGGCGTTGATCCGCCGATCCCGCTCATAGATCGCGTCCTCGGCCTTTTCCGCCGGTACCCGGCTGTGCAGGACCTCATTGGCCCGCTCAAACATCCACGCCCCGTCCTGGAGCATGGCTTCCAGCTCCGCAAAGGCACGATCGATGGCCGTCTCTTTGGCAAAGGCACTGAGGATCTCGCGGAACATCGCCATCTCCGGTGGGGGCGTTCAACGGTGAATGAGCAACACCTCGGTGACTGCCAGCCCGAGAAGCGGCAGCACCAAGAATACCAGGAAGAGGAACAGGAACGCGTACGGCATGCTGCGCCCGGCCAGCCGACCGTACCAGCTGGCCATGCGGATCGGGATATAGCGTAGCGGATACCAGATCGCCGTGCCCAGCAGGTTGAACAACACATGCACGAAGGCCACGGTCAGTGCCGCCGAGACGGGATTGGCCGTGGCCGCCAGGACGCTGGTCGCCGTGGTCCCGAGGTTCGAGCCCATCATGAATGGCAGCACCCGGCGCATGGGCACCACCCCGGCCCCTGCCAGCGGCACCATCAGGCTGGTGGTGATGGTGCTCGATTGGACCATCACCGTGGAGACCGCCCCGATCCCGTAGGATCGCGGATCGGTGCGGAAAAAATAGCTGCGGAACAGCCCATCCATGTGGCGAAGCAGCGCCCCGCGCAGATTCTTCACCATCAGCACCAGGGCAGCGAACATGAGCACGAGGCCGCCGGCCGCCACCAGCAGCCCCTCGATCATCTCGGTAGAGGCCACCACCGCGCCGCCGGACTCGAACACGGCAACGATCGGTGCGGTCACCACACCCACCGGACTGTCCGGGCGCGCCACCTCGGGCAGGCCAATCAGGTTGGCGAACCAGGCAGCGGTCTGGGTGATCACACCCCGACCGCTCTCGGCGAAGGCCGAGGTCACCCACTCCAGCGGGAAGAGCACGGCCACGGTCAGGATATTGAAGAAATCGTGCAGCAAAGCTGCCGTAAACGAGCGCCGGAAGGTCCGGCGGATGCGCATGTTGGCCAGCGCCACCAGGATGGCGGTCACCGAGGTGCCGATGTTCGCGCCCATGATCGCGAACACCGCGGTGCCCAGGGTCATCTCGCCGGTCGCCACCAGGGTGACGATCAAAGCGGTGGTGAACGAGGAGCTCTGCACGATGGCCGTGACCAGCACGGCGCCGAGCAGCGCGATGAACGGGTTCTCACCGTATTCAAAGGCGCGGACCAGGAAGTCACTGGCCTCGCCGAAAGTCCCCAGCCCGGAGCCGATCACGTTCAGCGCCGCGAGGAAGAGGTACAGACAGAGCCCGGCGTAGATCCCGCGCAGCCAGGCCGGCACCTCTCGCTGCCGATCGACTGCCGAATGACTCCCGGCAGCGGAGGCAGATTCGCCTTGTGCCATCAGCTGGTCGCCCCTGTGTCCAGAACGGTCACCCGGCACACACCGCGAAGTCCCGCGGCCGGGCGATGCGTAAGCTGCCCACCCGGCCCATGACAGTCAAGTTACAATTTCATTGCAGGCACTCGATGCTCCGATCCTTCGGGATCACGGCGCTGGTCGCACCCAGGCGGTGATCCCCACCATCCGCTCGATACGCACCCGATCACCCGGGTGCAGCGCCTGCCCATCCGCACCACGGGCCGGGAAGACCTCATCGTCCACCCGCACACCGACTCCCTGACCCCGCGAGACCAGCACACCGAAGCGTCCCGCGTACGCGTCGGCGGGGGCGACCATGCGATGGGCGTAGGCACCGGCAAAGCGCTGCGCCAGACGGTACCCGGCCGGCAACAGGAGCAGCGTGGTCAGCAGATAGGTCAACAACTGATGCGAGACCGCTAGATCCGTTTTGACCGAAGTGACCACGGCGAGGACAAAAGCGGCGACGGCCAGATCCACCAGGAACAGGTGGCCACCGGAGACGGCCGCCAGCACCAGCAGCAGGATGCCACCGACCAGCCAGACCCAGGACGGATCAAACATGCACACCTCCAGCGCGTCATCCGGTCCCAGTCTAATCCACAGAAACTGTGGAAGGCCCTGTGGAAAACCCTGCCCCACCCCGACGCTGCGCCGATCAGCAGCGGGTGATCATTTTGTCACCGGCTAGCCGCGCCCACCCCGGGGTACGCTATCCTGACCGGCCGAGACCGAATACCGGCTCGGTTCCCTGGCTCAGCAACGAAGGTCTTTGATGCGACTGATCGGCCCCTTATCGACCATCGGCCTGCTCCTGGGCACGCTGTTCTTCGCCTTCTCGCTGACACCGAGCCTGGTGCCCCGGCCCTTCGCCTTTCAGGGGGCCATCTCAGGGCTCTCATTGACGGCGGGCTATGCCATCGGGGCCGGTCTCGGTGCCCTGTGGCATTACCTGCAGCTGCCGGAGCTGCGCGGGCGACTGGAGCGCGGGGTGCGCTGGCTGGCCGTGGCCGGGTGCACCCTGGTAGCGGTCACCTTTATGTGGCGCGCCGCCGGCTGGCAGGATGCCGTGCGCGCGCAGATGGAGCTGGAGCCGGCAGGCGGCCTGCCACCGATTGGCGCCGCGCTGGTGGCCTTGCTGGTCTTCGCCGCCGCCCTGCTCCTGGCCCGTCTCTTCCGCGGGACGTTTCGCTTCCTCTCCCTGCGACTGCAACGCTTCATCCCGCCGCGGGTCTCGCACCTGGCCGGGGTGGTGGTCGCCATCGGCCTGTTCTGGGCTGTGATCGACGGCGTGCTGTTCACCATGGCCCTGCGCGCTGCCGATAGCTCCTACCAACAGGTCGATGCCCTGATCGAGGCGGACCAGGAACGCCCCAGCGAACCCGAGCGCGCCGGCAGCCCGGACTCGGTGGTGGACTGGGAGGAACTCGGCCGTCAGGGACGGAGCTTCGTCTCCTCTGGACCCGCCACCGAGGACATCGAGTCGTTCACCGGTGAACCGGCCCAGACCCCCATACGGCTCTACATCGGCCTGAACGCGGCCGAGACCCCCGAGGAGCGCGCCCAGCTCGCTCTGGAGGAGTTGCATCGCACGGACGCTTTCGACCGGTCCGTGCTGATCCTCGCCACTCCCACCGGCACCGGCTGGATCGATCCGGCGGCCGCCGACCCGGTGGAGTACCTGCACCGTGGCGACATCGCCACGGTCACTGCGCAGTACTCCTATCTGCCCAGCCCGCTGGCGCTGATGGTTGAGGGCAGCTACGGGGCCGAGATGGCCCGCGCCCTGTTCGAGGTCGTCTACGGGCACTGGCGCACCCTGCCCGAGGACGAGCGCCCCGCGCTCTATCTCCACGGCCTGAGCCTGGGCGCCCTCAACTCCGACCGGGCCTTCGATGTCTTCGATATCATCCAGGATCCGTTTGATGGTGCCCTGTGGAGCGGCCCCCCGTTCCGCAGCGAGACCTGGCGGACCGTCACCGAGCGCCGCGACGCCGGTTCGCCGGCCTGGCTGCCCGAGTTCCGGGACGGCGAGGTGATCCGCTTCACGAATCAGGAAACCCGGCTCGATGCCGCCGGCGACGAATGGGGACCATTCCGCCTCGCCTTTTTGCAGTATGCCAGTGACCCGATCACCTTCTTCAGTCCGAGCATCCTCTATCGAGAACCGGACTGGATGACCGAACCCCGTGGTCCGGATGTCTCCTCCGAACTGCGCTGGTACCCCGTGGTGACCATGCTGCAGCTGGCCGCGGACATGGCTGCCGGGGGCGCCCCACCCGGCTACGGGCACACCTATGCCGTAGAGGACTACATCGATGCCTGGGTGACGCTTACCGAGCCGGACGGCTGGAGCGCCGATGAACTGGAGCGGCTGACCCGCCACCTGGGACGCTGAACGCCGGGCTCGGGGAACCCGCCGGCCGCGATCCGGTCCACTCGGCAGACACCGGTGGATCGCGTTTTAATGAATACCGCCGAATACTGGAGAGGTCATCTATGCTCAAGCGCATCCTGATTCCCCTGGCCATCGCCCTCCCGGTTCTGGGTCTGCTCTACGTCGGCCTGGGCATGGACTCCGAGGAACTGCCATCGCCCCTGGTCGGCGAACAGGCACCGCCGTTCGAGCTGGAGGATCTCCACGACAGCGACGAGACGATCACCCACGAGGACTTCACCGGTGAAGTGGCGGTGGTCCATGTCTGGGGATCGACCTGCCCGGTCTGCCACGAGGACTTCCCCCACCTGGAACGCCTGGCTGAGCAGGGGGTCAAGGTCTACGCCTTCAATTACCGCGATGATCGCGCCCAGGCCATGCAGTATCTGCAGGTGCGGGGCAACCCCTACGACCGCATCGCCCACGACCCCGAGGGCGAGGCGGGCATGGAGTGGGGGGTCTACGCGACGCCGGAGACCTACGTGCTCGACGAGGACGGCACCATCACTTACAAGGAGATCGGGCCGCTGGACGACGAGGTGGTCGAGGAGGAGATCCTCTCCCTGGTCGATTGAACCCCCGGAGGGGGGCGGCGGATGCCCCCGCCCCCTCCGCTAGACCGGGTCCGCAACTCGACCCTGGAAGCGGCGCAGCGCGTTGAGTTTCTCCAGCGCGCCGCCCGTGGCCAGTGCCTCCTTGGCCTGATCGGTGGCCCGCGCCAGGCTCGGGGCCCGACCGGCAAGCCACAGCAGGGCGGCCGCGTTCATGGCGAAGAAGTCGGCCTCCGGGGTATCGTACCGGCCCTCTAGCGCCGCCTGGATACGCCGTGCATTCCCCTCGGCATGCGCACTGCTGGCGACCTCCTCCAGGGACCGGAGCGGCAAACCGAAGTCTCCCGGCGTCACCTCGAGGACATCGATCCGTCCGTCCACGAGGCGAACCATCCGGGTCGGCCCGCACGGTGAGATCTCATCCATGCCGAGCTGCGGGTCGTGCCCTTCGGCACGCCCGAACGGGGCGAGGGCCGCCGGCATGCCGATCTCGCGCAGGATGGCCACCAGCTGGTCGCACACCCCGGGCGAATAGGCCCCGATCAGGATATGACTGGTGCGGGCGCAGGGCATGGTCAGCGGGCCGATGATGTTGAACGCTGAGGTAAAGCGCATGCGCTGGATCAGCCGCGCCCATCCAGAGCGCAGGAACGCCTCACCGGGCAGATAACCGACCCCATGCACCTCCAGGCACCGCTGCGCCTGCTGCAGCGGCGCCTCGAGATCCACGCCCAGGTGCTCGAGGATATCCGAAGCCCCGGACACCCCGGTAACCAATCGGGCCCCCTTCTTGGCCACCGGCAGCCCACAGGCCGCGGCAATCAGCGCAGCCGGGGTCGATGCGTTGACCGTCTTCAGGGCATCCGAGCCGGTGCCGACGATATCCCCAACCGGCCCCTCCAGCCGCGGATGGATCTTGGCCGTGTCGTGGGCATCGAGGGCGTCCCAGGCACCGGAAAACTCCGCGGTGTTCGGCCCCCGGGCCTGATGGGCGGCCAGAAAGGCGCCCTGCTGCAGCTCGGGCTGCTCGTCCAGTATGACCTGCCGGTAGGCCTCCGCGGCCTCATCGCGCGATAGCACCTCACCACGGGCGATGCGGCTGATCATCCTCCCGAAACGGCGCAACTCCTCCTCACTGCTCACACCGGACTCTCCTGAATAACGGCTCCTGCGATGCCTAATCGATGCCCGCAGGTTGCACCACAAAACGAAGCACGCCCCCGTGCGCTACACGGGGCAAGGCATCGGGCACCGCCTCCAGCGGTATCACCGCCTCGATCAGCGCCGCCACCGCCCGCGGATACCGTGCCAGCAACGCCACGGCCTCAACCACGCCCGCACGGGTACACCCGAAGGCACCCACCACCTGCAGCTGTCGGTAATGGACCTCGTTAAGCGCCGCAGTGATCCGCGGCTCCTCCGGCAGTCCGCTGAACACCACGTACCGGCCCCCGGGGCGCAGGCGGCGGAGCCCATCGGAGACGACCACCGCCTGCGAGACCGCGTTGATGGCCACATCCCACCCCGGACCGGGCTCTTCGAGCGTCACCGCCACGCTACTGCGTTCCTGGAACCGTTCGCTGCGCGCCGCCTTCCCGGCATCGAGTTCAATCACCAGCGGCTGCGCCCCCCAGGACCGTGCGGCCAGTGCCAGCAACAGCCCCACCGGCCCGGCGCCGTAGATCAGCACCCGATCCCCCGCCCGGACCGCAGCCTGGTGCAGGGCGTTGATCCCGCAAGCCAGCGGCTCGGCCAGGCAGGCCACGGTATCGGGCACCTCCTCCGGCACCGGAACCAGGCTGTGCCATGGCACCTGCACCCACTCGGCCAGCCCACCATCGCGGTGGAAGCCGAGCACCGACACCTCGGGGCAGAGGTTCTCGACTCCGGACCGGCAGGCCCGACAATGCCCGCAGCTTACCCCCGGCCACAGCGCATAGCGGCGCCCGCACTCGTCGCGCACACAGACCTCATGACCGAGGACGCGGGGCAGCACCAGGTCGCGGTGACCGCACTGCCACATGCGCGCATCGGTCCGGCACAGCGCGGCGCTGAGCACCTGCAGAACCGGCGCACGCGCCGTGTCGTCCGCCGGCAGGGCCTGATCGACGACACGGGCCCAACCCGGGGTCTCCAGCCGCAGGGCCCGAGCGCGATTCACACGGTCATAAGGGGTGTCGGGCATCGGCGCTGATCAGCCCTGCCCCTGCGTCTCATCCCCGCCGGAGCCTCGGCCGTCGCGGCCCTCCAGCGCCTGCACCCGACGAAAGAGGCCATCGAGCTGGGTAAAACGGACGGTATTGCGACGCCACTGCCGGACCGGCTGCGCGGGCAGTGGCGAGGCGTAGGCGCCGGGCTCGCGGATCGTGCCCGTCACGCCGGTCATACCCATCAGAGAGACCCCATCGGCGATCTGGATGTGGTCCGTGATGGCGACCAGGCCGCCGATCATGCAATCACGGCCGATGGTGGTACTGCCCGCCACCACGGTGGCCCCGGCAATGACCGTGCGCTCGCCCACGCGGCAGTTGTGGGCAATATGGACATGGTCGTCGAGCTTGACCCCGGCCTCGATCACCGTATCCTCCAGGGCCCCGCGGTCGACCGTGGCATTGGCACCGATCTCGACGTCGTCACCAATCTCTACGGCGCCGATCTGGGGCACCTTCCGCCACCCCTGGCCACCGGGCAAGGGCGCGTATCCAAATCCGTCGGCACCGATCACCGCCCCGGCGTGGATGCGCCCCCCTTTCCCGACGCGGCACCCGCTGCCGAGTACGGCATTGGGCCCCAGCCAGCTCCCGGGTCCCAACCGGGCGCCGGACCCGACGAAGGCCCCCGGTGAGACGACCACCCCGTCCTCGAGCACCGCCCCGGACTCGATGACCGCATTGGCACCGACGTGGACCTCTTTACCCAGCGTGGCGTCAGGGGCCACCACCGCACCGGGCTGGACCCCGACAGGAGGCCGGTGCTGCGGATGCAGGAGCTCCACGGCCTCGATAAAGGCCAGGTAGGGGTCATCGACCACGAGGGCGGTCACCGGGCATGCCTCCTCGTGCTCGGCGCGGACCAGCACGGCCGCCGCCACGCTGCGGCGCAGCTCGCGCAGGTGGCTTTGGCTGCTGCAGAAAGCGATGGCGTCATCCCCGGCACCCAGCAGCGTCGCCGCCCGACGGAGGGGGCGCTCGCCGTCGCCCGCCAACCGGGCCCCGAGCCGCGCGGCCAGATCCCCGACGGTCATGGTATTGGTCATGTCTCCTCCTGCCGCCCTACCATCCGCCCCGGGCGGTCACTGGTTCCCGGTCGTCCGGCATCGTGCCCGGCTGCGGTTTCCCTCTTTCCAAGCCGGCGGATAGTAACCGACCGCCCCGCCCCGCCACCAGTTCGACCCGCCTCAGATCCGCCAGAACGGGGGATAGCCCAGCGCCTCCTGCGGGTTCCGGTAGATGCGCGCGCGAATCTCCCGCTCCCGGGCGATAACCTCCATGGAACTATCGCCCGTAATCCAAAGCTGCAGGAGCATGACGCCAGCGGCCGAGAGTTCCGCCTGGCCGATCACCTCATCCCGGCGCCGCACGTGCCGGACCAGGACCCCCTCGGCCTCCAGGCTATCCAGAAAGCCGTAATCGAGGATCTCCTCCACTCGACCGGGTTCGCGGGCGGTGATCAGGACGATGAGCGTGTAACGGTGAGGCGCGCCGAGCCGCCACTGATCCCAGGGCGTGGGTCCGGCTGGCCGCCCACCGGCGGCGAGGCGCAGATTGTCGCCATAAAGCGACTGACCGAAGGAGTAGCGGTAGTTGTAGTGGTAGGTGTGCGCCGCACGCGGGTTGATCTCGGTCAGATGCAACGACCCATCCGGCATCAGCCAGAACTCCAGATTGAAGAACTGATTCCGGTAGCCGAGGGCCACCAAGCGGCGCATGTAGGCGCAGACCCAGGCCTCGATGGTGTCGGCCATGTCCCGGCTGATGGAAACCGGCGGCGTCAGGTACCCCAGTGCCTGGTGGTTGGAGAAGTAGACCTCCTCGGTCAGGCCGTAGTGCACGATCTCACCATCCGCGGTGACATAGCCCTCATAGCAGTATTCCGTGGCCCGACTCATATCCACCAGGTGCTCAGCCACGAAGGGAGGTGCCAGCGCCGGCACCTGCTGCGGTGCCACTCCCTCGAGATAGGCCGCATACTGCCGTGCCAGCGCCCGCTGCAGCTCATGGTCCTGCCGGTAGTCGGCCAGCACCCGGCGCAGCTGCTCCAGGTTGGCGATACGGAAGATCCCCCGGCCGAGCGACAGCGAGGTGTTCTTCAGCATGAAGGGCCACTCGTGCGCCGGGATTCGCGCGGCGATCTCTTCGTCACTCTCCTGAAGCGGGTCGACCGGGGCGTAGAAAAAGGCATCCCGCTCCAGGGTCCGCATCAGGTACTTGTTCATGCAGTAGAAGAAGGCCACCCGCGAAGGGACTGGGTTGCCCAGGCGCTCATTGATGAGCAGATGGTGGAAGGCGTCCTTCTGCGCGAACCCGGCAACAGCCACGACCCCCTGCTCCCGGCAGAACCTCGCCGTGGAGCTGATTTCACCCTCGCTCCAGTGCTCAGGGTAGAGACGCACCGCCTCATGTTCCTGCTCCAGCTCCGCCAGCGCCGGCTCCATATAGGGCTGAGGATTGATAACGCCGAACTTCATATCGGTTTCCCCCCTGCAACCAAGATCGCCAGCACGGTTTCGCGCGCCTCGCTGAGGATAGCGGACCGGGCCCGCCCGGAACGCCCGTCATGCAAATGTCACGCGAACGGCATCGCCACGTCACGGCAGACTGCCAGGCTGCCGTCTAATCTGAATAGATCGACACGAAACGCACTCAAAGGAGATTCGGCAATGGCCCGCAAGAGCCCCACGGAGCTTTACCACACCGCGCTGCGCATGTACCGGCACGGCTGGACGATCGAGCAGATCGCCGACGAGCTGGCGATCCACCCGCAATCGCTGCGGACGTGGCTGACGGCCCCAGTCTATCCGGCTGCCCGCCGTAAGCACCCGACCCATGGCTACCCCGCAGAGCCCCGCCAAGTCAAACCCCAGCGGGCGGCACTCTGATCTGACCCGCGCAGGGCGGACGATACGGCTGTCCGCCGCTCACCCCTTTCCTCAGCACCCCCTCCCCCTAGCGCCGGCATACGCCGCGCGCCGTCTATGCCCGCGCGCAAAGAGCCCGCAACCGCAACGTCTTCCCACCGTTACCCGGCCGTAACCGAAGCGCAACACAGGGCTCCCATACTGCCGCACTGTTCCTACCGCAACTGAACAGGTGCGCCATGAGTCGACCCCAAACCTCCCGGCATGATGCCGCCCGCATTGGCCTCCCCAACCCGGGTACGCGCAGCGCCGTGCTCGCCCTCATCGCCGGAGGTATCCTGATGACGGCCGGCTGCTCCGGCGACGAGGACGTCCCGACCGGCGCGATCGATGCCGATGACGTGGACGCCGGTCAGGTCGAGCTGCGCGACGACGTGCTCACCGTCTACCTCCACGACCACGGCGATGCCATCGCCGAGCGGTTTACCGACGACACCGGGATCCCGGTCCAGATCGTGGACATGAGCGGCGGCGAGATCCTCGCCCGCATCGAGGCGGAGCGCGCCAACCCGCAGTGGGACGTGGTCTACGTCCAGGGCCACGGCAGCGTGAACCGCCTCTACCAGGAGGGACAGCTCCTCGACGATGGCTGGCAGCCGGACAACGCGGCTCGCTACAACGACCTGGGCCGCCAGATCTACGACCAGGACCCGGATGCGGCATGGTGGCCGGTCACCGTCAACGCCCCGGCGCTCCTGGTCTACAACCCGAACTGCGCCGACACGGAGCGGGTCGAGGAACTCGGCTGGGATGCCCTGCGCGACCCGGCCTTCGAGGGCAAGGTCGGCATGCCCGACCCGGCCATCTCGGGCCCGGCCTACCCCTACGTGTCCTGGTTCTTCGAGGAGAGCATGGACGACGGCTACGCCTTCTGGGAGGACGTCTTCGACAACGGGGTCCGCATGTACCGCTCCAACAGCCCGGTGGCCGAAGCCCTGGCAGCCGGGGACATCTGCGTCGCCGGCCTTGAGGAGCCGAACACCTACGGCGAGGTGGAGAAGGACGCCGACATCGAGATCGTCTACCCTGCAGAGGGCACCCCCGGGGCCGCCCGCGCCACGGGGATCAGCGCTGAGACCAGCGTCACCGATGATGCCAAGGCCTTCATCGAGTGGATGCTTGAGGCGGATACCCAGACCTATCTCACCCAGATCGAGCACCGCAACAAGTACTTCGTGCCGCTGGTCGAAGGTGCCGATCCCAACGAGCTGCTGCCGCCCAACGAGTTTCTCGATCGCGTGACCCCGTACGAGTTCACGGACTACGAGTGGGCTGGCGAGGTCGAGAACGAGATCAAGCAGTGGTTCGCCGACCAGTCGGGGTCGTGAGCCGGTGCAGGCAGCTCGACTCACCCAGGTAGCAACCAGCGCCATCGTCCGGCAGGCGGCCCGCGGCGGGGCCGCCCTGACCGGGCGCTGGCGCCGCCTTTCCGGGCCCGGCGACCGATCGGTGGCGTGGGCGGTGACAGCCGCCCTGATCGTTTTGGTCGGACTGCCGCTGGCCGCCATGCTGGCCCACCTGGCCCTCCCTCAGCTGTACCTGGGCAGCCTGCAGCTGGGCAATTTCGATCTGTTCAGCGACCTGTGGGAACGCAGCCTCTGGCGCAACGCGGTGCGCAACTCGCTGCTACTCGGCCTGGGGACGATGGTCCTCGGCGCGGCCATTGGCGTCGGACTCGCCTGGATGCGGCACCACTGGCGCTTCCCGGGGTCGGGGCTGATCGACTTCTCCGCCTGGTTCGTCTTGGTGATGCCGTCGTTCATCATCGCCCAGGGCTGGGTGCTCTTCGCACGCAGCGGCGGCACCGCCTCGCTGCTTGGCATCCCCTGGGCCGGGGACGTCATCTTCTCGTTGCCGGGGCTGATCCTGGTGATGAGCCTGGCCAACTTCCCGCTGGCCTATCTGGCCTTCAGCGCCGCGCTGCAGTGGGACGTCAGCCGGTACGAGCACGCCGCCCGGCTCTCCGGCGCGCGGCCGTGGGCGGTTTTCCGCGCCATCCGGCTACCACTGCTCCTCCCGGCCCTACTGGCCGCTGGCATCCTCGTCTTCGTGGATACCATCGGTGACTTCGGGCTGCCAGCCGCCTTCATCTCGGTGTTCCGTTTCCCGCTTATTCCCTACGTCATCCGCACCGAGATCCAGACCGTACCCGTGTCTTTTGAGGGGGCCGCCGTGCTGGCCGCGGTCCTGGTCTCGATGGTTGCCGTGGCGATCGCCATCCAGATCCGTGTGCTGCGCGGCGGCGGCCGGGATTTCCTCACCGCGGCGGCAACGCCGCGGCAGCGCCCCAGGCCCCGGTTCTGGCCGCTCCTCTCGGCGATCACCTTCGCGTTCCTCGGCCTGGCGGTCTTCGCCCCGCTAGGAACCAGCCTCTCCGTCTCCTTCATGGAGCGCTACGGGGCCGGCCTGAGCTGGGACAATCTCACCCTGGCCAACTACCAGGCCGTGCTATCCAGCGGCTCGGCCTTGCTGCCGGCGCTCAAGAACAGCTTCGGCATCGCCTTCGCCGCTGCCGGCATCGCCCTGGTCATTGGCTTCCTGGCGGCGTATCTGCTGGCCTACAGCAGGCACCGGCTGCGGCGCTTTATCGATGTGGCCTCGACCGTCACCCTGGCAGTTCCCGGCATTGTTCTGGCCGTAGGCTACATCTTCTGGTGGAACCAGCGCTGGCTGGCCGACATCGGCATCCAGGTCTACGGCAGCGCCTGGGCCATCATCCTGTGTTCGGCGGCGGCCTCCGTGCCCATTGCCGTGCGCGTGCTCCTCGGAGCCATGTCCCAGACGCCGGGATCGTTCCTATCGAGCGCCGCACTCCAGGGAGCCGGCCTGTGGACGCGCATCCGCGCCATCCTCCTGCCGCTGACCCTCTCCGGCCTGCTCTCCGCCGGCCTGGCCGTCTTCGCCACCAGTGTCTTCGACCTGGCCATCACCACCATGCTGCAGCCCCCGGGCTTCCCGACCATCCCCGTGATCATCGACGAGCGTTTCCGCACGGTGCAGTACGAATGGGCGACCGCAGCAACGGTCGTGGTCTGCCTGATCACCGCAGCGGTCATCGTCACGGTCCGTTTCACCGCCCGACGGCTGTTCCGTAGCTACTTCGAAACCACGACGGAGACATCACGATCATGACCACCACGAAACCCGCCAACCGGGCGCAGGCCGCCGGCGTGGAGGTAGACGCCGTCAGCCGCCACTTCGACGGGGTCCCGGCGCTGGGACAGGCCTCCCTGAACATCCACCCCGGCGAGGTGGTTGCCATCCTCGGCCCTTCCGGTTGCGGGAAGTCCACCCTGCTTCGCCTGATCGCCGGGCTCGACACGCCCAGCGCGGGGGCCATCCGCATCGGCGGCCGGTGCGTATCCCGGCCCGGCGCGGTCGTTCCACCCGAGCAGCGCCCCGTGAACATGGTCTTCCAGGACTTCGCCCTGTGGCCGCACATGACCGTCGAGCGCATCATCCGCTTCGGTATGCGTCATCGCGGTGTGCCCAAGGGCGTGTGGGCTTCGCGCACGGCGGAGCTGCTCGGCATGCTCGGCCTGGACGGCATGGCGCAGCGCTACCCGCGCCAGCTCTCCGGCGGGCAGCAACAGCGGGTGGCCATCGCCCGCGCGCTGGCCACGGACCCGCAGGTGCTGCTGTTCGATGAGCCCCTGTCCAACCTCGATGCCCAGCTGCGGATCCAGATGCGCATCGAGCTCGCCGAGCTGCTGCAGCGGCTCGAGACCACCGCCATCTACGTCACCCACGATATCCACGAGGCGGTCGCCCTGGGGCATCGGCTGGTGGTCATGCGCGGCGGTCGGGTCGAGCAGGTGGGCTCGGCGAAGGAGGTCTTCCAGTCACCGTCCAACGCCTGGATTGCCGGACTGGTGGGCTACAACAACCAGCTGCAGGCCGAGATCCTCGGCCGCGAGGGCGAAGGCCGCCTCAGCGTCCGCAGCGGCGGCTCGCACATGACGGGTCGCAGCCATGCCCGGGGCGAGCTCCACGGCACCGGAGCCACGCTCCGCATCCGTCCGGAAGCCATCCGTCCGCTGCGCGCGGACGAGCCGGCACGCGCCGACGAGCAGCTGGTCACGGCCACCGTGGAGCAGTGCTGCTTCGAGGGTTACCACTGGCGGGTGGTATGCCGCCTCGGCGATGAGCCGCTGACGTTCTTCTCCCGCCATCCGCTGGACGCCGCCGGCCCCGTGCAGCTGGCCATCGACACCGAAGGGACCTGTGCCTACAGCGACGAGCCAACCGCTGCCAATTCCGCCCCGGAAGGCGCCGCAGACCGCCAGCTGCGGACGGCCTGAGGTCGGCGGATCACTGTCATCCCCTGCTCACGCAGCCATCACGACCCTGCAACATGGCCCCCGCAGACTCGGGGGCCATGAGCAAGAAGATCCTACCCCCGCCCGCGCCATTGCAACGCGTGAGCATCGTCTCCGAGACCTACGCCCCGGAAGCCAACGGGGTGGCCACGACGCTCTCGCACCTGGTCGCCGGTTTGAGACAGGACACGACCCGGGTTGACCTGATCGTGCCCCGCCACCCGGCCCGTCCACGCGGCCAACAGATCAACCTCTACTCGGTCTGCGGCGTTTCGATACCGGGCTACCGGGAGGTCCGTTGCGGCCTCGCCCGTCCCCGCCTCCTCGAAGAGCTCTGGCGCAGCCAAAGACCGGACGCCGTCTATATCGCCACGGAAGGGCCCCTGGGCTGGTCGGCGCAGCGGGCGGCGGCCCGCCTGCGCCTACCCACCGTCAGCGGCTTCCATACCCGCTTCGATACCTACGCCAGCCACTACGGGCTCGGCCCGCTGAACGGGGCCGTCCAGCGCTACCTGCGCCGATTCCACAATCGAACCGACCGGACACTCGTCCCTGACACCCAACTGGCCGAGGCACTGACCGAGCGGGGCTACCGGAACGTGGAGACGCTCGGCCGAGGGGTCGACACCCACCGCTTCCATCCGGACCGGCGCTCGGCCACGTTGCGCGCTGGCTGGGGGGTGGATGACCGTGCGCCGGTTCTGCTCTATGTCGGGCGCCTGGCCGCGGAGAAGAACCTGGGCCTGGCCATCGAGGCGTTCCGCTACATCCAGCAGGCCCAGCCAGGCGCACGCATGGTCCTGGTCGGCGATGGCCCGATGCGCGCCGAACTCCAGCGCCAGCACCCGGATCTCATCTTCGCCGGCGTGCGCCGCGGCGCGGACCTCGCACGCTATTACGCCTCGGCGGATCTGTTCCTCTTCCCCAGCCTGAGCGAGACCTTCGGCAACGTGACGCTCGAGGCACTGGCCAGCGGGGTGCCGGTTATCGCCTTCGACTACGCCGCCGCCCATCGCCACGTCGAGGACGCCGTCAGTGGCCGCCTTGTTGCCCGGGACGACCCCGGCGGCTGGATCGAGGCCGCCGTCGGATCCGCGCTCCTCGCTCCGGAAACCCGCCAGCGCTGGCAAAAGGCCGCCCGCGCCGGTGTTGAATCCCTGAGTTGGCAACACATCACTCGGCGTTTCGGCCACATCCTGGCCGAGGCCGTGCGGGGACACGATGGCCTGAACCGAGGAGGGGTCACGCTATGCAGCAAGCCCTGATCCGCTTTCAGCAGTGGGAACTGCTTCTCTGCCTGGCGCTGCGCCGGGTCCAGCAACGGCAGTTGTCGCGCCGGGTGTTCGTCGTGGCGAGTCGTCTGGGCGACGGTGGGCTCTGGTACGGCCTCATGGCCGGTATTCTTCTGATCGAGGGGATCAACGGAGCGACTGCGGTGCTGCACATGGCCGCAGCGGGCCTGGTCGGCACCCTGCTCTACACGCTCATCAAGCGCGGCACGCGACGACTGCGTCCGTATGAGGTGAATCCGGCCCTGATCCCGGCCACCCCGGCCCTCGACCGCTACAGCTTCCCCTCCGGGCACACCCTGCACGCGGTCGGCTTCACGCTGCTGGCCAGCGCCTACTACCCGGCCCTTGCCGTGTGGCTGATCCCGGTCGCCGGGCTTATCGCCGCCTCGCGGGTGGTCCTGGGGCTCCACTATCCGACCGATGTCCTCGCCGGTGCCCTGCTCGGCGCCCTGATCGCCCATGGCAGCCTGTGGCTGCTCGTGGTGTAGATGCGACCCCCCCAAGCGGTGGAAGGCTGCGATACACAAGACGCGCGGCCTACCCCCTCGGCACGGACAACCCTGCCGACCCCGGACTCAAGAGAGGGGCTCAAGCGGCCTTGCCACCCCGGCCAAGCGGGAGCCGCGCAGACCGCCGTCCTTACTCCCCGGCCCGCACAGCCAGCCGGGCCGGGGGGGGCAACCGAGGCACCCGGTTGCGCATCCCCTAGTGCCGATCTCCGGTGGCCTCCTGGGCCATCTGCTCGAAGCTGGTGTGGCGCACGTTCTTGCCGCGAACGAAGTAGACCACGTATTCGCAGATATTGCGGGCACGATCGCCGATACGCTCCAGCGAGCGGGCGGTCCAGATCACATCCATGACCCGCGGTACGGTCTCGGGGTTGCGCATCATCTGATCCATCAGACGGTGGACAATCACCTCGTACTGACTGTCCGCCTGGATGTCCTGCTGCGCCACGCGCACAGCCTGCTCCACGTCCATGCGGGCGAAGGCATCCAGCGAACCGCGCAGCATCCCCTGCACATGCTCGCCCATCTCGCCAAGCTCCTCGATCGGTCCGTTCTGCCGGTCCAACTCAAGGAAGTGCAGCGCCATCCGCCCGATCCGCTCCGCCTCGTCGCCGATCCGCTCCAGATCCGTGATGGTCTTGATCACCGCCATGACCAGGCGCAGATCCGAGGCGGTGGGCTGTCGGCGGACCAGGATCTGGGTACAGTCCTCATCCAGGGCCACCTCCAGGGCGTTGATCTGGTAGTCACTGGTTACCACCTTTTCCGCCAGTTCCGTCCGCGCCTCGGCCATCGCCGCCACGGCATCGGCCAATTGCTGCTCCACCAGGCCGCCCATGCTCAGCACGCGGTCGTGGATCGCCTCCAGCTCGGCGTTGAAACGCTGGGAGATGTGCTCCTCGAAGAAGCTCTTTTCGGTGGGGTTCTTGTCGGTCATCGGCGGTCTCCTCAGCCGTAACGGCCGGTGATGTAGTCCTCGGTCTGCTTCTTCCCCGGGTTGGTGAAGAGCGTATCCGTGTCGTTGTGTTCCACGAGTTCGCCGAGGTAGAGGAACGCCGTGAAATCCGACACCCGCGCCGCCTGCTGCATGTTGTGGGTGACGATGGCGATGGTGTAGCGCTCCTTGAGCTCGAACATCAGCTCCTCGATCTTGAGCGTAGCCAACGGATCCAGTGCCGAGGCCGGCTCGTCGAGCAGGAGCACTTCCGGCTCCACGGCGATGGCCCGGGCGATGACCAGCCGCTGCTGCTGCCCGCCGGAAAGCCCGAAGGCGTTCTCGTGGAGCCGGTCCTTGACCTCGTCCCAGAGTGCGGCCCGGCGCAGCGACCGCTCGACCACCTCATCGAGGGTTCGGCGGTTGCGCACCCCCTGAAGACGCAGGCCGTAGGCCACGTTCTCGTAGATGGACTTGGGGAAGGGGTTCGGCTTCTGGAAGACCATGCCGACCCGACGGCGCAGTTCGGGGACGTCCATGCGCCGGTCGTGGATCTCGTCGCCGTCGAGGGTGATGCGCCCATCGACCCGGCAGTTGTCGATCAGGTCATTCATCCGGTTGAAGCAACGCAGCAGGGTCGACTTCCCGCAGCCCGAGGGCCCGATGAAGGCGGTGATCTGGCCTCGGGGGATCTGCAGGTTGACCCCCTTGAGCACCTGCTCCTCGCCGTACCAGAGGTTGAGGTCGTGGGTCTGCAGACAGATATCGTTGCCCAGCCGTTTTCGCGACGCCGAGCCGTCCCGCTGGCGGTCCTGCAGCGCCTCGCTGCTGAACCCGTGGGTGGGTGCGGACGGGGAATTGGTGGCGTTCATAGCTCCCTCTCTTAATCGCTCTCGGCCTTGTACTTCTCGCGCAGGAAGTTGCGGATGGAGATGGCCGTCAGGTTGAGCACGATGATGACCAGCACCAGGATCAGCGCCGTGGCGTAGACCAGCGGCCGCCCAGCCTCGACGTTGGGGCTCTGGAAGCCGACGTCGAAGATATGGAAGCCCAGGTGCATGAAGCTGCGCTCCAGGTGGATGAACGGAAAGCTGCCGTCCACCGGTAGCTGCGGGGCGAGCTTGACCACGCCGACAAGCATCAGCGGCGCCACCTCGCCGGCCGCGCGGGCCACGGCGAGGATCAGCCCGGTGATCATCGCCGGCGTCGCCAGCGGGATCACCACCCGCCAGAGCATCTCCGCCTTGGTCGCCCCAAGGGCCAACGCCCCCTGGCGGATCGACCCGGGGATGCGCGAGAGACCCTCCTCGGTGGAGACGATCACCACTGGCAGGGTCAGCAGCGCCAGGGTCAGCGAAGCCCAGAGCACACCGCCCTTGCCGAAGGTTGGCGCCGGCAGGCGCTCGCTGAAGAAGAACTGATCGACCCCGCCGCCGACGAAGTAGACGAAGAATCCAAGGCCAAAGACGCCGAAGACGATGGACGGAACGCCAGCGAGGTTGTTCACCGAGATGCGGATCATCCGCGTCAGCGGCCCCTGCCGGGCGTACTCACGCAGGTAGATCGCCGCGAGCACCCCGAAGGGGGTGACGAAGATCGCCATCACGATGGTCATCAGGACGGTGCCGAAGATCGCCGGCAGGATACCGCCCTCGGTATTCGCCTCGCGCGGATAGCCGCTGACGAAGTCCCAGAAGTCGCCGACGTAGAAGCGGGCCTTGTCCCAGACGCTCATGGCGTTGGGCCGCCACGGCTTGACCACGTCGCCCATGGCGATGACCACCTCCTTGCCGGCGGCGGTCTCCATCCCCACGGCGTAGCGGCCGACTTCCTCGAGGAGCTCGTTGCGCCGCTGCTCGAGCTCGGCGTACTCCGCCTCCCAGCGGTCCCGTTCGGCCTCCAGGGCCTCGGCTTGCTCGGTGCGCTCCTCCTCGCTCAGGGTCAGGTCGGCCTCGAGCTGGCGCTCGGCCAGGCGGATCTCCTCGATCTCGGCGTTGACCGCGCCGATCTCCACGCGCTCGATGCGCTGGATCTCCTGGATCCGCGAACGATTCTCCTCGTAGAGTTCCAGGAAGCGGTCCCACGTCGCGTCGCCTTCGTCGCTGACCGTCTCGACCTTCTCCCCGTCGATGCGCACATCGCGCAGGTAGCCGATGAAATCCCCCCACTGCCGGCGCTCGATGACCACCGCATCCTTGGGGTAACTCCACTCCGACATGTTGACGTCGGCGTACCAGACGAAATCGCGGTCATCGACATCCCGGTTGCCGCGCTTGATCCGGTAACGGGTGATCAGCGCATCGTCATCCTCCACCTCGAAGCCACGCTCGCGCGCCGCCGGCGCGGTCAGGGTCTCCGCGGCATCGACCTCGCCCAGGACTTGCTCGGCATCGCGGCCGGGCTCCTGGTATTCGAAGGCCACCACGTTGCTGGGCCAGAAGTGCTGCAGGCCGTTGTAGGCGATGTGACCGATCAGGCCCGCCACCATGACCAGCGATACGGCCACGGCCCCGGCGTTGAGCCAGATCCAGGGTGTTCCCTTGTTGAACCAGTCGCGCATCGGTGCGGCATCCTCCGTATCAGAGCGCGCTGTACTTCTTGCGCAGGCGGTGGCGCACGATCTCCGCCACGGTGTTGACCGCGAAGGTCAGGACGAAGAGCACTAAGGCGGCAAGGAACAGGATCCGGTAGTGGCTGCTCCCCTGCGCGGTCTCCTTCATCTCCACCGCGATGTTGGCCGAGAGCGTGCGCATGCCCTCGAAGAGGTTGAAATTGGTGACTGGCGAGTTGCCGGTGGCCATGACCACGATCATCGTCTCGCCGACGGCCCGGCCGAAGCCGATCATCACCGCCGAGAAGATGCCGGGGCTGGCCGTCAGCAGGACCACGGTGGCCACCGCCTGCCAGGGCGTGGCACCCAGAGCCAGGGCGCCCTGGGAGAGATGGCGCGGCACGTTGAACACCGCATCCTCGGAGATGGAGAAGATCGTCGGGATGACGGCAAACCCCATGGCGATCCCCACCACCAGGGCGTTGCGCTGGTCGTAGTCGATCCCCTGATCGGTGAGCCACTGGCGCATATCACCGCCGAAGAAAGCGAGCTCCATGTAGGGGCTGGCAGTCACGCCCAGCCACCCGACGCCGATGACCACCGGAATGAGCAGTGCGGCCTCCCAGCCCGGCGGCACCCGGCCACGGATGCCCTCCGGGAAGACCCGGGTCCACAGCCAGGCGGCCATCACCATGGCGATGGGCAGGGCAATCAGGATGGTGAAGACCGCTGGCAGGTTGCGCTCGAAAAACGGCGCTGCCCAGAGCCCGGCGAGGAAGCCCAGGATGACCGTTGGCAGCGCCTCCATGATCTCGATGGTGGGCTTGGTCATCTGCCGCATGCGCGCGGACATGAAGTAGGCCGAGTAGATCGCCCCGAGGATCGCGATGGGGGTGGCGAAGAGCATGGCGTAGAACGCCGCCTTCAACGTGCCGATGGTCAGCGGCACCAAGGAGAACTTGGGCTCGAACTCGTCCGTCGCCGAGGACGACTGCCACACGTACGCCGGCGCATCACGGCCCTCGTACCAGACCTTCTGCCACAGGGCCTTGAACGAGACCTCCGGGTGCGGGTTGTCGACATCCAGATAGTTGAACCGCTCATCGGCACCGACGGCCATCATCGCGTTCTGTCGCGGCGCCATCGACAGCGCGGCGACCGAGGTGCCGCCCTCCAGCGCCAGCTGCGTCAACGTGCGCGACGAGGTGGCGTAATGCAGCTGCAGCGTACCGTCGGCGGCGCCGGTGGCGAAGCCTTTCCGGGCGTGCTCCGGCGCNATGCCGGTCACCGCCGCCGGGTGGCCATCGAAGGTGCGGATGCGCGTGAGCTGCCGATCCCCCGCCTCATCCCGGGTCACCATGTACTGCGACACCGACCCGTCGGAGCCGCCGGCGATCAGCGAAGCGGCCCCGAGCAGGAACTGAAGCTGCGTGACCTCGGCATCGTCCCCTTCGATCGCGCGCACCGTACCGACCAGCCGCGGGCGATTGAGATTGGAGACATCGAAGTAATGCAGCCGCCCCTCGGCATCGCCGACAAAGAGGTTGCGCATGGTGGTGTCGAGGAGGATCTGCGTGACCTCGATGCCGGACTCCGGCCAGGGCAGATCGTAAACCTCACGCTCCACCGTGGCCTCACCGGTGATGAAGTCCGTCTCTTCCTCGAAGAGCACCAGGCGCAGGGCCTCCTGCTCATTGCTCGCGCCGACTACGGCGGAGCCGCGGCGGCCACGCTGGACCCCGATGGCGTCGAGCGGATGACCGTCTTCGGCGAAGATGTCGAGCGGCTCGCCCTCGCCCTCCGGATAGGTGATCGACGGGGTGACCTGGCGCTCGCCGCCCGGGTAGCTGACATCGTAATCATGCCGGGCGAAGATCGCCGTGCCGTCATCGAGGCCGTAGCCCACCAGCCGATGGCGGGCCTCGGCCGTGTCGAAACTGCGGATCCGTGCACCGGACGGCTTGTT
>SL_5KL_010_SEDDRAFT_10000271_pt1 | contig 33394 bp, 48 predicted proteins | sample SodLakKL_010_SED_FD_9118 | JGI IMG/M metagenome (IMG submission 9118) | reverse complement strand
GCTCTGCTTTACCCGCATACAGAGAACCGTGAAAGTAACTTTTGGCTCACGAACCCTTTTTCTCTATGCTTGACTTATCGTAAAGCATTTTCCATCTCCCTTGAAAACACTTTCGCAAAATCCCTTCTGACAACTTGACGTACGGTATCTTCAAAATCCCATCTCTCTTCATAGGAAGCTGAACGGCTTAGATTATAAAGAACCTTCAGAGGATATCGAGCCTTAGTTTTGCGTCTCACAATTAGCGGAGTTCCTCCCTTGCCTCGTATCAAGAAGGCATCTTTAGTCCTTGACCCACTGCTTGACGTCCCACGATTGAAGGCTTCGAGTAAGGTCTTTGGCTTGTATCGCTGTTTAATCTTACCCGTTGACGTGCGGAAATTCAATTGCTTCAAATCTTGCGCGGGCATTGCTATTGACCTCGCTTGCTGTGGTCTTCGAGTCCCACCCGTTTCGTGTATGGGCATAAAGCCACTTATACGGGGCGCAGTAAACACCGCACTCTGCCCCTCTCCTTTATCAATTATGTCCTTCTTTTTCGCAACTTGAGCCCAGACACCTTTTGGAACAAAATCCGTATGTAAATTAAATTCCTTACGGGTCTGAATCTGAACGGCTTTCTGTCCTTCTTTAGCCATTACATCCAGAGTTTTCTTTAAAGCCCACGGATACTCTTTACGCATAAACCACTTAATATCCCGTTCGACCTCTTCCGTATTTACGCTAATCATTGCCATCTGTCACCCCCAAGTTCCATCAGTCCTTAAACTGATCTTTCTTTTCAATATACAACCTTTTCTTTACCGACTCAACAAAATAATTCCGTCGATTAAATCTTTTCGCCTCACGTATAGCCTCAGCATTTACGCCACAAGCCATGCGAATTGCCATTTTGCTATACTTTCCCTTAAACATCCTGTAAAGCTCTCTAAAAGAATAACCGCGTCTCCTGAGCCTACGCAATTGTAAAACTTCCTCATCAGTCATATAAACAATCTCCAGATTAAAATTATTAATGCCCACGATAACAGTGCCCAAAATAGTTTCATTAAAAGCTTATAGAATTTCCTTCCTCGATAATAATTTTTTATGAAATTACGTCTCATTTCCATAAAAATTTCATGCCGTTTAGAAACCTCATCAAAAAGTTCTCCAGCATCCTTTCTTTTCCAAAAAGATCCGCAAATAGCGTAATTATCAAAGTAAGCACCATGTGCGGAATGCGCGCCAGAAACATAACGATAATCATATCCAGTTTTTTTATGCTCCGCTACATAGTGCTTAAACTGCTCAAAATTTCCTGCAAGAACCAAGATCCTAACCATTCTTCTTTCTCCTTTTTTTAATTTTTAATAACATACGTTCCCATCTGTTAAGCTTTAACCATCCCCCACTTTCTTGTTCCACTGATGCAATCAAACCTATTACTCTTTGTCCCGTAGATAAACGCTCACTCCTCACAATTAAATCATTGTCCTCTGTAAATTCTATATAGACAGGAGAATATCCTGATCCGTCAGGACAAACCTTATCAATAACAGAAAGCATTTTCATCAATACCTTCCTATTCAAAACCAAACGAACACCGTTGCGCTTTTTAAACGCGGAACGTAAAGTATCCTTGTACTTTACAAAATCGTTATTTCCCTTTCTTGTGGAAATCTGCTTCCTTCGTTTCCCGTCAGTAAGAGTAAAATTAATATTCTCTCCCCCACCACTATCTTTATAAACCTCAGCATTGACGTATTCAAGGAGACCTTTAAACGTAGTATCCTTCGGAATATTCTTAATCACTTCTTTAACAGAATCGGAAGCAATCACCAATCTTTCCTTAGCTCCATTAGACTCTTTAAGAGGAATAATCTCCTTCACTTCTTCCTTGACAGGCTCAACAACAATTAAAGCTTTATTATTAACCGCACAAGTGCTGCCGTCAATATCAATAAATAAATTATTAAGGGCTGGAATGTCACTCTTAACCATGTCAATGATCTGCAAATTATTTTTTCCAAGAATCATCTCATTAACCTCCCATGTGAACTAACCTGCTCAATCATCATTCCATGAGACTTCAACTCCTTAACACCAGAAGTAAACTTCTCCAATGACAACGGAAAATCATATCTCACTTTATTTGCCTGCGTCCACTTAATGCGTGGAACACTTTCCCTAAAATAGTTTACAATAACCTCTTCAATCGTAGTCCGAAATTTTGCATAACTTCCGATAACCATACGTTTCTTCTTATGATTAAATTTTAAAGCTATCACCTCTTCCTCAAAATAAAGCAAATACTTTTCATTCATCAGTAATCTCCTTCCAAGTAGATTCACCAAAACGCAATATAAACGCAATACAAGATAAAGTGTGTACATCATTAAAGTTTTTCATCTTTCTACTCCTTCCTATTTATTAATTATACTTTACATATACATGTACATATATGCGTGAGGGTAAAGGAAAAAAATTGGACGGTGTAAAACACTATAAAAATACTCTACTCACACTATATATCTTGTATTGCATTTATATTGCGTTTTACTTTTCGGCAATAACTCCAACAAAGTTCAAATTGCGCCATACGGTCTCAATATGCGCAAACCCAGCTTCCTTAAGTAAACTCTCCAACTTGACAAGCGTCACTGGATACATCATATTCCTCAAATCACGTTCTTTAGCCAAAATTTCTTGCTCTGTAAAGCTCTTTTTCTTGTGGTCGTAATATAAAAAGGTCAGGAAGTCCTGAAATTTTGCATTGCAAGCGTAAACTTTTTCGGTCAACATTAAACAACCACCAGAGTTGAGGCCATCATAAATTTTCTTAAAAAGTTCTTCTCTCTTCTGCAAAGGCAAAAACTGAAAAGTAAAAACAGACGTAACAAAGCTGGCATTCTCAATCACAAACTTATCGGAACAAATATCGGCACGGCTGAAAGTCATATTCTCAAAGTAGAATTCCCATCCAATATCTTCAATCTCATACCCAAACTTTTTTGCTATTCCGTAATAAAAATTCGGCTCAATCTCCGCACCAATAAAGTTTGCTTTGCTCTTTCCCTTATGCTTATCACCAAGTAAAGAAACCAATCGACCTGTAGAACAACCAAGATCATAAACGTTTGAATGATCTTGAATAAAGTATTCCGACAGACCGAGAATAATGTTTTCTACCTCATTGTAGCCCGGTATACTCGCCGCGATATGTTCTTCAAATTTCGCATAGTCAATACTTGCAAAGGAAAAGCCTTTAACTGTTGGATGTTTAATATTCATATATGCCTCCTTAAAACAGTAGTAAAAGTAAAACCAACAAATTCAGTATAGTTCCAATTAGCAATAAGATTGGAGCCACAAGCGTACCCGATACAACTAAGATTTTTATTATCGTACTCATAGCCATGGCGGCCTGTCCTCTGAGTTAATGAAGTCCAAAGATTCTTTAATTGAGCTTGCTATATGTGACATCATCACTGGCGGTACTGCACGCCCTAAGCGTTCCCATTGCTCTTCATAAGATCCGTAAAGTTCAAAATCATCAGGAAACCCACACAGCCTCTGAATCTCTTCTATTCTAAACTTTCGAACCACGTTATCGGCTTCTTTACAATAAGTAGCACCAGAGAAGTAAGCCGTTTCGCTTCTTATCGCTCCCGATTGAACTATAGTAGGACTCGGTCGTAAACTACCTTTCCAGTTGTCAGGTAAACCTCCAAACTTAACTTCTGTAATATGCGGCAGCGCATCTTTAACAGTATAGTAATAAGGTAAGGGTTGAGGAAACATAGGAAGCATATCGAAATCCTTTCGCACTCCGATAAAAATAAGCCTCTTTCTTGATTGAGGTACGCCAAGCCACATTGCATCAAGTTCTGCCGAACGTACTATATAACCGCAATCTTCAAGTATCCGAACAATCTGATTAAAGAAACCCTTAGCTTTACCTTTTCGCAAGCCAGATACATTCTCCGCAATAAACATCTTCGGCTGTAAACCATTTAACAACCGAGCGTATTCAAAGAATAGATCATCCACTCTCTGCTCAACTGAGGAGTATTGCTTAACAACTCCCCATCCTTTCTCTCTACTTCCCGCAGTAGAGAAGGAAGCGCAAGGTGGTGAGCCTTCGAATACGTCAAGTTCTCCAACTTTTAAACCAGTACTTGTCAAGATATCCTCAACTTTAACTTTACGAACATCCCGACAATCTAATTTGGTCTCTGGGTGCATATTCGCCTTGTAAACCTTTTGAGCTTCTGGTATAAACTCATTAGCGTATAAAACGCTAAATCCTTTCATACGGAAACCAAGACAGCTCCCGCCACATCCTGAGAATGTTGACACTAAAGAATACCCATTAGGCTTTAATCTTCGTATATTCTTCATCCGCATTACTTTGTATTTAGGCTTTTCCATTTTGCTCTCTACCCTTTTTAGATAAATATCCTAAGAGGCAACTTTCACAAACTAACCCATCACCGTGATCTTGGGTATCGTAAAAGTCATTGGTAATCGTACACCTTGCAATCTTACCGCATACGCAACATTTACAAAGTTTATTGCGCCTATCCTCATTTTTGTTCTCTACTATTCGCATTTTTCATCCTTTTTGGAAAGTTTCTTGATTATCTTGTTAGCGTCCATTCCATGAGCTTGTTCAAGCTCTTTCCGAAGTAGATAGTAAAGACCTGTACCCAATTGCAACCCCACTCTTTGAATCTTATCTACACCCTTTACACCTGCATACTTCATAACGGACTTAAAAAATCCTTTTGATTTAGGTTGCGTTACGGAGAATGGTTCGTATGCTAACCATGAAACGTGTTTACTATAGTAGGGAGCTATTTCAGTTCCGTCAACCTTTTTGTAAGCATACGACCTTAACCATGCAGAACTATTTACCTCAAAAGAAACTCTCTTTTGGTAATTTTCCTTTTTGATAATATCTCTGGCTACATCAACCGAAACGTTTCGAGATTCCGCTATCTGATTGGTTGCGGTATACATAAATACATTACTTGACCCTTGCAAAGGATCAGCACCTCCACCATGAATTATCGTAGTCCCTACCAAATCTGCTTTCTCTATGCTTATCCACATAAGAATATAGAACATAGTTTGGAAAACTGTGGTAAAACCCATATTCTGAATTAAAGGCAATCTGTCAAGAAAATCATCTAAGGTCACTTTAATCTCGGTATGATCTGTTTTAAAATATTGCTGACCGTACAACCGAGAATATCCGATCTCTTTTAGATTAGTACCTATCATGGTGTAAGTTTTCAAATCCTTAGCACCGAAAACTTTATCGTATGCCGTAAGTAAAAGAATCGAATCGATACCACCGCTAAGCATAAACTTCCTTTCAGCTTCTTTTCCGTCAAGGAGTTCCTCAACTGCTTTGCAAAGATCATTAAAAAACTTTGCCTCTAATTCTCTCATTTTGCATCCCCTTTATTTTTTGCCAATTCATAATGATCCCTACATAGATCAATAATCCTTGTCCGTTTGTTAAAGTTTAAATCACCAGCCAATAGCGTTTCAAAGTGTTCGGGAATTTTTGCCAGCAATTGATAATTAATATGCGGACGTCTTCCGAACTCTTTAAACTCTGGAAATTCTCTAAGAACGATTGCCTTTTGTACGGGCTGGTTACAATCGTCCCAAGTCTTATCTTTAAAATAATCAGGCATAATAGGATCCATGTACGGCTCAACTAAAACCTTATTATATCGTTTGGCAAGATTCTCTCTTTGACGCACGCCATTCGGATTGTCATCCGCAAATCGCTTTGCCCTATAGTCGTTTAATAATTCAATAGTATACTTATAATGCATACAGGCTTGCTTTGAAAGTCCGTAAAGTATATCAGCACCATAGCCACCAAAGATATACTTCTCCTTTGTCGCTGGAAAGAGATAAAGCATAGGCCAAGTACACTCATAATGGGTTTTCTTTCTGCAACCCAATTTTGTCAATCGCTTAAAATCATCATACACGTTTTCAGATGGGACGTTTATGATTTTTAAACCCCAACCGAACATATTGCAAGCCCTCCGTGCCGATGAACTATCAGCGGTAACATTATTATCAATCTCAAAACAATAAGCGGTTACTTTAAAACCCATTTCATTGCATAAGAAGCCGAGTGTCATTGAGTCAACTCCGCCAGATAGATACAAAGCTACTCCGTCAACCTTTCCTTCGTTTAACGGCACTTTTGTTCTTATTATGCATTTGAGAAGATCCCGAAGATTTCGATCCTGTTTCTTTCTCATTACGCAACCCTTTCAAATAGTTAAGCCACTTTTTATTATGCCTTTTACAAAAGACAATACCCAACTTCGCATCCGCATACCACTTACATCCACATTTAGCCCTACTTAAAACTTCCATTTGTTACCACCTTAGCATAAAGTAGGTCGACCTAACCAAGATCGACCTACGACAAACAAGAATCAATCCCACTCATAGCCACACTTAGGGCAGATATGTTGCGTTTTCAAAGTTTCCTTATAGGTAGGAAATTCTTCAGGAGCTTCCATCTTTTCCAGAAGAACATTAAGCTCCTTATCTTTCAGACCTGTCAACCTCTTTGTGCGCTCAATATCTTCCGTAAACTCAGGAGCCTTCATCAATCTTGACAAAATCTCCTCATCCCATTTTGATCCTTCACTTGTTTTATTATCCGAAATACCGTAAGCAGTAGCGGCAGTCTCGGAAGGGAAATCTTGATACGATACAGGAACCTTATTCAAGCCGAGCTTCAATGCGGCCTTCAAGGTAGTATTACCTTTGTAAACAACACCATTCTTTCTCCACACAACAAGCGGAGAACGAAAACCATGCTCACTTATCGATCTGGCAACATTGTCAACATTCTGGTCGTTCTTTCTGGGATTATCTTCCCAAAGATTAACCTTGTTAATGTCAACCAGCTCTAAATTATCAATCAAGGACTTCATTGACACATTGGAAACCGCTTGACTTTGCTTAGCTGCCTTAGACAAAAATTTATCCACCTTCTTTACTTTTTTTACTGGCATTGCATAACTCCTTCGTTAAAGTTAGATTGTGTATATACCAGACCTTTCCATAAGATCATAATACTCATTAGTAAGCACCCATTCATATTTCATAGGTGAAATTTTTACTTTCTTTAATACACCGAGCATTGCTAAATTTTCAGCTACCCTCTGTGAAGTTATAGTAGGTAGACTTAACATTTCCGAAATATCGCCATTTGTATAAGCTCCTTCAGGATCATTAACCATTATACTTTGTATTAATGATTCCTGTTTTGACGGAACGGTACTCTTAGCCATAGTTCGGATAATGTTCAATTCCTCATCATCAATAGCCTCCTTTCTCTTAAACATAGCAATACCCATAGCCAACTTGACATACTGCTTGGCTAATCGAGTACCAAGCTCCATAAACGGTTTATGTGTAATCTCTTTTGTAAATTTATCTCTATTGATTGTACCACGCATTGTAGCAGTCCACTGAGCGATTCCAACGACTTTCCTGGCTACGTTCTCGCTTATATGTATATCAGTATTAAAATTATATGATAGAGCCTTCTTGGCTGCCGAGAGAAGCTCCTGGCGTGCTTGCGTTTCTTTTGTTGTATTGCTCAGAGCCCGCAATAAGTAAACTTCACGTTCCGAAATAGAATCTGCAATATCAATATTAAACCTCAAGAACCTTTCACCCAAAGCGGTCTGATTATCTGTAAACAATTCCACAGCGGGAGTTACACCTGCAATAATACCGAACTTAGATTCGTAAGAACGGAACACCCCGTTCCCAAATCTTTTTTCAGTTTTACCATCATAGGCATCACGTAGTATTCCGAAAGTTTCATCTCTGGCGGCAGCATTAGAATTAAGGATTGTTGTAAAGTCTTTTATTATTAGTATCTTACCGTTTAAGATGGGAATAAGAGAGGGATCACCGCCACCAAAATTAGCGCCGCTAACAAGGCTGTGAGGTGTCAATGAAGTGGTAGTCATTATATTCGGACATTGCGACAAGGACATTAACACCTCAGACTTCATACCACCAGAGGGAGCAACTACAAAAAGCCATAAAGGATCTCCTTCAAGCCTGTTCGCTATTATCGTTCCGAACACTACGTCTAATATGTCGGTATTTGGCATGTGAAGAAATGATCGGTACGCATTGTAGATTTCCTTATGCGCAAGGCCTTCACCCTCAAATGAAGTTACCTTTACTTTTGTGCTTATCTCCTCATCCTCTTCATTCAAGCCGTAAGGAACATCTCGCAAAAAAGAAAGTAATGTTTTATAGGTTTTATTTGCATCACCAGACTTTAAGTATAAATCTCTCAAGTCAAAACCCTTTGCATACTTATCGGGCCAATGCACAAACCTAATATCGTTTACAATAACGCCTAACTTCTTGTAAACCTTTTTAGCGCCAGCAAAACCAGCAGAATCGTTATCATAAACCACACGAACTTGTTTATTCTGGAATAAAGAAAGCCATTCAGTCTTTAACGTACCGCTACCAGGAACTGCCAATACAGTGGCTTTTTCATCTATCAATGAAAGTATTTCCCACATAGCCATTCCGTCCCACTCTCCTTCGCAAAGCCATATCACATCGGAATCTTCAACTAACTTATCCCAACCAAGCATTCCCACTTTACAAGTTTTTGTTGATAGTAGCTTATTAGAATACATTCGGAGGTCCTGCAACCTTCCAGAAAGCACATTATTAATAGGTAATGTATATTTTCCAGTAACTTCATTGTAGCCTACACCAAACTCTCTAAAAGTGCTAAGTCTTAAACCTCTTTTCTTTCGCAAAGCTACCGCTACGTTACCACGAAAATTATCTTGACAATGCTTGGAAATTTGCTCTAAGAAGCCTATAAATCCGCCTTCTCGCATACACTTCTTACAATCCCAATTATGGGATTTCTCATTTATAAACATCTTAGGTTCGCCACAGAAAGGACAATCGCCTACGATATGACCCGTTATCGAACCCGTTTTTGTAAAGCCATGCTGATAAAACGCTTCAATTCCGTTAGTCATTGTTAGGATCCTTTTTATTTGTAGCGTTAACCTCAAGTAAATACAAATACAATTCCTGCAATTGCTTTTTGGTAAAATAAAATTTCTGGCTTTTGCTATATGACAATCCAATAAGGATACATATTTTCTTAATAAGGTCAATTCTGTTCATACTCACCTCCTCTCTCAAAACTCAACTGGCTCTGCATCATTCCAAGTCTTTGTAGTCATTTTCCATTCTACCTCTAAAGGTACCTCAATCTCTGGCATATATGTCATGTGGTAAGCCATATCCGAAAGAATCTCATTTCTATAAGGCAAGAACTTTCTCGGAAAATCAATAATCAATTCATCATGGATAGGTATCACCAACCTGATTTCATCATTCCATTTTTCCTTTAAATACTTGTCAAGTGCAACCTGTGCCCTTTTCAGTATTCCAGCGGCAGTGCCTTGAATCAAGTAGTTAGAAGCCATGTAGGCAGTATCCATAGGAACGTAAAGTTTACGTCCGAAAGGCGTTATTATAAACCCGTCCTTCTTTACTTGTTTAATCATATTATAGGTGAAGTTTGCAATCTGAGGAAACCTTCTTTTATACGAATCAAATCCAGGCTTAAAATCTTCCTGAGACATTCCTACAGTCAATGCTACCCTATGTAAACCTCCTCCATAAGCAAGCGCAAAGTGTCCATTCTTTGAAGCTCCTCTAAGTAACTTTCTGAATATCGGATACCATTTTTCTCGGGCTTGCTCTCTACCTAACTCCTCAACATCTTGTACGTATTCTTTACGATTGGAGGGATTTTTATCTAAACCATATTTAATACAGGTGACAGGATCGGTATATATTCTCCCTAAGAAAGTTTTAGCCGCTTCGGCATGAGGATCCCCACCCTCTTTTAAAAGCTTCATCATATACGGTTGTTTTGTTGCGTCAATGATAAGCCGCATCTCTATACCAGAATAATCGACAAGAAACAAAACAGATTTTGGTCGTGGCTTAAAGCACTTCCTTGCCGCAACCGTATATTTATTTTTAAGTGCCGCTTCTTTAGCTACGTTTTGAACATTAGGATTATCGGATGATTGACGTCCAGTAACTGCACCGTTAGTATTGATATTAGGATGTATTATTCCACTATCACCCGCAAACTTCTTATATGATGAAACAATAGCGAAACCTTTATTATACGCTCTCTGGCGTGAAATTAAGTCGAATACAGGATGGTCATATTGTTCGGAAAGAATTTCGATTGCTTCTTTATCAGCGGCAGGACGTCCAGATTTTGTTTTCTTCACTACCGGCAACTTTAATTCTGAGTATAGAATTTGGCCTATCTGCTTATTGCTTAATAGATTTACATGGCGCCCAAAAAGCTCATAGCTTTCCTTTTCAATCTTTTTAAGCTCCTCCTCTAAATACCCAAGAAGCTTATTAGTGTTCCATTTATCAAGTGTAATTCCGAACTGTTCCATTCTTTGTGTTACCTGTTGCATGGCAATCTCAATTCGGTAATCTTTAAACAGCTTAGGATCTTGACGGATCTCAGGATACCATAGCTGATATAACAGCATAGACCTCTGAGCATCTGCCACTTGGTAATCATACATAATAGGTTCTGGAATTGTCTGATAAGACTTAGTTACCTTAAATAATGCCTTTACTTTTACATCTATATCTAACGGATATCCACATAAGTCATGGGCAACATTATGTAAAGCATGGCTTGGTGCCAGATTTTGCATCATGTGGCTCATTATAATTGTATCTTCCCAAATAGTTTCTTTCGGTACGTGAATATCCTCAACTACTGTCATACCTATTTCATATTTACAATTATGCGCAATTTTACGTGTGGAAGTATCCTCAAAAAAATCACCCAACTTTTGCCAGTTCTTCCTATTCGTTTTTGCGTCCCTATCAACCCGACAAACCTCAACCTCCCCGTCAGGATATCCGATAGAATAACTAAAAATTTTTACTCCATCATATACGTTAAGTCCTGTTGTTTCAAAATCTATACTCCTGCTATCAGGTATCTTTACTTGCGGCATAATAACCCCTTCTATATAAAACTTGACGGCGCTTATTTAAGCACCGCCAAGATTAAGGTGAATTAGTCCTCGATATCATCTCCGAGACCGAGAGCTTCGAGAAGTTTGACCTCTTTTGCGTCAAGCTCACTCCTGTTATATGTGAATTCGGAAATAAGCTCCTTCAAGGTATCGAAATCGTCGGAATCTTCAAAGTCAATATCCTGGGAAACGCAAAATTCCTTCAGGTCTTTTTCGGAAAGAGATTCCTTTTTAGACTTTGCCTTAGGCTTCGCTTTCGCTTTTGCTTTCGCTTTCGCTTTAGGCTTTTCTTCCTCGACAACCTCAACATCCTCTTCCTGTTCAGCAGACCCATCATCATCATCATCATCACCATCATCACCTTCATCGGAAGTAGAATCTTCCTCATCAGGATCGACAGTAGTGGAGATTCCGAGTTCATCAAGAATACCTGAATCAAGCATCTCGGAAACGTTTACATTCACAAAGTCACCAGAGTGCTTTACGGCAACTTTACAAACAGGACCCTCAGAAGCAATTGCTTCAAGAAGTTCTGGAAGTTCTTCAATATCCTCAGGCGTTTCATAACCAACAGTCTCAATCCATTTACGTGCAAATACAGGACCGTACTCAGTTTCCAACTGCATATTGTCAAACAGCATGGTACCTTTGTACTCGCCTTCAAGTATCAGATGCTGGCGTGCAATCATCAAATTACCAGAAGATTTTGATTCCTTCAAAGCGCATTTCTGAACCTGCGCAATGTAAACACCTTCAGGAACTTTCGCACCTGCAAACATAGTATCATATACCTTCTTTGAAGATTTCCATGTTTTCTTCATTGAAGCCAACTGCTTTTGGTACTCACTCATAACTACCTCCTAAGTAGTAAATTGGTTTAAGATTTGGCAACCTTTTTAGTTGACCGTTTTAAAGCGGTTTTCTTTTTTGTTAAATACGTCGGAATAAATGGATCCTCTTGCTTATTTTCAAACGCCTTTATTAAGTTTTCATAAGCCTCCTTTGAGCTGTTTCCCATAGGTATTCTACACACGGGCTCACCGTTGGTTGTTAAAAAATTTCCTTGACACCTGGTACCTGCTGTAACATAATCATCACCACGTATTTGTAAAAATCGTTCACCTCCTTCAAAATGGTAAAAAGCGATATTGTCAATAACACCTGTATAATAATCAGCAGCCTGACCACTAATTGCCGGACGCAAAACATCATAAGTAAAGCCAGAACGTGTCTCTAATTTGGAAGCTTTAGCGTGGGCAACAACTATCAAACCGAAGCCAGCAGATAATAGCTTTGTGTGCTGTTTTTCAAATTCCGACTTCACTTTATTCCATGACAACCCATAATCGTTCTGACCCCCAGGATGTTGCATACCGTTTACTTTGCATACGTATTCAAGACACCTATCATAGGCTAATTGTCCTGTATCAACACTTACCGAACGAAAATTACCCTGACCTTCTTTTATAAGTAAATCGATATACTTTCTGGCGTGTTCCCAAACAGGAACAGGTCGCTGGTAAGCAGTTAGAGCTTTACCACCTGGCTCAAACATCATACAAAAGTTTTGGTCAAATTCAGCGGTCAGCGAGGACTTACCGATTTTCTTTTCCCCATAGATCAACCAAGTATAATCTCCTATATGCGAAGAGGGAACGCTTTTTTCATTCGGTAATGAAAGATCAACCTCAACTGCTGTTCCGACTGTCTTTGATTTTTTTGATACTTTTTTTACAGGCATCTTGCCTCCCATTCTAAAGTGTAAATGTAATTAACTTTCCTGAAGTTCGGTAAATAATGTTTCCTTCTGCTTATAAGAATTTAACGTTCCTGATGAACAGGCTTGTAAAAAAGAGCAAGACCATGAGGTTATGCAGGACGATTGATTCTTATAAGGAAAAGACTTACCAGAAACAAGGTCTTTGATTTCCTTAAGTAAATGTCCCAGCTCAAGCTTAAACCGCAACTTATCTTTATTAGTGTACGGTACCTCATAACGTTTGAAAAAGTGGTCAGGGCGTTTCTTTATATCTTCACGAATACGCTCCCCGTATTGATAAAGGGATTCACCGCCTTTACGTTTATGTCCAGGGTTCCGTATTATATTGTAAAGCATACCTTGAATCTTCTCACCAGTGTCATTCTCCTCAGCCTCTATATAGTAAAGATTCTGGAAGTCAAACGCCAACTTTAGCATCAAAGTATCCTCAGTAATTCTTGACTTTGTTTTATGCTCCATAAGCCAAGGCTTACCGTTCTTATTTGAATAATACTTTCCGTCAATTTTTCCTCTTCTACGGATTCCGTGTTCATCAACAAAATCAAAAGTCCTTTCAGCCCATGCAAACCTCTTTTCCTCAAAATCCTCTTCATAGAATATTAAATATTCCTCGATAATTACTTGACACAAGGTGGCCTGAGTTTCCAGATCAGCCCTACTTACCTTATCGTAAGATTTAACAGCTACCTCCTCAATATATTCGTCAAGCCATAGACTCAACTCTTCCGAAGAAACTATTCTGCTATCCTCTATCCATAAGGTATATGTTTTATCAAGCATATCATGGAACATAGAACCAAAAGAGGTAGTCTTTTGCTTACTATCAGAAGTCCATCTATTAGCAACCAAAAGAAACTTCATACGGCAGTTAAGAAAAGCCGTAATCATACTTTGAGTTATACCATCTTTTTGTAAAGAATAGTTCTTAAAGTCTAAATCGTATGGACTATTCACACTACCCTTTTTGCGCTTCGGCATTTTACATTACCTCCTTAAATTAAGTTATAGGTTAAGAATCGATAAGATCCCTTAGTTTACGAACAGTAGGCAACCACCACTTACTAATAGGCCCACCTTGATTTGCAATAATTTGCGGATTAACTATTAAAGTACTCGGTATATCAAGTTTACAACCGTAGTAGTGCCGCACGTTTCTTGATAAGTAAACAATAAACTTCGGCTTCAAGTCATTAATCCTATTCACCACGTTTGACAGACAAGCAAGAACTTCCTCAGCTTTAGGTTCCCTAACATCTGAATTAGCTCCGTCTCTGGCGGTACAAAATGTCATTGACAGGAGTTCAAAAGTGAGGTTATTCGATATAGTGTAAAGCATCCTGTCAATCACTTTATATCCGAGAGTGTGCCGTTCTGAGCCGAAGCTATTTGCAGAAAGAGTCGGTGTTTCATCAAGGAATACCATATCAACAGGTTTGACTTTATCGCCAAGAACGTATCGGTTAGAAAACTTGTGTAATTTACAATTAGTACAGGTAAAATTTTTATAATTTTCACGGACAGTACGAACCTGTTCTACGTACTCTAAAACCATTTGTGAAGACAATCCGTCAGGAACAGAAAAGTGTTCCTTACCGTTATCATCATAAATGTAAACCTTACCTCTATTGTTACGGATATCAACAAAGCAAATAGTTTTATTCGGATAACCAAATTCTCTTTTCGGAAGTAACATAAACCCAGAACTATGCATAAAATCCGTAAAGTCGGAAAGCTTCGTTTTATGTAATAATGATTTTATACCCAACAGTAACTCCTTTCAAAAATTTGGGGGAAGGAGTTTCGCAATTGTCATCCACCACACCAACTGCTTAACTCCTTCAGTCACTCGACCGTCCCCATTTATTTTAAATTTTCCAATTGCGCCTGAGTCTTTTTAGACAACCTTTCAAAATCGTCCTTATACTGTTTACGACCAAGTTTATATATTTCGTAAAGATCCTCCACATCTTTATTCGTCGGAGTTCTTCCGTAAAATATAAACGTAACTCCAGTCTCACATTTAACCTGAATTGACTTTTCAAACAAGCCGAAAGTCATTCCACGCTTACGGATAACAGTTTTAGCAGCCATAGTTACCTCGCCTTTTCAGCTTCAATATACGCAACAAAATCCCGATATATTGAAGAATAATGGTCAAAAGTTACAGAGCCATTAGCGTCAATTTCAGACGTAAATTTGACGATTGCATCATGTGGAATCCTGTCAATAAGCATTTGTTCCGTTGACGCAACAATAGGACAATCTTGACAGTTAGTGGGATCGCATTCTCCATTTTGCTTTGACATAAGCACCTCCATTTAGTGTTAAAGATTATTAATTAATGACAAACCAATACCAACTGCATCTGTAATATGATCTGCCGCATATACTTGACCTATTCTTCTCTTTACTCTCAATTCCACAGCTTTTTTTGTCAACTGCCCTTTCCACTGTTGAGCGGTTAGTAATTCAAAGTCAACTCCTCTATCCATACAAGCTTTCGCATAGCCTCCAATAAGCATTGACAATTTAAAAATATCCCCACGCCTCGCTGCCGTCATTGACGTTAAAGAACCTTCCCATAGTTGAACCGATTCGATAACGCATAATTCCAACTTCGGTATGCACTTATCAAGAAGATCCTCAAATTTACACCAGAGATCGGATAATCTTGCTTCCGTTGAGGCAATCGATTTCGATTTGGAAACTTTAAACATTCCAACATCTGGTAACCTTTTATTTGCTTTCCAAAACGCATATCCTGTATTCCATCCTGGATCTACCGTTAAAACGTCAGATAGTGTTTCCATAGCCTCTTCTCCTTTGTATACCTTGTGAAATTCTTCTTATCCGTGCCTCATTAGATTCTTTCAACTTTAAGGACTCGATTATATCCTCCTCTAAAGAATCTTCGACCACTAAATCTATAATGAGTGAGGCATCTTGACTTGCGGTATCTATAACCCTATCCTCACTTTGTTGCCGTGTTTCACTTCCATCAGGAGTTGAAAAGTAAATTACGGTATCAGAAGCCGAAAGATTGGTGCCGTATTTATAGCACTCAGGTTGACCTACGATAAGATCTAATTCCCCTTTTTGGAATTTCTTTTGTATAGCTCTTCTCTCTACCTGCGGGACATCGCCATGAATTATGCCGATCCTATATTTCTTTTTAATCAGAAATTTAGATAGAGCCTTAATTTCATCTACAAATTTACACCAGATAACTACTTGTTGCCCTTGAAGTTCGGAAATCAATAGCGAATATATTTCCTTTACCTTATGATTAAATCTAAAACCGTCAGTATCTGGCATACCTCCACACAATCTTCTCAACCAAATATACTGAGTAGTTTTATAGATCGTGGCATCAACTTCTACATTATCAACCTCAAGAATAAATTCGTCCTCTAAAGTTTTATATATCTTATCAGCTTGCGGACACATCTTTACTTTACGCACCTCATAAATCTTTTCACCACCAAGATTGACTTCCGATCTTTTAAGAAAGAAGCAATTTTCCGCAAGTTTACGGGTTAACATTGCACTTCCTTTTTTACTAAGCACCCACTTATACCCGGCACGCTTAAAATACGTATGCCTAAATTTCCAGTAAGAATCTACCTTTAGTATAGACGCATCCAAAAATCTTAATTGCATATAATAATTTAATGATGATTCTGGTGCAGGTGTACCAGTCAATATGTATCGTTTAGAAACGTCACGGAATTTTTCGGTATAATACTTTGAAACGTTAAACCTTTTAGTTCTTCCACTAACCCCAGGAGGTGCCTTAATAAATGTGCTTTCATCAAGAACAACGCAATCCCAAGGAAATTTACAAATCTCTGGTACAACTAAATGGCCCTCTTTTGATAAAAGAAACCACTTATTACCAGAGTCCCACGAATCTTCAAGTAATTGACTCCTGATAGGGCCTGAACTGTCAAGAATCACAATACCGTTTTTACTTTCTCTTTCCGATTCTAATTCATCAAGCCAACTTCCAAAAACACTATAAGGTCCTACAATTAGTATTCTACTAAATCCACCACATTTAATAGACCTTATGGTAACTAAGGTTTTCCCTAAACGCATCTCCATAAATAAAGCAGGATGCGCTTGGCTATTAGCGTACCGTAAAGCAACCTTTTGATAGGACCTTAACTTTTTCATTAATACTTTCTCCCGGGTGTAGATTCAAAATAGGTTCTCTTCTCACTCGGAAACTTACTCATTCTTAGTTCCGCAAGATCCTTTAAGGTTGTCGAATGCAATTGAGTATCATCCTTAGTCTTAAAATGCGTTCCAGTTTTCTTGTCCCGATGTGCCGTAATGCGCTCACGTTCCTTACTCATTGTGCACCTCAATCAAATTGTTTACGGTTGCAATCATTATAGTTTTTATCCTCACGCCAGCAGTCAAAAAAGGCGTGCTTCAGTTTCCCTTTAGAAGCCATTTCCTGATATATTACACGCATAACCTTATTTACATAAGGATTGGTTTCATTATCGCCGTGCTCTTGCAAAGCGCTGGACATATTTATCATTTCTTGCCTGTCAAAGCCTGAAACGCTACCCATAGGTATTCTCCCATTAACGCCCATAACGCTAACATTTACAGAAGAAACAAGACCGTATAAAGTAGCAGATTGCGACACCTTAAAACCAGTAACGAAAACATCCGCTTCTTTTAACGTTTTTAATTTCCACCAGCCAGAGTAATGATTGCTTTTCAATACAAGTCCTTCGATACCTTGTTCCTTAGCAAGTTTTAGTAGATTACAAAGAATCGTAGGGTCACCATCAAAAACTATTTTCCCTTTGTACTCGACAAGATTAGTGGAATCATAAATCAACTTTAGCAGGACTGAATTACCATCTTCATATGACAACCCTCTATTATCTTTGCCATTTACAAAAGGTGCCGCAAAAACTTTAAGCTTCAATTTTTCTGGAAACTCTTTAATTGCTGTAGGCACTTCAGAATCAGGATGCCCTGGGTATGTCAATTCACAATCAAGAACAGTGCCAGGCTCAATTTCAGGAAGAACCATTTTTTGCCGATCTACTTTATCGAAAAGATTTCCGTATGTTCCGTCAACACCAACACGACGGCTATTCATACGATAAACTCCTCTATGATCTCTGGAATAGAAATACCTGTGACCCTGCTCTTTAACTTCAATATGGTAAGTACCGTTAGGAATCTTAATGGCTTTTCGCTTTATGCTCACAAGTGAACCGTTCTCAAAAACAAAACCAGAGTTAGAGAGCGCCCTTCTCGGATGACAAGTCAACTTTCGACTATCTCCAGCATCCTTAGTAAGTATATTCATAGGCCATGATATTAACGTATTTTCCAAAGTAAACTCCTTTCAAAACAGGAGAATGCCGATCGAAAGAACAGATCGGCTCTCCCGTAAGTATGCAAAAGGTAAAGGTTGTTAGGACTTTTTGACTCTCTTTTTCTTCTTTGGTATAGGAAGTTCAGCCTCGTCAATGTCCTCCTTGATTTCAACGCCGTGACTTTTGAGTTTTTCCTCAGTTTTCTCGGCAGTCGATTTCTTCTCCTTCGCGGCAGCTTTTTCCTTTTTTACTTTTTCAGGAACTTCCGAATCGGGAACAACTTTGCCATCATACTCGACAAGCTCCTCAAGCGGTTTTGTAGGAACGTTAAACTTCAATGCGGCAATCATTTCATCCCGAGTGCCGTTATTGATTGCTTTACGGTTGTTTGCTACAAAGCGAATCGGGATAGTTCTGGAGATTCCAGCTTCGGCAAGTTCTTTGATTGCCATCTCCGCAATCTGAGCATCGGTATACTTTTGCTCACAAAGCAATTTGACAACAGGAACACGGCGTTTGGAAGAGCAAGTAAAACCCTTCTCCTCTTTCGTCTTTTTCTCCTTCTTCTCCTTTTTCGGAGCTTTGTCGTCGTTCTCCACTGTTCCGACTTCTTCTGTTTCCTGAACGTCAAGTTCTTCCGCTTCAGGTTTCACTACCTTTTTAACACCAGCCATATTGGCCTCCTTAAAAATATAGGGTTATTAAGAAACACTTACCTTCTGGTAAGCAACATATTGAAAATAAGGATCCTCTTCAAGCATAGAAATCCCTACCTCAACTTCATCATCAGGAGTGTCAAATACCTCCTGTAAATAATCTTTCAAAGACTGGGGTACTGCTACCCCAATCTTATGAAAACCGTTGATAAGAAGCTGGGTTCTTATCAATTCAAACCACTTAACTACTGTAGTATTTTCTGGATAATTTTCGTTACCGAATGCTGATTGCCATCCATCAGTCAATACTTCCGAAACGTAACCTACTGACTTAGGATATACTGCGGATTTCATCATCCACATAAATATATCATGCTCGGCACGTAAACGATTCATCCGTAAATTGTACGGCATTATATGAGCTCCATGTAACTTTTATTAAAAACTACTTGCACAAGATTACTTATTGCGGCAAACTTGAAAGCCTCCCCAACACCGAACATAGCACCTCTCGCCCTTGCTTGCGCCTCAGTCTCACTTAACTGCGGACGAACCTCACTTCGGTGGTCTACAAAGTTAGTAACTGCGGAAAGCATATTGAATGCAGTCCCTCTCTGTTCCTTGTAAACGTCACCATCATTATGCTCAAAAATGGAGAGAATTTCGGCGGCCTTAATTTGATCATTTTCCTTTGACAAATCGAAAGTAGCCTCTAAAAATTCCTTCATCTTATTGCCACTTAACTGAGTTTTAGAAAGACCGTTCAATAATAAACCGATGTTGTCAATCTGATCCCCAATAGCCGCAAGCACTTTTTGTGCATCATCCATACGTGCCTTTACTTTAGCAGTATGCCGAAGCGCAAGTGTCTGGGCTTTCTCTTTAAGCGCAAGATTGAACGTATTGGAACAAACAGGCCTTACAGTAGTAAGCTTAAACGTCAACCGTGAACTACCGTCATTTGAGTTTGCCGCAAGCAAATAAGGCATTAATTGCTCAGAACTTCCTACTGTAATCCTATGCGGAAGCTTTACTAAAGTCCATATTCGCTTGCCTCCGTCAATAGCACCAGCAGTAGAATATTCAAGTCCCATTCCAGCTCCTGTCAAGCTATCAAGAAACGAAAAGGTTTCGTGATTTTGAACTGGTGTATAATTAGATCCTACAGCCCCAAGACACTGGCGTGTATCTTTACGAAAGATGCCGAAGTGAGGAACTTTATTGCCATCGCAATCGTAAAGAGGTTCTTTAGACGTTTCCCAATCGAGATCCGCTTTTTTGATTGCTTCTTTCCATGTAAGAGTTCCTTGAACGTCTTTTCCTAAATCTTTGTAAACCAGACTCATAGCTACCTCCATAGCGTTTAAGTTTAACCATTGACCATAATGTATTCATTAGATAGAACAATTTCATGGCAAGATGCCGACACCACGTGAGAATTACAAATAAAAGAGGATTCCTTCTCACCTTCAAAAATAAACTCTTTCCATTTGTGAGTGCGATCCGCTCTCTTTAAGACTCTACCGCAGATTCGACACTTACCAGCTTTACGTCTACGAATACACTGATTTTGCATAATAACCCCATTGTTAAAATATAACGTTAAAGTCCTCAACCGTATTTACACTTTCAAGCATTTTGGAAATTTTACGAACCGTCTTTTCAGTGATAACTTTTCCTTGAGGACGTCGCTGGATGTAAACTGCTGGACATCTACTGCACCGAAAGGTATTTCTTGACGTTTCAAAATAGAAGCCACCACATTCGCATTGATCACCTTCAACGACAGGACCAACTTTCTTTTGTGGATCGCTTTTTAATCTCTCAGTTACCTCAGATAGATTTTTTGCCACATCCTCTAAGACTGATTTACCTTTATGAGGATTATCAGGGTAGCCACAATTAACGCAAATGACAACCGCTAATGTGGGATCAACCTTATGATCATAAGAAAGTTTGGAAATTTTATTCTTAGTGGTAGGATCTGCAATGAATACGGCTCTGTCATACCCACAATTTTTGCAAGTGTTTTCTACTATGCCTCTCATTTATCAGCCTCCAGTCTCAAACGGTTAATTGACCTTTTCAACTTGTTGCCAGCTTCTGCCCCTCTACGACCAGCATCCCCTAAGTCCTTAAGTATCTTTGAATACTCAGCCATCTTAACAAGAACACCACGCATTTTTGGACCAAGATCATCTCTTAAAGAGAGTTCCATAACGCAATGTTTGAAAGCTTCCGTCATGTAGGCCTCTGTATATATTTCCTTATCGAAAGTGTATCTATGGTCATCCCAAATTCTTTGATGGGGTGGAGCAGAATGATTCCAGATCATCTTCGCAATATAGAAAAGCCTCTTAGTATGAACATTCCTTAATTTAACATACTGACCGTCACGACCCCGCCATTTGAAGCTTCCGCAGTCTGTTATAGTGTTATTATGTGTTAATAGCATTATACACCCCACATCTGCATTGAAGCCTTAAGCTTTTCCATATCGCTAACTTCGAGAACCTGCTTCCAATATTTAGGGATTCTCTTTTGTACTATCCTTAATTGTCTATATGTCAGGAATCCTTTATCAAGATACCACTTTGCAAGTTTGCTCAGGATTTCAGAGTCACACCCAGAGAAGCCCTTCCCGTTTAAATACTTAGTATGCTCCGCAGTCTTTTCATCTGCCGTTTGATTGTTGTATACGACCACAAGTGCTTTTTGTGCCCAAGCTTTGCAAGTGCTTAGTTTATATTTGATGAAAACCTCTGTATTTACTTTACCCATTATGCTAACCTCCTTAGCGTTTGTGTACTGCTAAAAATGCATTTCAATTTAAACAGCTCCAGGAAGCTCTCTAATCGCTTTTTATATTGAGACTATGCTTTATACGTTGAATTGTAGAAAGTAGCCTGGAAGCGTTCCTGGATAGCTTAAAATGAATATTTGGAATAGTGTAAAAGAGCAATACTGCAAACTATAAACCACAAAAAGGGGTAGCTCTCTTATAAGAGCTACACCCGAACTACTTTGATCTGGAACTATTAGAGATATGCTTTTAATTTTTCTACCGCGTCAAGCACTTCCTGAGGAGCCCCCTCAACGTTCTTACCTGCCAGCAGATCCTTTATAGCTTGACTTTTTGACCGCACACTACGGGTAGACCTTGACCACGCAAGACTTGACCACTTATTGGCTGTAAACTGCCCGAGAATCTTTGTAGAGATTTTTTCAGAATCGTCCTCTGAATACCCCTGAGCCTTTGCAAGATCAACAAACCGCTGTTTTGATTTAGCCAGCTCTTCACGAACAATGGTCTGCAATGATTCTGCGGCAGGACTGAGCTTAACCACTTTCTTAATATCAACATTGTCGACCTTTTTTTCCTGATCCACTTTCTTAATATCAACATTATCGACCTTTTTCTCCTGATCCACTTTCTGACCTTCTTTGTTGATACGGGTTGTTTTGTTTGTTTTAGCCATTTTAGGCTCCTTTCTATTGTGCCCTTTCGGGCTGTTTAAAAAATCCCCTGCCACCATAGCAGGGGAAAGTGGATTTACAATTAATAACCTCTTCTCAAGATTGCTTTAAAGGTGCGGGTATCGCATTCAAGACCACGAAAGTGTTTCCTCACACCGTTGAAAAAATATTCAGCCTCGCCATCTTTACTTATGCGCACGGACTTAACTATACCAGCAACTAAAGCCCTATAAAGAATACGTACCCGTCTTTTGTCCATTCTAACCTTCTCTGGTATAGAATTCCGTTTCACGTGAAACATCATTCTGCTTACCATATCTGATAGTTCATGGGATGAGCTATTAGCGGTAAGGCGACGGTAAGTTATTTTGTTTGTGGTTTTCATTTGAAACCCCTTTCTATTATGCCCCTTCAGGAGCGGTTTGTTTGTTGTGCTTTCAATCAATCATCTGTGGTAAATATACACTCAAGTTGGAAGAAATGCAACAACTTTTTTGGTCAAAAATCTCAAGTCTAATAAAATCAACCAGTTAGAGAGCCAAATTTTTTGAAAATAGTTTGTATTTTCTGTATGGAAGCTTCATTAAAGCAGTTTGAGAATGTAAAAGAGCATAATAAAAGTATACTATAGAATATAATTTATGCGCTCAAATAGTCAATAGTATTTTATATCAAAATATGCAAGTCTATATAAATCAATGACTTACAGAACAATTTTTATACATACATTATAAGCAGCAATTAAAAACGCAATATAAACGCAATACAAAATATATAGTGTATATATGTATTGAACTAAGTAAATATATATAAATCAATATGTTATGTTAAAATAGCAGTAAAATGAAGAAAAAACGCAATATAAACACCTATATACTATATTCTGTATTGCGTTTATATTGCGTTTTAAGTAGATAGCCAGATTATTTAATACTAATTGTCAATTTAAAAATCCAAGAAATATATTTCCCCAAAATCTTTCCTTAATCTCTTTAGCTTTTGTTAACCAATCGTGTGAGTATCCTTTATTAAATTCAAAAATCAATTGGCCCAAGGTATGCTCTATAAGAAACATAAGAGGACGTTTGTTATACCATTTGACAATCCCCTTTTCTCGGAGATACTCCTCCACTTTCTTTAGTACATATTTCTTTTTAGCCTTTCCTGCTTTCCATTCTTCTTTCCATATCTCTTCTGCCTTAACGACAACCGAAAATATATGTTGCCAGAGTGCTACGTAAATTCTTTTTCCAAGACGTTGAAGAATCCCGACACCGATGTTGATTAGTAATTGACGAATCATCCCATACCCCTTTCTGCAATAGTGAAACCGATAGTTCTTATTTCGCAAATATGATTATGGTCTAATGTACCTACACCATTCATCTTTACAAGAATATGTTTTGTATTTACCAAGCCTAAACGCACGTTCCATACAGATTTGGTATTGGTTTGTATAACACGATTTATCTTATTTACTCCTGATAAATCTCCGATAGGACTAATCTCCACTGCAACCTTTTCAGATACATTATCCAGTAACGGAGCTCCTGCAACATAGTCAAGTGTAACCTCAAGATCAACCATTACTGGGCCATAGGATATGCAATCAACTTCTACCGTGTGTTCTTGACTAAACGAAGTACCAGTTCCTACAATATTTTGGGCAAAATTAAGCCTTGTAAACCAAAACTCCCGATTCCATAAATGGTAGTATCTTTGACGTATGAAAGGAGCTATTTGAAAAGGAGCTTCGCCAGGATTATCCACAAGAGCCATACCAGCATACATATAATGTGTAATTGACGGATCGATACTTAGGATATTGTTAGGTGCTGGATACGTTCTGTCAACCACCACCATTAAACGATTTGTATGACTTGAAAAGTTAGGTGATTTTACCAAGTAAACGTGCAATACACGACCAAGTTGCGGAGGAAATCCAGCCCAACCTGAAGCTTGTGAAGGTACGCAGCCTACGTCAGGATCTGGATTTGCTGGATTATACTGAGCCCATGTATTTTCTCCTTCATCAGTAAAAACACGACTAAAGTTAATCACACCAGGATAGCCAATACCGCCCGGGTATATCCCATCGAATTCCTCAAAATAATCAGAATTAGAGCCGACCCCTTTAAGTAAACCTATTCCTTTTGTAACACCGATAAAAAACTTATCTTTAAGGTGAAATGGCTCTACAGGAAATATAGGATAAGATGTCGGTAAAATGTTTAGGTTTCTGGACAAATTATAAGCATCGGTAATCTTTTTATTGATTGCGGAATTCAATTGCCCTTTGTAATTATTCGCGGCATCAACTGATCCTGAGGATCGCAAAGTTAAACCTTCAGATTCGATAACATCCGCTATCTCCTCCTGTATAGCATTTGCTTGATGATACCCAAAAACTGTGGCAGGTGTAGGAGTTTCCTTATAATAACGCTTACCATCAATGACAACAAAATCTGGACTGTCTACTCTATGCATAGTATCCTCCGTAAATTAAAAAATCAATAGTTTCCAACGCTTCGACATCCAACGTATTTGGTATATCCTCTATACGTATCATAAACAATTCCACATCCGATTCCTTTGCGTATAGTTTTTCCAGTTCATCGAAGCATACCTTATACTTTACATTAAGTTCCGAAAGCTTTTTGTCCAGAATTTCTTTTTGCGATTCATACGGCACAATCTCTGGTAAAACAAGCAACTCACCAATCACATAGGCGTTTCTTGACGCATTCTCGGTACCATTGTGGAGCTCTTCTCTTATCTGCATATACTCTACTCTGTAATCTTTAAAGATCGCCTCAGCGGTCTTGTATACGTCCATAAGTGAAGATCTAAATTTCTTTATATTCTTTATTTGTGCATACTTAAACTTGGCGCTAAATTCACCAACCTTACTCTCTCTAATTGACTCCAGAGTTCTCAAACCGAAAAGAACGTCACCGTTTAAAACTTCCTTTTTCTTTGACATTAGCTACCTCCAATAGCTTAGGTTATTAATAATCTTTGGAAAGCTTTTCCAAAGATATGTGAATTTTATTTATTTCCTTAAGAATAACTTTTTCCATATTCGTAAAGTTTTCCGAAAGTGTATCATATTTATTGAAAAGAAGAACATCTGATTCTTTACTTCTGGTCTCAAGATCCAGCATCTTACTTTTACAATCCTCTTTGCTAATAAGACAGGATTTGATATTACCAAAAAAGAATCCAAGTGTAACAAGTCCACCACCTAATGTAAATGCTGCCGCAACAACTCCAATTTCCGTCATTTTCTTTTAGCTCCCTTATGCGAATATGTTAGCGGTATTTCCGATTATAGTTTGTATTTTCCAAGACCCAGCACCGGGACTATCTTTTGTACCTTTCCATTCCGCGTATCTTTCTATCGGACGTAAATCAAGATGAAATGAATAGGCTACTCCGTTGAAGTAAAAGCCTAAGCCATTAAATTCAGCCCTGATTGCAAGAACCCTCAGTAATCGTATAGTGTCTGGAGTTACAGGTCCATCTTTAAAGTCAAGATGAAAATCCACAGCTTCTCCATTAGGATGCTCTGGTGAAACATGATTACCAGTAGTTAAGCCGTTTCTTAGCAAGTGAATCCTTCTGTTTAATCCTGTTCGTACTTGCTGTAAGCAATACATTGTGGTTAGCTTAACATCCCGTAAATCGGCGCCAGTATTGATTACTTCTTGAGGAGTAAAGTTGATTATCCCGTGATCTTGAAAATTATTCCTAATTTGAAATAGATTTCCCATAAACTCCTCCTTTACATTACAATTATCCTACGTTTTTGTAAACTTTCGTGTTTCCTAAAAAGTCTTATTGATCTACCTGTTCTTTTGTCTACCTTACCTGTCATAATTAAAGGACTATCATGGTGCAAAGTTAAACCAAAAGCTTCTTGACCATCTTCCGTAGAAGCCCAAAAATGGGCGTGAGCCCCTTTACTAAAGAAACCACTTCCAGTTCCATGACTTCTAAAACCCCCAGGCAAAGCAGTAAAGCCAGTAGTGTTATTACTTGACTGATCATTTCCCACATGCCCCGCAGTAGCGGATGCATTCCACTCTCCACCAGAAGAGGCTAAAGATTTAGCCGCTTTATTTCCGGAAAAAGTGCTGTCCCAGTTAAAACCGTTAAATATAAGATAATCACGGAATTCATCCATTTCAGCTTTTGTAAATATTTTCCATCCTGGGTCTTCCACACCATCCCTAAATAATTTAGCAAATTCTGGATTCGCAACCGTAAACCAATTATAAAGATATCCTAAATCTTCAAAATTTTCTGGATCATTGTCATATACGCATCTTGCTGGACCAGAAAGTTCATCCCAAGTCTCACTGGAAGAGTCTTGCATCCATTCAGCACTATTGAACCGCGTATATACGTTATTTTCTGGTAAGTAAAAGTAGCCCACCTTACCGCTTGCGTGGTCAGAATCATTAACGCTGCCGACCAAAGAATCGTTAAGATATATACTGAATATATTGCCGTTAAGATCAACCCTGAGCTTAAAGTTTGTTATCCCTGAAAAGTTTAAATTGTTAACCACTAACTCTCCACCAGCATCAGACCACATTTGATTTTTAAAAAATCGTATCTGATTATCAGACGATACCCCATCAAGCCACCCGATACGTATTCCGAGAGCATAGTAATTATTTGAATCCGTAAATCTAAATACAATACCGCCATACTTCATATTATACGGATTATCATCAGCCCATGTGTAAACTACCTCAAAAGAACCGTCGTTTTCACAATCAAATTGATTAATCAGAAAGCCGCTTAAAGCTTGATCTGATTGTGGAAGAGCGTATCCTCCCGATTCATTCCAATTTCTATCGCCTACTGTATCCCATCCGTCAAGACTTCCACTTTCGTGATTATCAGTAAAGCCCTCAGAACCTGGCTCTCCTACAAGAGGAATTTCAGTTCCATCTCCCATTCTTGACGGACGAAAATTCTCCACTATAAACTCATAAGGACCGACATTAATTGTATTATAAGGATTTCCGTCAACATCAACTAAAGGAGCGGCTGTACCCATAAATATATTTGGAAATACTTGTAAAGTATTTGGAGGTATCACCTCTTCGTTTTCATTCCAAATAGCAGGTGATTGTGACTTATCAAGCGCCTCAAAGGTCTCATGCCATAATCCGATAGATACTTCTAAGAAATACCTATTCAAATTATGATCATAAAAATCCAGTAAACACTCAGGTCCGAAAGATAGCCGTATCCTGACAAGATTACTTCCTAAATTTTCATAGTTAATAAATCCAACGCCATTAGGTTGAATATACCAAATTTGATTCTGTAAAGTTGATAAAGCATAAGGCCAGTATATATCGAATGAAAGCACTTGACCCTCAATAGAGATATTTTCAGGATCTGTAATCTTAAAATAAAAGTTATAATGGGTTTGCGTATCTTCATAACTGGTATAAACTATTATACTCATTTATCAAGCTCCTATTTCTCATACTCAATGGTACAGGTTAAACTTTGCGCATCACCACTACTTGAGGCTATCCTTAAAATTATCCAATTGCCAGCACTCACATTAGTTAACCCTGTAGTAACAAATTGTCCTGTCGTTTTATTATCTACTGTAAGCGGACTATGTATATTATTTAAACTACCAGTAATATCAGAAGTAAAACCTAATTCAACCTGCATGCTGGGCGTACTATATGTACCTTCTTGCAGTACATAACTCACCCTTTTAATTGTTAGTTCTTTATCAGTAAACAAAGCGATTACTGAATCACCAGAAACTGGACTTTCAAGGTATATAGACTTTGTGTAAGGAATCGCACTTAAACTCTGTAAAGCTATTAACTCCGCTTCGGTTAAATGATACCTTTCATTTGCAGTACCACCTTGTAAACCAGTAAGTTGATTATGATCCCCTATAGGAGAAAGGGTATCCCATTCGTTTTGATTGTAAATTAGAATATTCCCAGTATCTTTATTAACGGTAACAGCAACACCACTTACAGGAACTTCTGCCCAAGCCGTGCCTGTATATTCGTAAATGTAATCTTTGTTCCAGCCATTAGCAGTTGCACTTGATATCCATCTATCGCCAGTATCTGGGTTTTCAGGTAATACATTTGACGGATCATAAAAACCATTAACACTGTTAAGCCATTCAATACCCTGTATTAATCCTTTAACATAATCCTTAGTTGTCAAATGTGAACCAGCAATAGGAGCAACACCCATCACTGGTGCAACAAACGGTACGGTGCCGTCTGCTTTTACAACGTTCGCCGAAAGTCTTAATTCGTTTTGGGCATTAAGCGAAAAATCAGAAGAATACTTTAACGTTATATGTTGGGTATCAATTGCTAAAGGAGCACTAACCGTTGCTGGAGAATGTATTGTATTAAGTTGGCTTAAGGTTAGGTGGTATCTTTCTGTGGAATCACCGCCTTGTAGCCCGTTCAATTTATTATGCATAGGTAAATCATTTTCACTTAACGGAGAAGAAGATACAAAACCCTCGGCATTTGACCTAAGGAACCCAGTTCCTAAAGATGTAACCTGAAGCTCTGTAATTCTTGCTTTCCTATCTTTAGCCAAAAACTTCACAGAAACGCCGTGAGAATCTTTTCCTCCCCACATTCTAAAACCCAAATGTGGGTCTGGATTAGGCTCGACCGCTACCTGACGTAAACCTATAGAACTGATAGCCGCTGATATTCTACTTAAGGTAATTACTTTCGACATAACGCCTCCTTATTGCCAAACGATAATAGTATGCGCTGGCTTTATTAACTCAAATATTTCCTGTAAAGTTTTGGAATAAGAACCTGAAACTATCCATGTAAAGTTCGCTCCTACTCCCCCCAGTCTGTTACCTATCCTATCTCCGACTCGAAATGCGGTTTGGCTATAGGATATGCTAATAATATGTCCTAATTCCGAAGCATACTTGATATAGTATCCCTTTGACATATCAGGATCCAAAAGTAAAGGATTGCTCTTACCAGAAGTGAATTCCGTTTGTACAAATCTTTGCCTCTCTTCAAGATCGGTTGGGATGGGTATTAATCCCGTATCAAGTCCTAAGGTTTTTATCCACGCATCAAGCATTTCTTGACTTAATCCTGGAATACTTTCATTTTTAAGATCCACAATTCTCTGGTGTAACCTACTAAATTCTAAAGCTATTACAAACAGTAAAAGGGCAAGCTTGGAGCCGGTGTGTTCAAGTGAAGCATACGGCACATCTTCCCAAGCTTCACCTAAGTCAATAGTATCTAAATGAAGAGGACTTCCTGGGGGCTGATCCTCAATCATAGTAGGAACTTTACCCATAAGAATCCGCCAAATAAATCCTTTCGGAAGTAAATTCCTTAACATATTGAAATAACTTTTAGCCGTATACTTTGTGTAAAACCTTAAACTTTGCATCATAACTCCGTAAAGGTAGTGCTAAGTAGAACAGGAAATTCAAACGTATCCGAATCGAAATGAATATTTTCATTTACGTTTAATGAAACACCGTCCTTAATAATATTTAATAACTGGTAATCGAAAACGCCAGAAGCCATTATTGCTGAACGGATATGAGCTATTCTTAAAATTCCGCCCGGCTCGCCTTGCTCTTTGTGAAGCCTGTCAAGCTCGGTATTTATTGAATCTTGCATTGCCGTAGTATACGGGTTTATACTTATTGAATACTGTAAATTTGAAGACTTATACGGGAAAACAAACTGTCCTATATTTACGTTAGCAGTAACAGGCATTTTCTCAGAAATGTGGTCTTGTACTTGTGAAGCCAATTCCTCTGATTCACTTTTAATAACAACACCGACAGTACCTGCACCGAGAAAAGAAGGAAATACCCAAGCTTTAATGACGCCGGGAACCTCTTTAGCCCATCGTATATAATCGAATTTATTACCACCCGAAACAGGTAACCTTATTCTCTCAAGTATTCTTTCTCGGTAAGCATCATCTGTTTCGGTTGAGGTACCTCCAGCTATGCCTTGTAAAGTTACTGCCTCACTTTCAACACCAGATATCGGAGATACTAAAAGTAAAACAGAATCCGCTGGAATGTTACTCTCAATTCCTGGCTCGTTAGCTGTTACACTTACCGATTGACTCAACACACCAACGCCAATAAAATGAACTTCCTCATCTGTAGCATACTCGGATCCAGTTTCAGGATGTTGAATAACCGTTCCTTCAGGAATGCTTGTACCGCTTTCACCTGTAAATGTAACGTTACCTGTTGCGAAAGTAGCTTGCCGACGTTCTAAACCCCAAACTCTTCCGTGCCTATCCACCCAATCGTTAGAAGCTTGATCTGGTAATATGTCCCTACTTAACTTTTGGATTACTCCGTACATTATGTAGAAAGCGCCAGCACAAACTAAAATTAATATGTCAAGAAGTCCTCTTGGAAGTAAAGAGGTAGAACCAGTTAATCTAACCTCTAAATCCGCTTTCATCCTGCTTCTTATAGTTTGTATAGAAGGTTTTTCAAACATTTAATTTCTCCTTAATATCTGCTTTTCCCAATTCAAGGAATACCTAAAGTTAAGCAAATCTTTTTCAGGTCGTTTTATCCGAATCTCAAAATTAACAGTATCGCCGATATAATTAACGTCAACCTCAATACTTGAGGCAATTTGCTCCTCAATCATCCAGGATAGTGCTTGTACTGCAAACTCCTCAAAATTGTTTAAAAAGGTGTTATTGAGTTTTTTCCTATGCAAAGTCCATAATTTTGAACCCACAGACTCCTCTAAAATAAGATCACCCCAAAATCCTCCTAAATCTTCTAAACCTTCAGGAAGCTCTTCTGGAAAAACTCTTGCATCCGTAAATAATGAAATAATTATGGCAGTTTCAAACCCTGCATCTTGTAAAGCATCCCTATCTTCAACGTCAATATCCGCAGAGTTTATACCCATAAACAATTTAAGATCGCCAAAAAATCTACTCATAGCATCCTCACAACCGATTGACCTGCGTTTTGTATATTAACAACTATCGGATATGTAGCTGGAGACGAACCGATAAGACCTGAAACTATAATTACCTCACTTTGTGCATTGTCAAGAACAAAAGGTTTTCCAATACTCTTGACTTTTAACGAATTTCCCTGAATGCTTCCAGGAGCTTCTACAGGGTCTTGGACAAACCCTGTAGTAGTAGAGAGCGCAAGAATAGAGAAGTTAACCCTATGATAGCCGTATGCGCTTTGTGAAGCAACCACAGTAGAAATATCACTTAACAAATTATTTACAGTAATTTCTACGGAAATAATTTGTGGATCTACTACATATCCGAGAGTCAATCCTTTCACACAAAGAAGATTTCCCACTCAATTCTCCACAGTTAAATTACCATCATTTACGTTTACCGTACCAGAACACTTAATAAATACATCACTGCCTTTTAATAATATATGCGTACCATTTCTATTATACAAACCAGAATCTTCTACGTCAATATTTTCAGGTTTTCCCTGCACATCACTGGCAATGATTATCGCAGATTGCGCTTTGTCGCCGTTCTTATTTAAAATTAGTAATTGCGCATCATTTGACGGAAGCGAAAAGAACCCGTAAGGCATCAACAACTCCACGTCCTCAAGCGATTCCTCTTTGGAAAGTTTTACTTTACATAAAGGAAAATCAGAATCAGTTTTCAATTCGGCTAAAATAGCCTTGCACACAATAGCGTTTATTCTCCGCTTTATAGGTTTAAGTAGGGTATATACATCTGATAATTTCACGACCACCCTCCAGTATTGCTCCGCTTCTTAGTTTTAGGGATAGGCTGCTTTTTGATAATTTCTGGTTGCAGATCATAAGCCAGCGTATCTACAAAATGCAACCTACTTTGCTTTCCTTGTTGTTCTGAATAGATAAAGTCAACACCGTTAAGTAGAAAGGTGTTATCAATATTAAGCTCCTTATCAATTATATAATGAATCTGATTCGGATGCCAGATTAACTTATCAGAAAAAGTCCAATACGGTACCGATATACTAATATTAATAGACTTACCGTATCTAATTCTTGATTCCCAAAGAGCTAAACTTTTAGCCGACGCATTTGTAATCCTATCAGTATGATTTACACATAAAAATCTGTATCTACCGAAAGCTTCATCTTTAGCGGTTCCCTGAGACCTTAAATCATTATCACTTACTTGACTACCAGAAGAATCGTTTGCCCCTATAACGGTATAATTTGAGTACCGTAATTTGAGTTCCAAATTTTGTGTTAGTTCTGTAAAGTTATGTTTAGCCTGTAAAGTGTGCAAGTAATCATCTTTAGTTACCCTTGTAAGTAATACGTTACCAAACGCATCTACTGTAGGTATGATATTTCTTAAACCGCAGGCTCTTTGAATTGCCTCATTGACAGATTCACCTAATTCCACAGTAAACCTATAAAACTTTTCAGTAACCTCTATTCCCTCTTGTATAGATACAGATAACCCGTAAGGCTTTATTAGCTCACTGATAAGAGCGGCAAGGGGAATATTTTTCCAAGAGGTAGGCTTCATTTCCACAGAGCAATCTATAAGGTCACTTGTTTTAGTTCTTCCTTGAAAGGAGTAACTTAAACCGTTCTCACTTCTTGACAAGCTTAAGGAATCAACATAACCAGTTAGTATTCTAACGTCACCTAAAAATATTGCTATAGGATCATACTCATTTATCGAAACTATCTTCCCATTCTTATCAGGCACTTGATGAAAGCTAAATCCATGAGCAAGCGAATCCAATGATCTCTGAACCTGAACAGCTTTCCAACCAACTATCTCCTTATTATTTTGAATTATTCGGATTTCGTTATTCAATTGTCACCTCCAGATCAGTATTACTCGGTAAGAATCCTGGGTGCTCAACCGAATTTCTATCGATAATATCCTGCTCTTTATCAATTGTACCGTATAATTCATAAGAAAGCACAAGCGCTGGTAATGAAGATGATTTATTTACGGCTGTGA
>SL_5KL_010_SEDDRAFT_10000269_pt1 | contig 33665 bp, 36 predicted proteins | sample SodLakKL_010_SED_FD_9118 | JGI IMG/M metagenome (IMG submission 9118) | reverse complement strand
GCCATCACTTTGACGTCAAGCACCGACAGTAGTCTGCGCACACGCTCAATATTGACGGCTCGACCGGGGTTATCCGCTGCGGCATGATCGCTGACCATATCGCCCATGTTCATGGTTTCAAACAGTGTCAGCGGTGACACCTGGTTGGTCTCCAGCAGTGTGTTGACCACTCTTATGCGTCGTCTTAGTTCCTCGGCCTCTGTCCGGGCAGTGGGGTCTAGGCTGTCGCGCCTCGCGAGTAACTTCTTCTGCGCAGCCTCCAGTTCCCCGATCTTCGCGAGCATTCTGTCCTTCGGCATTCCTGCGTCGTGGTAAGTATCCCATACCCGCTCTTTCCGAGCCTTGATTGCGGTTAGCTCGTCCTCGATGGAGTTGGTGTCACCCAATGCCCGCTGTCGGGCCTCGAGTTGTGCGACGGCAGCCTTCATGGCCTCCCTTAGCAGGTCGGAGTCACGGCAGGTAGTCCACAATCGCTCAGTAACCGACTTCTCTAGTTCCTCGGCCTCAAAGCAGTGTATTGTACAGCGCGGGCTTCCATCCGCGTGATGATGCCGCCTTTTGCCATAACACTCGTATATTCTGCGTTTGGCATGGTGTCTGCCACCGAGATGGTGTCCACACAGCCCGCAGACTACTCTACCCTGCAGCTGCCAGTGACCGGGGTTTCGCTGTATTCTCCGTGCCTCTGCCAACTTCTTCTGCGCAGCCCCAAAAGTCGCGATGTCAACTATAGGCGGATACGCGAATGCGTCTTTGTGGCCTATGTAAGCGGTATTCTTGAGGATGTTCCAGACACCCCGGACATTCCAGAATGCTTCGCCCGTACGATTGGCGCGAGGTCTCATTCTGTAGCCGTTCTCGTTAAGCCACAGCGTTACACTGTCGCTGCCGAGTTCTCTGTAGCGTTCGAAGATAAGCCGGACAACCCTGGCCTCATCCTCCACGATCTCAAAGGATTGGTTGTCCTTACTCCAGATGTAGCCGTAGAGTGGTCTGCCAGCACCCCATCTTCCCTCTTTCGTCATTGCCCGACGCACGTCTGCAACCCTCTCCCCTATCCGGGCAGATTCGAACTCCGCAAAACACGCGAGAATGCTCAGGAACAATTGCCCGGTGCCGGTCTTACTGGTTGTGTCGATACCCTCGTTCATTGCAATAAACGCGACGCCGTACTCCTCCAGTGTCTTCATGGTCTGGTAGAACAACCCCGCATTCCGCATGAACCTGTCGAGCTTTACCACAGCCACAGCGTCGAACACTCCCTGTGCTGCGCCTCTCAATAGCTGTTGAAACTGAGGTCGCTTATCGGTTGTCCCGCTGTAGCCTTCGTCCGTGTACTCCCCTGCGGGATTCCACTTCTTCATCTTCCCCCAGTTCCGAAGATTGGAGAGTTGCACGTCCAGCGATTCACCCTCGTTGGCTTGCTCGTTCGTTGATACCCTAGTATAGAATGCCACGCGCAGTGGCTCGTTCTCTGTTCGCTCAGTCTTTTTTTTCATCTTTCCGTACTCCCTTCCATCGCTTTGTCTGCCAGTATGGTGATCGGCATTTGTGATTAGCGCATGACTTTGGCGGATTCTCCCTCCGGCTCGCCCACTCGTAACCACATCTCAAGCAGCGGTGTATTCTTAATGCCATGCTCTATTATATGCACAACCCGCACACAAAGTCAAGTCCCTGAGTTAACATAATGGAAGAGAGCCAGTCGTTCAAATCAGGGCGATAATGCCCGCCTTAGTCCTTACATCGGCCACTGCTATGAAGCCGTTTCTCGCGCGTCTCAGGGGCCTCTGGGCGCGATCCTATGCTATCCCTCGACTTAGGTTTTCTCTTCGTGACGCTGTTCTTATATATCTGGCCGGTGTTCTTGCCGTGCTTCTTCAATAGCCGTCTTCTGCTTTCGAGCTTCAGTTCTCGTTGATAGTTCGCCATATTACTCCCTGGTAAAAGTTCCCACCGGGAACCATAAGCCCGTCAGTTATGAGGCAAAGCGACCACAAAATGAGGCAAGCATAGGTAGATGCCTCCCTGGTCATTCTATGCCCCATTTTCAGCTTCTCTGTGCGCGTGTTATTGTCAAGTTGAACGTGTCCCTTCGTGAGTTAAGAGGGGGGGGCCGGTCAAACGCCAGCCCCCCCGGAGGATGCGGCCGCTAGCCGCCATGAAAAACTCTGACGAAATGCGAACGCCAGAGCGTCAAGGGAGCAGAGACGAGCTCCCGTTGACTGCTTAAACAGGCTCTGCTCGTGAAGGCTAACCGTTAGCCGGCAGCGTGCTCAGATCGATGCCCTCAATGCCGGTAAGCACGCAGAAGGCTTGTGGTGTTATCACGCACGGTGCAGCACGCAGGTGCGCCCTGATCTCCACGCGGTAGTCTCTCCATGCGGAATCGGCGCATCTCGATATTTCGATCTGTGCCCCTGAACGCACGGCCCAGAACAGCCTTCGGAAGTCGCCCATGACGCCAACGTGGTCACCGTTCTCGTACTCGTCACCCTGCAGATAACAGGCCGATAGCTTCCGATAGGTCGCATACGAAGGCGGCGGTTGCAGCGGCTGCCCGTCCGTCGCGGTCAGTGAGTCGAACTGCGCCCAGGCGTTAGGTGACAGGATCACCCCCGTCGGATCATAGCCGCACTGTTCTTTGACCTGCCCGTACGCGTACGTAAGCGGTAAGTAGCTGGTGATGGGTCCGCCAACGTCCAAGGTCAGCACGTTCGGGGTGTTCACCAGTCCCAGGGGTCCGTTCGCGGCTCCCAGGATTGCCGCCCGGTCAAGCTCCAGGGCCAGAGCTTTGCTCAATATCTGCCCGACCTCTTCCCGGACAAGTTGACTGTCAGCGTACAGCTCGACGCTGGTCGCGACCTGAACGCTTAGTTTCTTTGCCTCCAGGGTCTGGCCGGTCCAGGTGAACTCATCGCGGGTCGCTGTCTCCAGCTCACCGAGCCATTCGGTTGCAGGAAGGCCGACAAGCCGGGGCACGTACATGGTCATCCCCTGCATATCGACAACCCGGGCTCCGGCTTCCACGACGCACGTCTTACCGAATGAGTCATAGATCAGTTGGCCAAACAACTCATCGGGCACGCTGTACATGCCGATGGCGCCGACTGTTGCGGGTTCCTGCCGTGATTCACCCCTTCCGGTGATGATCCCACGCAACCACGAATCCAGGGTCATGCCATCCCGCGGATGCCCGTAGATGCTCCTGATCTCGTGGAAGTTGTCTCTGTTGAACGATCGGAAATCCCCGGATGCTGGCCCGTGGCCATCGATCGGAATCCCGCCACCTTTCATCTCGCGATCTTGCAGCTCACGTTCGGCCTCGTATTCCTCAGTCAGCTTCTTAACCTCTTTCATGCCCGCAGAATATCGGGCGTTCTCCTCAGCGGTGAGATTGCGGCCCTCTGCCTCGGCTTTGTCCAGGATCGCCCTGACCTCTTCGAGCTTCGCGTCCTTGTTTTGTCTCATGAAGACCAAATTCTTCATTGTCATATACCTCCCGCCGCGTGCTACATATACAAAAAGCACGCAGCTATTTTTCAGCAATAGCTTGCGTGCTCACAACTCCCGCTAGCCCCGGCATAGCCGCAACTCGCGACAGCCCCAATCACACTCACTCTGGCCTTCCTCAGCGCTGCCGACAATCCCGGCCATTTGCCACAATCCCCGACAGTCCGATTATAACCAGGCTTATTGCTAAGTATAGCACATTTGTTCCGATTCCGCAAGTTCAATCGTCGGGATCGGATTCCGTGTCTACTTGCGCTCTTCGTCGTGAAAGCTCACGATCAAGAAGGAACTGCAACTCCATGTCCTGGTCGAACCACGCGACGTTCGCCAGCTTCGCCAACTCCTGATCGTCAAGCTCCTCGATCTTCTCAGTGTCTAGATTTAGCTTTTCCATCGTTGTCTCCTATATATCCGAGTTCCTGCCATGCGGCCTGCTCGTCACGTAGTGCCTGCCACTTGGCGGCCTTGTCAGCATCCGAAACTCCCGTCGGATGAGGATAAAACCCTCGCCGGTAGTAGGTGGCGATCTCAGTTGCCCGCATCACCAATCCCTCGTCTTTGACGTCCTGCGCAAGCAAGCCCCACGATTTCAGATAATGTACCTTCTGATACCTGATGGCATACTCAGCCGGTAACCCTTCTATCTCCCAGAACTCGACCGGCTCGGGAGTGTCCCATCTCCACCATGCATAAACCCCATACTCCACAAACCCATGACTATCCACCTTTCCCGGCGGATACCATTCGAGGTATTGGTTCCTCACCAGGCGCCAGCAGGCGCGCTCTTCTTCCTCATTCTCGAAACTCTCACCTTCTGACAGATGCCCGAAGCTCCAATATTGCCATGCAGCATCAGCTAGCATCCGCAGGCGATGCCCTGACTTCTTACTTGCGACTCTCTTGCTTGGCATCCTTCCCTCCTATAACCCCGGCGGTCGCCCGGGAGATCTCGGCGGCTCCACATCTAAGCATAATTCCCGAATCAGTCGGGCGAAGATGATCTCCGCCTGTTCCTTTACCTTGATCGCAGGATTCACTCTAGGCTTACCATCATCGACGTACAGGATGCCCCATTCCTTGACGGCCTTTTGAGCCATAACACTGCGATCCCAGGCCTCCGCTGCCAGCGTCAGAAGCTTCAAATGGTGTGATTCCATGTTGTAATCTTCGACTATTTGCCGGAACCACTTCTTTGTAGTAGTCTCCAGGTGCTCTGGAATCGGTATGTTTTTGCCTTCTATTGATATGTTCTTGCTCATAATTACCCTCTTTTTAGCCTATGACTCACGAACGGAGCGCCCTTTGTCAGCTTTGCGGTATTTGAACCGAGGAGGGTTTTTCCTGCCCGTGGCTGAACCATCGGTTACTGTAGCGAGCGGTTGGGAGAATCTGACCCGCCTATCCCCCATGTGAACTATTCTTGTCTGTTGCTCCTCTGTTGTTGCTCACCTTCCACCTCACAAACCCAGGAGTGACTTTGAACTCTTCTGCTAGGTCTGGTATGGTTTGCCCCTTCTGGTTATGTAGCACCCATAATGATTTCGCCCTCTGGGGTGATAGGGGCCGGTTACTTGGGGAGGCGATGTCCTCTGCCCGACTCATGACTTGTTGGGCTCCTGGTCCACGATGATTTCAACGTCTCCGCTGTCGATATGCTTCTGAATCTCTGCCCGGGTCTTCTGCTCCTCCGCGTATAGGGGGCTATCCCGCCATGCCCGGCCCGCTCTGTTGTCGATGAGGAATTGACTCTCGGCCTCAGTAAGCGGTGCGTTCTTCTCGCGTTCGACAAGGTAGGCGATCCGCAGATCGATTATCTCCTGTTTGTAGATATCCCGCAGCGCCTTGAAGAGGTCCCGTCCTGTTATCGCATGTCGCTTCCCGTCCGGGGTCTTTGCTGACATATACTCATGGAGCATACGCGGTCCTGTTATGCCGACTTCTCCCTGTGCGGTGTAGCGCGCCCAGTCTGATATAAGCGTATTGATTATCACCGTCGAGAGGGGCAGGTCCACACCCTCCGCGAACAGCAGCAGCCTATACAATAGCGCCCGGGGCATATCGGCAATCACCCGCAACGCCTGCTCGGCGAGTTCGTCGTTATCGACCTTCATGTCAACCGCGTGCAGGTTGAGCTTCGCGGTGATCGTGTCCTTAACTCTGATTTCTTTCATATCTTTTACCCCTCATTACTTATTTCGGTATTGTTCAACAAGATTTCGCCCCTTTCGGGCGGTCCTGGAGTGAAAATCTACTGCAGTACATCGGGCTTCCTGGTCGCATCCCGTGACTTAGCGGGCCACTGCCCCTCTTTTCTGTATAGGTCCGGCCGTTCCCTCGCGCTCCAGGTGTGTCGCGCTCTCACAGCGTAGATGTAGCTCAGGCTCACAGAACGCCCCGTCTCCACGCTCAACTTGTCCCTCACTTCCTCAACAGTTAACCCGCCGACCTGTAGCCATCGCATTATCTGCTCTTCCTGACTGCTCCGTATCTCATCGAAGCGACGTTTCATGTAACGAAGTCTGACGGGCGGCCCCTTCACGAAATGAGCGCCCAGGTCGCGGGCGGAAGTAGTGTCATAGTCACCCCATCCACGGTCAGCGATGAGCCTGCTGATTTCGATAACCTCATCATCGGTGGGTTTATACGGGCGTTCCTCGTTCTTAGCGTCTATGCTGTCCAGAATGTCGAACCGTATAACTTGCCGGATAGTATTACCCAGGTGTTGCTTCGTGACGATACCCGGGCAGTCCCCCGCCTCCCATTGCTGAACCCAACGTGCGGCCGTATCCGCGACAACCTCCTCGACAAACACAGGGTCGATTTCCAGTACGCGACCCTTAACCCAGTTCTGAGTCTGCTCTAGCCAGTCGCGAACAGCCGCTTGATACTCTTCGTGTGTGTACCTATCCATGCTCAGTTCCTGCTCGGCCCCTGTCGTGATGGTACAGTCAGAAACAGGGACTCACCCCTGACACAGTGTAGAACAGGCAGCCTGCGCATCATGCACACTTCTGTGAACTCAGTAATGCACTCCTGACACAGATATGCCCTCCCGTTCACCTGGGCCTTTGCCCTTGCTCCGCACTTGTCGCACTTATATTGTGACATCACAACTCCGCCTTGTACCAGTCTCGAGTAGTGACGAACTGACAACCGTCCACTAGTTTGAAGTTAACTGCCAGGTCTTTTGGATTCACGGTCGGCTGCGCCCAGTTTTTACCTTTGACGACGGTGAGCCTGCCGGAGTCCATGCTCAGGTAAAGCCTCGGTTTCTCCAGGCTGAAGGCTCCCCCTCGCCCGAGTACTCTGTCCCCCGTCTTCTGGAGGGCCACAACTGCAATGCCTGTGCCTAGCTTCTCCCATACGGCCCGCAAACCCTCTGCAATCATGTAGAAGTTGCCGTCGATGAACTCCCAGTAGTCGATGAGATTCAAAGCGTCAGGGATGATTGCATCCGCGAAGTCATATGTCCTTTCGGCTGCGGTGAAGTTCCAATCGTTTATCTCTATGCCAGGGAACTTTTCTAGCCTGATTGCAAGCTCATCTGCTCCCATCTCTGAGCTAAAGTAGTATGTCGGGAAATCGTACATATTCAGGCGGATCACATTCAGCATGAAGGCAGTTTTGCCAGCGTTCGATGCACCGGCTATAACGACCACGCTGCCCGGATAGACATCTACCAGTTTCTGAATATCAAACGGCCAACCTATTGCCAGTGGTGTCCTCTTCCCCACAGCCTTAAAATCGATGGCGCGTAACGCTTTATCAACGTAGCGTGACTTTTTGTTGTAACGCGGATGTAACGCTATCAGCCCCTGCTGCCTTAAGCGATACATTATCAGGCGCCTGTTTTGCTTATCCTCCGCCGTAGCTATTCCTAGCTCACGGTCTAGCTCCGCCGTGTCGAACCAACCTGAAGTTTCCTTCACCCATTCCTCAACCCTCTGCGCCAGGGATTCGCCTGATTCTGTAACGTTTTGTGTAACGCTTTTGTAACGTTCCGTAGCTAAACTGGCAGCCCCAGGGAGAGTATTAACACTCTTCTTATAGCCACTATTAGTAGGATAAGTGGCAATGCTTTGAGCGATCTTCCTGACTTCGGATTCTGTCAGTGGCGGGTCACAGCGTGAGCAGTTGACTGCACTCAGGCCAGCTTCGATCTCATCTTCAGTCATGCCTTGCCTCCGCATAGCCCCCGCCATGCGAGCTAAGGCGTCGTTTCGTTGGCCTTCTGTGATAGGCTGTCCGTCCTCCAGGCGTCGCTTCTGCCCGTTCAACGCGTTAAGTATGCGGTCAGGTATGTGATCATACGGTATCAGCGAATCTAGCGACGGCATAGTGAGGACCTGGTACTCCCCGCCCACGATGTTAACAAACCCACCCTCGCCCCGGATATCCACTCCGGGCAGTATCCCCGCCCTTGTCGGTAATGGGTGATCAGTTGTGTTGACATAGAAGTGCCCGCCCTTGCGCGGGGTGATAACGTGGCAGGCCCCCAACTCGGCCTCGAGTTCGAGTCGAACGTCCTCCCCGTCAGCGTCGATGACTGCCACCGTGCTGTTGGTAACGATCCCCCACAGGTGCGGGCTGAGAGTCTCGTTCCACTCTGTGAGTTGGTCGTCGCTTGGTTGCCGCGTCTGATACTCCGCCCAGTCCACGATCGGAGCCTTGCCAGTTTCGCCCCCGCCCGACGGTATCATGTGAAAGCCTCCAACGTGGAGCTTCCATGCTGCATCGAAGGTGCTATTTCCCATTGAACACCTCCGGCGGCGCTACTGTTCTCTTCCTGATCTCTCTGCACTCGGGGCAGCGACGCGGGTCGGGGAACTGTTTGCTGGCGAAGTAGTATTGCTCCCCACGGGTGAAGATGAACTCCCGGTTGCACTCAACGCAACGGAGTTCCCTGTCTTCGAAGTTGGCATTTCTTAAATCAATCATTGCATCCCTCCATGTGATTATTTCTCTGCGTCTGTATTGGGTTTTCTACACCATCACCACCCCCCTCCGGCGCGGTGCGGGTCTAGGACACTTCAGGACAAACGGTATCGGGTTTTCTGTTCTGTCTGTACAACATCAGGCGCAAATGGATCCTCTGACAGCCGATGTGGGGGGTGGCCTGTGTACAGCTGTTGAACCCCGGTTGGACTATCTCTCCGGCTTGATGCCCAGAAAGACAACGCTGCTGCCGGGCTCTACCTCGCTGTGCTCGAAAGGTACAGCCCGGGGGGAGAACCCGGCGCTGCCGATAACGCGCAGCCAGTCTTCGTGCCCGAACAGCCCGCAGATATGCCGGTCGTATTCGCAGCGAACCTCGTTGCCCTCTCGAAGGAGCAAGGCGAAGTCCACGGTGTAGGAGGTGTCGGCCGGGTCGGGGTCGTGAACCCACTCCAGGTAGCGCATGGCTCTTCCTTCGCCGTCATGTCCTCCGTGCCTGGTCGAAGGGAGGAACGTCTCGCGCGTATGGTCCGGGGCAAAGAGGGCGACGCCGCCGTTCCGGCAGTGCACGAAAGCCGTCTCGATGGCCCGCCTCAGGTCGTCCTCAGTGATCATGTATGCTATGGCATCATGTATGAACACGGCATCGAACTCCCGTCCGAGCCTGATGCTACGCATGTCACCCTGTATGTGTTCACACTCGGGGTTAAGGGTGCGGCTCACCGCCAGCATCTGCGGTGATATGTCGGTCAGGGTCATCTTGAAGCTGGCTTTAAGATAAGACGCGTTGTTGCCGCCGCCGCTGCCCAACTCGAGCAGTGTCTCCGGGGGTGTGGCGGACGCGGCGACGATAGTCCGGCGGAAAAACTCCGCCTCTTCGGAGTAGTCATCAGGCGATGTCAACAGGTGAAACCAGGGAGCCAGTCTGCCGTATATTCGCGGTGTCTTTCCTGACAAAACGCTACCTCCGGGGCCGCAACCGGGTTGCAGTAACTCTGCATACCTGATGCGGCCGTTATTGCAGGACACCAGATCCTGCGTGTCTACCAGCTAAGCTGGAGTTCGACCTCCAGCGTCTATCGGTTAGAGGGCATCGAGACTCGCCCCATTCGATGCTATGACATCCCTGTACCAGCAGGCGGAATCCTTGAGTATCCTCTTCTGCGTAGGGTAGTCGACGTAGATGAGTCCGAAACGCTGCTTATAGCCTTCGGTCCATTCGAAGTTATCGAGGATCGACCACTGGAAATAGCCCCGGACGTCTACGCCATCTACACATGCCCTGCGCAACTCGAGGAGGTAGCGCCGGAGGAAGTCGATCCGTTGCGGGTCATGGACAGCGCCGTCCATCGCAACCCAGTCGATGTTTGCCATTCCGTTCTCGGTTATCAGGAGCGGCAGCCCGTATCTCTCCCAGTAGAACCTCGGCCCCCAGTAAAGCCCCTCTGGCAGGACGGGGAAGTTGAAGGCGGTCATGGCCTGGCCTACAGGGAGCGGCACGATCTCCGGCCGACCGTCCTCGCCGGCGCGGGTCGGCTGGCTGAAGTATATGTTGACGCCGAAGAAATCGAGCGGCTGGCAGATCGTCTTCATATCCCCATCGTCGAATGCCGGTATGTCCGCTCCGAACAACGCCAGGGCGTCCTCGGGATACCGTCCCAAGAACACGGGATCGGTCCACCAGGTGTTGTTCCAGCAGGTCCTGTCGGTGATTGCGAACATGGCCCGCCTTGCGGCCTCGATGTCCAGGGTGCTTTCAGTCGCCGGAGTGTTGACCAGGCCCACCGGGGCAAAACCTATCAGGGGTTGCGTCCTGGAACCGGTGCGAATTGCCTGCACGGCCTTGCCGTGGGCCAGTAGCGCATTGTGAGCGGCCGTCAACACCCGGCCGAACTCCAGGGTGTCTCCCGGAGCGTGGAATCCGAACTGGTGCCCCAGGCCGATGAAGCACTGAGGCTCGTTGAGAGTAATCCAGTGTCTGACCCTGTCCGAGAGCTTATCGACTACTACTCCGGCATAGTCGGCAAACCAGTCGGAGCTATCGCGAGCCGACCAGCCGCCGCGGCGATAAAGCTCGTAGGGGTAGTCCCAGTGGAACAGGGTGATGTAAGGAACGATGCCCGTAGCGAGCAGCCTATCGACCAGGCTGTCGTAGAACGCCAGCCCTTTCGGGTTCACGGCTCCGGTCCCTCCCGGGATGACGCGGGGCCAGGATATGGAAAGCCTGTAGGCGTGCAGGCCGATCTCCTGCATCAGGCTCACGTCCTCGCCGTACCTGTGGTAGTGGTCGCAGGCCGTCTCGCCGGAGTGGTTGCTCCAGATCTTCCCCGGTTGCCGGCAGAACTCGTCCCATACCGAAGGTCCCTTTCCGTCTTCCCGTGCTGCTCCTTCTACCTGATACGAGCTTGCCCCGGCACCCCAGACAAAGTCACTTCGAAAAGCCATCTCTCCCTCCTTCTGAGATTATAGCATCCTGCGGCGACCCGACCGACGATGAGCGGAGACGCCGCCAGAGTGCAGTTAGCAATAGAGGTCTCCAACCTGCATAGCAGCGCCCATGCCTGTCGGGCGTGCCCGGGACTGATGTTATAATCTGCTCAGAATGGAGACCGACCCGGGAAACTCGTTCGATGTGTGAGGATCTACGTCTGGTGTTGAGGCCGATAGGGACGATCCCTTCTCCCTACAGGAGCACAGGAGAGGTGCGCGAGCGGATGCAGAGCGGTGAGGATGTCTCTGAGAAAGAGGTCTATCCGGATCTCGAGCGGGGGCAGGTCAGGGTCGGCTGGCTCGAGGATAGGCCGGGGAAGGGAAGAGGTTGACACCTGCGCATGTCTTCATACTACTGGCCGTGGGAGCCGGTGCCGGTTTTGCCAGCGGCTTACTCGGAATCGGTGGTGGTATCATCATGGTGCCGGCCAGTTACTGGGTTATCCTGGCCATGGACATAGATCCGGACGCGGCGATCCTCATAGCCTTCGGAACGAGCCTGCTAGTGATTCTGCCTACAGCGATAAGCGGCACCTTGGGTCATAATCGGAGGAAGGCTATCCAATGGAAGACCGCTCTGAACCTGGGTCTGTGCGGCCTGGCCGGTGCTCTGCTGGGCTCTTTCCTGGCCGCCCGCATTCCCGGTGCCGCCCTGGAGACGGGATTCGGGGGGCTGGTTCTGGCGATCGCTGTATGGATGGCGCTGGGGCTCATGCCCAGGCTGGTTAAGGATGGGGCAGAGCCGCGGGAGAAACCGTGGCTGGTAGCGGCCCTGGGCTTACCTATAGGCGTCGTGACCGGGCTGACCGGGCTGGGTGGTGGGGTGCTAAAGGTTCCCGTGCTGGTGCTGGCACTGAAGTTCCCCGTGCACCTTGCCGTTGGCACCTCCGTGGCTTCCATAATCTTCGCTGGCCTGGGCGGTATCGTCGGCTACATCATTAACGGGCTGGGAGTGCCCGGTCTTCTGCCCTATTCGCTTGGCTATGTGAACCTGCTCCCGGTAGGGTTATGCCTGGTAGCGACCAGCATACCCGTGGCGCAGTTAGGAGTGAGGGCGGCGCATGCCCTGCCGGCGAAGAAACTGAGATATGTCCTGATAGCCTTTCTGATCTACAGCGGGCTGAGGATGATTGGCCTTTTCTGAGCGATAGCTAGGTCAGCAGATCGGGAGCGAAGAGCAGCAGTGCGCCGAGGAGCATGAGTATTACGGCACCTACAGGCCGGGCGTACTTGGCATACTTCACTCCCAGGTTGGAGGTCATGGCAACCGCGGCCGAGCCGAAGATGACCAGGTTGTCGAGCATGAAGAAGAACACGTACAGGAGTATGTAGCCGTAGTAGTGGAGTGTGGACAGGTTGGCCAGGGCCAGCACCTGGGTAAACACCATGGGAATCGCCGCCGAGCACACGAACTCGATGGAGTTGACGACAAAGGCGAGGGCAATTATCCCCAGTATGGTGGCGATGCTTATCGGTGAGGCGACGATTCTCTCCATTCTGGCCATCGTTTTGGCTCTCGATTCCTCACCGGTCACCTGACAGACAACCTCGCCCCTCGCTTTGATGTAGTCGTGTAGCTGAAGTATTCCGCCGCCGAGAGCCACAAGACCGATGATCACCATTACCGGCCTGAAGAACCCGATGAACAGAAAGAGATTCAGCCATGCCGTCATGAGAAGGAAGTACAGGATCCCTGAGGCAAGGACGAAGGAGCCAACGATAAGCCATATCCTTCTCTTGTCCTTCAGGGTTGCCACCAGAGATATCAGGTAGAGCAGCACCCACAGGGCGCAGGGATTGAAGCCATCGACAAGCCCCAGGATCACGGCCAGGGCGGCCAGCGAGTGCTCGGCAAACACGATCCTGCCGAATATGGGCAGGTCGATCCCCTCTTCGGGGTCTCTGACCGTCGGGGGCGGGCACTCTCCGTCAAGACACTGAACAAGAGCTTCCTCAATGTCACGACCCGTCGTCTCCTCCGAGTCCCACCCCATGAAGACCTGGTTCCCGAAGATCGTAACCGGGAAGAGAGGGGTATCTTCCACGCCCCTGTCGTCCAGCATTTCCAGTAGCAGCCTGTACTCCCTATCGCGCAGGGCATCATGCTCGATTATTGATATCTCGGGGAGTCTTTCCTTCAGTTCAGGGTGGAATTCCTTCTGCTCTGCACAACCCGGACATCCGGTAACGTGGAAGAAATGGACCGGGTAACCGTCATCGGGAAGAGGGTCGACAGCCGATTCATCCACGATGGCAATGACTACTCCCACGATGACCAGGGAGATGATCAGGTACCGCTTGAAGCGGTCCTGGAACGTGTTTCTCAGAAAACCGGTCAACCTGCTAAACACCGTTGGATATCACCTCAGATCATTCTCCTGCTTTTGCCGGGTCTGCCGGGGACTCAGCTCGGGACGAACAGGTTCCTGTAACGAGACTGTCATAACCCAAGGGAGCCATACGTCTACGGGCACCCCCGGAAAGTACATGGCGAGCAACTGACGACGATAAGCATAACACTCTCACTTGCTTCTTTTCCAGCTCGATCGCGTACCGTCACCTTCACCCTAACATGACCGGATGAGTCGGGGGCGGTCCACGTGACTACAGGGCCTTCCCCCTCTATGTCGCCATCATCGCATTTCCACTCGTAGATCAGCGTGCCTCCTGCGTTCGAAACAGTACACACAATATCGTATAGTTGCTCCCGCCCAACCCTGTACTCGAGCGCGCGGTCCTGTATCAGGTAGCAGTGTTCGTGACGATCCGTAGTTAGCTCCAGGGCCTGGATAACCGGCGGCCGATGTTGGCCTGTCAGAACGAGAACTACTCCCAGAATGATGAGGGAGATGATCAGGTACCTCTTGAAGCGGTCCTGGACGGTGTTCCTGATGAAGCCGGTCAACCTGCTAGACATCGTTAGACATCATCTCAGAGCAGCGTCCGCATTCGTGAGCCACTCCGCGTCGGCAACAACCCGTTCGAATGGGGTGCCTTGCGAGCTGCATTCTCAGCCATAGTCAACCCTTTCCTCGCTAACACGATGGCCAGCGCTTGCACGGCGAGCAGGTCACCTTGAGCGTCACACTCTTACTGGCCGTGTTGCCCGCGATGTCGGATACAGTGACTGTAACTGTAACGTCGATGTATGTGTTCGGTGATACCCAGGTAATCACAGAGCCATCATCAGAAACTCCGGACACCTCGCCATCGTCCCAGTCCCACTCGTAGAAGATCTCGTAAAACCTCTCCATATCGGTACCCGGCACTCTGTCCGACACAAGGCACTCAATGCTGTACTCCTCCAGATTCCCGACTGTGTAAGTCCAATCGTCGTGCTTCTCCAGCTTGCACTCCTTATGTGTTATGTGAAAAGGCTCGATCTCGGGAGGCTGATCCGGCATGACATTGATATATATCGTCTCCGTTACCGAGCCCCCATAGCCATCATCCACGGTCACGATAATCCTGTACTCCCCGTAATCCGCTGGAGCGCTCCAGGTGACTTCAGGCCCTGTCCCGATTATCTGTCCGTCGCTCTGCGACCAGTCATAGGTGAGTTCGTCGCCGTCGGGATCCCATGCCTCGCAGTACACCAGCAGGGTTCCTTCCGGATGCACCCATTCTGCATCTGCAGTCAGGTTGTCAATCCTGGGTGGCTCGTTCGCTGTCACGACGATGACAAGGCACTCCGTAGCTGTGGCTCCGCGCGTGTCCGATACGATGACCGAGACGGTGTAGTCACCTTCTGCGTCGGGAGCCGTCCAGGTGACCGTGTCCCCTGGGCCCTCTATCTCGCCGTCATCGCAGGACCACTCGTAACTCAGTTCATCTCCATCAGGGCTGAATGCGACGCAAACAATCTCGGTGCTCCCGGAAGGAAGGACCCTGTCAGACGTGACTTCGAGAGCGGTGATAATCGGGGGATCGGTGGTACCCGGGGGATCGCTTGTTTCATCTGTGCAAGACACCACCGCGATCGCCACCGCGACCGATATGACCAGTATGACTGCAATCAAACTCTTTCTTGTCATCACTCTACCTCCTGTCGGGCCGGGCCTGCTTCATCCTGCGTGAAGCCCAGCGCCTCAACCTGATTTCGCGGCCTCACCAGACATAACACCCTTCGCAGGAAACCACGTCGAAATCGATGCTCTTCTCGACCCAGTTGCCCGCGCCATCAAGTACCCTCACAGTCACTGTAAGGTGCACCGACCTGTCAGGAGCAGTCCAGATAATGGTCGATCCATCCTCTGAGTAGTCGACAATCTCGCCGTCATCGCAGGACCACTCGTAGACGATCTCACCATCAGCGGATGAGGCGATACACTTAATATCATACTCATACGTTCTGATCACTCTGTACCCGGTAGATATCTCCTTCAAGTATTTGTGGTCGGCAGTAACGACCAGGTTCTGGATCTCGGGTGGAGGACCGTCCGACACTATGAGTGTTATCGATTTCTCGTCTTCCCTGCCCTCAGCGTTGGCAACCGTGACTGTGATGTCGTACATGCCGACCTGCCAGGGGGCGTTCCACTGCACCTCCGCGCCTGTTCCGGTAAAACTACCCTCGCTTGCCGACCAACTATAGCTCAGGGTTCCATTGCCAAGGGCCGAGCATGTAAGCCCGATGCTGCCACCCGGAGCGACCCAGTCCGCGTCAGCCGTCAGGCTGCGGATACTTGGCCAGTCGTCGGTACAGGACGCACCCAGGAGCAGCATAATCACTGCCATGATCACCGTCACGGCAATGAGTTTCCTGTTCATTTCTTCACCTGCCACAAAACTCCTCTTTTTCAGGCCCCTATCCGGGGCCGCAAAAATAATGTTACACCATCTGGGTAGAAACGCCAAAAAAGCCCTGGTGATGGTGCCAGGCTCACGGTGGGGTTTCGGACATAAGCATCTCCGTGTCAATGGTCAGTCCGTGCGGCGGTCAGGAGTCCGACCACCTCGGTCTTACCGGGCACCCTTCCCGAACAGACCACCTTCTCATCGATGACGAGGCCGGGGGTGGTCAGAATCGGGTATTCCATGATCTTCTTGAGGTCTCGCACCTCCTCGATCTCAGCGTCAATGCCCATCTCCTCGACCGCCTCTTTCACCGTCTTTTCCAGTTGATGACAGCGGGCGCATCCCGGTCCGAGTATCTTGATCTTCATTGTTCTTACCTCCTCTTGCTTATTGGGCACGAGGCTTCAGCCTCGTGCTACATTCTCGTAGTGCGACCCTGAAGGGCCGTGCGGCATCCCGACCGAATCGGGGCAGTACATTTCCGAATCCGCGCAGTTCACGCTCCTATCATTCCGAAGATGTAGCCGCTGATGGTGGCAAAGACAACCACCAGGACTATGTAGGTCATGGTCTTTCCCGTTCCCATGATGCTGCGCACGACGAGCATATTGGGTAGCGACAATGCCGGGCCGGCCAGGAGAAGCGCCAGGGTAGGCCCCCTGCCCATACCCAGTTCCATGAAGGCACTCACGATGGGAACCTCGGTCAGCGTCGCGAAGTACATCAGCGATCCCGCGAGCGAAGCAATCAAGTTGGCGGAGAGATCGTTTCCTCCTACCCAGTTGCCGATCACGTCTGGAGGGATGAATGTCGTGATTATGCCGGCAACAAAGACACCCCCGAGCAGCCAGGGGAAGATGAGGCGAACAAAGCGCAGCGTCTCCCTCATCCACATTCGCAGTTCCTCTCTGGTAAACCAGCGCCAGAGTACTAGGCCCAGTCCGGCAAGCAGAACACCTGTGACGATCCACTGCTGTGAGGCTGCGAAGACCAGTATACCAACCAGCACAGCGAAGAACACGATCTGCTGCCGCCGGTTCTTCTCCTCACCGCAGGCTAGCAATGCTTCAAAGGCCGCTGGGTCCTTTAGAGATTCTTCCTTGCGGTATATGAGGGCCATGATAAGCCCGATCCCTGCGGCGAAGACAACGGCTCCGACAGCCCGGGCCAGGCCGATGTCGAAGCCGAGTATGCGGGCGGTGTAGACGATGGCCAGGATGTTGATGGCCGGCCCCGAGTAGAGGAAAGCGACTGCCGGGCCTATTCCCGCTCCCCTCCTGTAGATGCCGCCGAAAAGCGGCAGGACGGTACAGGAGCATACGGCGAGGATCATGCCCGACACCGAGGCGACGCTGTAAGACAGCAGCTTCTTTGCCTTCGGACCGAAGTACCTGATGATCGCCCCCTGCGAAACGAAGACGGAGATGGCCCCGGCGATGAAGAACGCCGGAATCAGGCAGGTCAGCACATGTGCCGATAGGTAGTCAAGAAGTGCCTGCCAGCCTCCCTGGAGCAGCCGGGTGAGTATATCCATTATCTCTTGCTTCCGGTTACGGCCGCTCAGGACTGTGAAGCGTTGGGAGACAGGCGGGGATATGGGAGCCTGGCGATGCAGCCGGGGCCGACGCGCTCGGCCGCTTTGAGCCGTTCAAGGTCGGCGGCCAACTGCTCGCTGCCTTCGCAGGCCTTCCTGGTTGCCTCGAGCACGTCTCTCAGATGAGGGGCCATATCCTGCCAGGCAATGGAGTAGAGCGACCAGAGCCCGTCCTTTCTCAACTTGAGAAAACCGACATCATGAAGGGCTCCCAGCACGCGGGATGCCTTGGACTGGGAGATATCGAGGGACTGCATAACCTCACAGACACAGCACTCCCTGTCGAGCAGAAGGTTGAGCACCCTGAGCCTCGACTCATCGGCGAGCACCTTGTAGGCCTTGATGAGATCCTTCATCTTTCCTGCAGACATATATGCATAATCCTGCATCTATGCATATATTAGCGTCCAAGTACCTGGAAGTCAAGCTCGCCGGCCAGATGGCACTCCGAACACCTGCCCTCCCGGCAGTAGTTCCTGAAGATGTGGATCAGGCCCTGCTGGTGGCAGGCACGGAGACGGCAGGCCGGATCCAGGCCGAGCTGCTCCGTCATGTGTCGGGTTACCTCGTTACTCGGCTCTTTGGGGTAGCCGCGGTAAAGGGCCATCGCTTTCCTCGTGACCCCCGGTTCCTTTGCCAGCTTTCCCCACGCGAATGCGAAGGGAAGCAGTACGTTGATCACGATTTCCCGTGCCTTGCCGGGCCCGAGAATGGCCGCCATCCGGGTTCTGCTCTCGAGACCATGGTCGAGATGTTCCTGCCAGCGGTCAGTCGCTGTCACGGTCAGGCCGTTCTCCAGCTTACGATGGCCGCCCGGCGGGGACGCCTGACTCACCAGGTTCAGGAGTCCCGCCAGCAACCTCCGTCCGGCGGGCTCAGTCGCGATCTTGAGGCAGTAACGTTCAAGGAGATAGCTCAGGGCGATGATGCGCCTCACGGGCGAGTTGTTGGGATATGTGTGCGAAAAGGTCCAATCCTCGTGTTTCATGACGACTGCGCTTCGCTGCATCGAACGCCAGGCCTGCTCCAGTTCCCCGGTTTCCTGTGCCGCGGCCCGTCTTTGAGATGGCAGCAGGCCGGCCGTGCCCAGCAGCAGGGCCTGCCTTTCCAGCAAGCCTTCTCTCGACTCGGCATGGCGCAGGGGCACCCTCCGGGCAAGCTCCTCGAACGGCTCTGTGTTCTTGCTGTAGCCCAGAGCCCTCGTTATGCCCCGGTACAGAACCTGCCCTGCCCGACTGCTCTCGTCCTCGCTGACATCGGGATCAAGCATCCCGGCCTGGAAGTGCGCCGCCTTGTGCGTCAACCTTCTCTCACCGGCACTTCTGAGCAGCCTTACCATGCCCTGCCGCCCCACGGAGTCTACGGTGCGGTAGCATGGGAGGGAGCGGGGTAGCAGGTAGGACTGGTGCTTCAATGCCGGCGCCAGGCACAACACGGGAATCGCCCTGCCGCTCTCCAGCACGGTATGTGAGTGAGAGCCACGCCACAGTGCAACATGCAGGATCATCTCGTTGTATCTGGAGTCACGGTGGTGCCCGTGACCGAACCAGTCGCCGGCGTCGGTGTGCACCTCGACACCCCCCTGCATCAGACGGGCTCCGTTCATTATGACGGCATCCAGGAAGTCGGGACCGCTATCGCTGTTGATCCTACCGGGGTAGATGATCGCGATACGCTCACCTCCTGTGGCAGTCAGTTGCTCTCCCGCCAATCGCTGCCACATGAGGGAGACCTCCTTCTCCGGGACCCTTATCCGTTTACGTGTAGTCATGGCAAGAAAAAAAGCCGTTTCTGTACCGGATCGGTCGAATTGCGTTGACGCACGGTCCTGCCGGATTCAAGCAGGAATCCTGACAACTCTGCCTGAGGCACCGTTTCGTACTCGTGTCCTGCGGCTGAGAGCAGCCGCGGGCCTCGATCTCATCCATCGTCGTTATCTTCGGCTCCGTAGGTGAAGCCGCTTCGCTCGGCGATCATGCTGAGCAAGGTAGCCGACGCGCCGCGAGGCTGATACATACCCGTCTCCCACTCGCTTATGGTCTGCTGTCGCGTGCCCAGTTCCTCGGCCATCTTCACCTGGGTCAGGTTCAGGTGCTGCCTCAGCGACCTGATCTCATCCTTACTCCACTGCTTCTTTCTTCTGGCTCTCCGATCCATCAAGCAGATTATACACGTTTTAGTGTAAGAGCGCAAAAACCCGGGGCTTGAGGAAATGCCGCTTGAAATTCTGGCGTTTCCTGTTATAATTGGAATTAGCAATCTCAAGGCCAGAGTGCTAAAATACGACTTAGGAAAGGAGGTAGTATGGCTAAGATTCAACCTTTGGGAGACAGAGTGGTGATAAAACCCACACCCAAGGAAGAGGTAAGCAAAGGAGGGATAGTCTTGCCGGATACAGCGAAGGAGAAGCCCCAGGAAGGCAAGATCATCGCTGTCGGTCCCGGCCGGTTGACCGAAGACGGCACGCGTATAGCCATGGAGGTCAAGAAGGGCGACAAGGTTATCTACTCCAAGTACGCCGGCACCGAGTTCAAGCTGGATGAAGATGAACTGGTGATTATGCGTGAAGGCGATATACTGGGCAAGACGGGTTAGCATTAAGGACTAGCATAAGGAGGTAAGTGAATGGCAAAACAGATCATATTTGGCGAGGAAGCGAGGAAATCTCTTAAAAGCGGAGTGGACACCCTGACCGATGCCATCAGGGTAACCCTCGGCCCACGGGGACGCCCCGTGGCACTGGACAAGAAATGGGGCTCTCCGTCGGTCCTCGACGACGGCGTCTCGATAGCGAAGGAAATTGAGCTGCCCGATCCCTTTGAGAATATGGGGGTGCAGCTGGTGAAGCAGGCGGCAACCAAGACCAACGACCAGTGTGGCGACGGTACCAGCACGTCGATCATCGCGGCGCAGGCCATCATCGCCGAAGGCTTCAAGAACATCGCGGCTGGTGCAGATGCAATGGCCTTGAAGCGCGGCATCGACAAGGGGGTGGAGGTTCTGGTCGAGGAACTCAGGAAGATGTCCACACCGGTGGCCGGTAAGGAACAGGTGGCTCAGGTAGCGGCCATATCGGCCATCGACACCGAGATCGGCGATCTGATAGCCGATGTCATGGAAAAGGTTGGTAAGGACGGCGTGATCACCGTTGAAGAGGGAAAGGGACTGCAGTTCGAGACCGAGTTCGTAGAGGGGATGAAGTTCGACCGCGGCTATATAAGCCCCTACTTCATCACCAATCCGGAGCAGATGAGGGCGGAACTGGAAGACCCCCACATACTGATAACCGACAAGAAGATATCCTCCATCAACGAGATACTGCCTGCACTGGAGAAGATCGTCCAGATGTCCAAGAACCTGGTCATCATCGCCGAGGACGTGGAGGGCGAGTCGCTGGCCACTCTGGTGGTCAATAAACTGAGGGGCACCCTGTCTCCCCTGGCGGTCAAGGCACCGGGCTTCGGTGACAGGAGAAAGGCCATGCTCCAGGATATCGCCGTTCTCACCGGAGGCACTGTCATCTCCGAGGAAGTGGGCAGGAAGCTCGACTCAGTTACCCTTGAGGACCTGGGCAGGGCCAGGAGGGTGATCTCGGACAAGGACAATACGACCATCGTTGAGGGCAAGGGAGACGTAAAGGCCATCGAAGCCCGCATCAAGCAGATCAGGTCTGAGATAGACATCAGCACCTCGGACTACGACAAGGAGAAACTGCAGGAGAGGCTGGCCAAGCTGGCGGGCGGAGTGGCGGTGATCAAGGTGGGCGCAGCCACAGAGACCGAGCTTAAGGAGAGAAAGCACCGGGTGGAGGACGCTCTATCGGCAACTCGAGCAGCCGTCGAGGAAGGAATCCTCCCTGGCGGCGGCATCGCGTTCCTCAACGCCCTGCCCGGCCTGAAGAAGCTCAAGTTAAAGGGCGACGAGGCTACCGGGGTGGCCATATTGAGGCGTGCCCTGGAGGAACCGCTGAGATGCATCGCTCAGAACAGCGGCCGGGAGGGGTCGGTGGTGATCAACGAGGTGAAGACCAGCAAGCCCGGTATCGGATACGACGCCCTGAAGGATGAACTGAACGTGAACATGATAGAAAGGGGCATCGTGGATCCGCTCAAGGTTGCGAGGAGTGCTCTGCAGAATGGAGCGAGCATCGCCACCATGATCCTGACTACGGAGTCGCTGGTGACCGACATTCCTGAGAAGGAGAAGGCGCCGGCTATGCCACCGGGCGGCGGATATCCCGACTACTAGACGCCTACTGATCGGCAGAATCAAGCAGAGGGGGAACCGCCTGAAGGCGGTTCCCCCTCTCTGTTACGACTGGATTCCCAGCAGTTCCTTGAGAGGTTTCTCCTCTTTGACCGGGCCGGTTACCGCCAGATTCAGCCCGTGTTCGGTCAGGACCTGGTCCGCCACCTCTTTCATGTTGTCCAGCGTGATATCGTCAATGATAGCGACAACATCGTCCATGCTCAGTATCTGGTTGTTGAGGATTTCCTGGCCGCCGTACCACAACGCCACGTTTCGGCTGTCCTCGAGCCTCAGGTATAACCTGCCTTTCGAAAGTTCCTTCGCCCTGGTAAGCTCACCGGCGGTCATCTCGGTCTTGATTTCGGATATCACCTCCAGGATGGCGGCGACTGCGACCTCGACCTTGTCAGGGGCGACCCCCGCATAGATTGTGTAGGTCCCGGAATCGAGGAAGTGCTCGGTATAGCTGTGAATGTCGTAGGCCAGTCCCCTGCGCTCTCGTATCTCCGTGGACAGGCAGCACGACAGCATGTCTGGGCAAGGAACTGCCTGTCGAAATCCATAGAGAGCAGTGCGTCAGGATCGAACTGGCCCGCCCCTTCCCATCCTACGGTATATGGACGATGAAGGGGGCCATTGTTCCCGATTTCGATGACAGGGTTATCCTGCACAGCTTCCAGGAGTGGCCCGACATGGTGACGGACTTCGATGGTTCAACCACCGAACAGAACAAACTATCGGCAATAGAGATGGCCGCGGAGTTGTTTCCCGAGATGGAGAAGGGGACGGTGGTTGAGCACAGGGGTGACCTCGAGTGCTGGGCCCCGGTGCTGCGGATGCAGCCCGCTCTGGGTCGTCATCCCGAGTGGGACAATGTCTACGTTGCAAGCCGGTTGGGCACCTTCGGATTCGCACTGAGCCTGAGTGTTGGAGAGATCATGGCAGACCTCATAGCTCGAGGCGGACGGGCTCCATACCGCGTGGAGAAGCTGCTTGAGTTCCTGTCACCGGCGGAACTGAAGCAGGACACGAACTGAGGTTCTGCGGTCACCGAATGGAGGCATGGGCAGAAGACGGAGAAGAAGAGAAGCCGAACGGAGGCTGGCCAGGGCCAGCAGGCGCACCCCGATCACGATCTGGACCGTCGTCATTGTCGTGGTGGTAGTCCTGGCCGTGGGACTGTCCCGGACCTGCCGGTGATGGAATGGATCGAGAACATGTCCGACATTCACCGAGGGATACGGCCGTCCTATCGCTGACCGTGCTACTGCGCCCGGTGTAGTCCGGGACCTCTTGACAGTGTGTCGCAGGTCATATAGTATGGTTGCAGGGATTAGAAACGATGTCCGCTCTGTGTCCCGGCACAGATAGAGTTTCGGAAGAGCGCCGGATCCACGGCGAAGCGACATTATAGTAGAACAGGCGGATGAAGAAGGCTATAACACTCACTTCAGCGGTGCTCGTGCTGGCGCTGGCACTGTCTCTGCCGGCGCTGGCCGAAGAGAGCCAGAGTGTGACCATCACCATGACCGGAGCCTCTCACATTGGCATCAGCCTGAATGTTGAACACTGGCCGCTCGGTGAAGTAGCTCCGAACAAGGACTACTATACCAGCCCGCCGATAGAGTGGTGCACTTTGACCGTAACCGGCAACTCCCCCGTGAACACCTTCATCATGGGTCAAGATGCCACATGGGTCGACGACCCGGGGGCCTACAGGTGGGTGCTGAGCGACGACGGGAGTACTGGCCCGGACGTGTACGGCCTGTGGTTCCGCATATCCGGTGATACGACGAGGGGGCCGCACGGAGACGGCTATGTGCCGATCACCGGCACTCTTAGCGAGTTCTGGCCCTATGGTGGTGAAGGCGACAGCCTGCAACCGGATGACACCAAGAGGTTCGGCCTGCTGCTGCGTACGCCGACCGAGTTCGTCGGCGGGAGGACGATGGAAACCCAGATCACGATAGTCGCAGTGGCTCCATAAAGGCAGCGATGCCTTCGCTCAACAGTCAGCCCGCCATGGCTTGTGCTTTGATCCCGGGCACGCAACACCACCGAGCAGGACCGATGCGGTGGCCCGCTGAATCTATGGTGCGGGAGTGCACGGCAGTCGAAGGTCTGTCGATTCCCTGAAACCTCAGTGCAACCCTATGTAACCGGAAAGAAACCCCCGGAAACCGGCCGGTTACTGACATCCCTCTGGCTTTCCATTAGACTGGACGCTGCTAGAGTAGTACTTTCGTACTGATAGGGAAGAAATGAGCGCCGTTCGTCCGTTGGTCTCTCGGGTAGATGCAGGAACAGGTATCGCGAGCTGCGCGGCTTTCATAATCCTGAATATCCTGGATAGCGTCCTCACCGCAGTTGCTCTCGGTCTAGGGAGCCACGAACTCAACCCTCTCCTCAGCCCCACGCTGGGCGCGGATCCGGCGTTCAAGTGGCTCATCTCCTCGGCAGTAGTCCTGACCATCGTCCTGGCGAGGCGAGGATGGCTGCTGAGGCCGCTCAACTTCGGAATGGTGCTTGTCTGTGCCTGGAACAGCATTGCCATTCTGACCTGGATCTGAGGTTCGGCCGGATCCAGCGCTTCACCTTTCAGCTGATCCTGACGTCTTGACCGGAATCTCTGTTGCAGGAGATGCAGGATGTTGACGGGTGGCTCTCACACCGGAGCCCCGTCAACGGCGGTGTCATTAATGCAGGGCTGCGGAAGAGACGGGGCGGTTACGTTTCCTGAGGTTCGTCGAGCTTGTACAGATGCTCAGGGCTTTCCAGGTGATCCAGGTACAAAGTGCCGTTCAGATGGTCTATCTCGTGTTCCAGCACCTGCGCCAGCAGGCCCTCCCCCCTGATGCGGATCTCCTTCCCCTGGCGGTCCTGGGCCTTCACCTTAACTGTCAGTGATCTCTTGATCTCACCGTGATAACCCGGCATCGAGAGGCAGCCTTCAGTGAGGGTGCGCTCGCCGGTTCTCCTCACTATCACCGGGTTGATCAGCGTGATGATGTCGTCATCGGGCATGGCGACGACTGCTATGCGTAAGGGTACACCTATCTGGGGAGCGGCGAGGCCAATACCGCCGTTGGCCTGCAGGGTATCGATCATGTTATCGATAATCCGCTGAACCGAACGGTCGATCCGGCTCACTCTCTTCGCCCTCTGCCTCAGCACAGGGTCGGGCAGGTTCCGTATCCGCAATACTGCCATGATAGTTTGAAGGTCCTGCTGTGTTCTCGTACCGCACTGATTATAGCACCGGTGACCGAAGCGATTCACCGGGGGGGGGTATCCAGGCCAGCGCACCACCACTGTTGACAGCTTCTTCTCAGGATGATAATATAAGTATATTAGTGTATACTAATATGAATGAGAAAGGTCGAGCACAACTGCAGGAAAGCATTGATGAGCAGACAGCGCTTTTCGGGGCGCTGGCTGACCCTACCCGGTTGAGGCTTCTGAAGCACCTCCAGCGTCAACGTCGCCCGGATGCACTCTGCGTGAATGCTCTCGCCAGTCTACTGGGCATATCCCAGTCGGCGGTGTCGCAACACCTGCGGGTGCTGAAGGGTATCGGACTGGTGAATGGAGAGCGGCGGGGCTATCATGTGCACTACTTCGTCAACGAGGACGCGCTGGAGAGGTGTCGCATCCTGGTCTCAGAAGCTATCGGTGTTGAGGAGCCTCAGGGTGAGCAGTTGTGTACAGAGAACTGTCATGAAAGGAGGGAACAAGATGTGCCATCATTCTGAATGTGGCTGCGGACAGCAGGCTCGCCATGCACCCGGTCACGGCTCCTGTCACCAGGGCGGTTGTTGCTGTGGTTCAGGGCATGTGCCACGGAGATTCCGCACCAGGGAAGAGATCGCCGAAGGGCTCGAGGAGTACCTCAAACAGCTCAGGGCCGAGGCGAAGGGCGTAGAGGAACAGCTCGCTGAACTCAAGAAGAGAGGCTAGGCATACCGGTATTGCCATCGCATAAGAGAGCGATCATCGAAGTAGCCGGGCTCACCAAGCGCTACGGCGAGGTTCTCGCCGTGGATGGCATCAGCTTTGATGTGAGCGAAGGTGAGGTGTTCGGCTTTCTGGGCCCCAACGGCGCAGGCAAGACTACGACGATAAATCTGCTGACAGGTCTGGCCCGTCTGGATCGGGGAACGATCCGCATAGGCGGTATCGACTGCACACGCAACCCGAAGGCGGGCCAGCACCTGGTCGGCACGGTTCCCGACGAGAGCAACCTCTATCCCGAGCTGACGGGCTATGAGAACCTCTCATTCTGCGCAGCCCTCTATGGCGTGCCGAAGCTTCGCCGCGAGAGGCGGGCGCGGGAGCTGATCGATGTATTTGGACTCACGGCTGCCGCCGACCGCAAGTTCGAGACCTATTCCAAGGGCATGAAGCGCAAGCTCACATTCGCCGCCGGCATGATACACGAGCCGCCCATCCTGTTCCTGGACGAACCGACCACCGGTATAGACGTAGCCAGCGCACGCCAGGTGCGGCAGATAATCTCCGATCTCCACAGGCAGGGGATCACCATCTTCCTCACAACCCACTACATCGAGGAAGCCGAGCGGCTCTGCGAGAGGATTGCCTTTATCGTCAACGGCCGGATAGTGAGAACCGATAGTACGAAGGCCCTTCTACAGCCGGTGCAGAGCAGGAACGTGCTTCGTCTGACCGTCTCCGACTCTGTGTTGAGCCTCTCCGAAGAGCTGAGCGCCGCATTCCCGGGGCACGAGTTTCAGCCTGCAACAGCCGGACAGTTGTGGGTTGAGTCCGCGGATCCGATTAACCTCGCTCCCCTGATACGTTTCCTGGAGGAGCGGGGCATCCATGTGACCGAGGCGCGTCGCCACCTGCCCTCGCTTGAAGATGTGTTCGTAGAGGTTACCGGGATCGAAGCCGACCTGATGAAGAAGGATAAGGAGAAGGCTGGAGGAGGAGCAAACCAGTGAAGCGCTGGATTGCGTTCCGGAGCATCATCGCCAAGGACGTGAGGACCTATTATCTCAAGCCGCCCAATATCAGTTGGGGCATCATCTTTCCCCTGGCGTGGACCGGCATGTTCTTCATCAGGGCCGGCCACGGATTGGACAGCATACGCGATCTGCTGCCCGGGGTTATGACCATAGCCATCCTCTTCGGCACCACGTCCATGCTAGCGGTGACCATCACCTTCGAGAAGAGGCAGCGCTCGTTCGACAGACTGCTGCTGGCTCCTATACCGCTTGAACTGCTGATGCTGGCCAAGACCTCGGGGGCCATTCTCTTCGGGATAGTCAACGCGTTCGTTCCCGTGATAATCGCCGCATTCCTGGCAGACCTGTCCGGAGTCGCCTGGTCGCTGGTGATGCCGGCTATCCTGCTGATCGCCGTTGCATCGACCTTCCTCGGCCTCTTGATCGCGGTCTCAGTTAGCCAGGTCTTCGAGGCCCAGACCTTTTCCAACTTCTTTCGCTTTCCCATGATATTCCTTTGCGGGCTCTTCATCCCGATCATGTCCCTTCCGGCCTTCATCCGGCCACTCTCGTACGCCCTGCCATTGACGTATGGCGTGGATGTACTGCACGGAGCAGTGCATGGCGGCAACTTAATGCCCTTCGCGCTTGATTACCTGGTTCTGGGAGCGTTCTGCGTCGCCCTCTTCGCTTTGAGCCTGTACAACATCAGGCGTAAGTGGATCCTCTGATAGCCGAAGGGGGTCCGGCCTGCGTGGAGGCGTTGTACTCCGATCTGGCTACCTTTCCGGCTTGACGCCCAGGAAGACGAAGCTGCTGCCGGGCTCTAACTCACTGTGCTCGAATGGTACAGCACGGGGCGAGAACCCGGCGTCGCCGATGAAGCGCAGCCAGTCTTCGTGTCCGAACAGCCCGCAGATATGACGGTCGTATTCGCAGCGAACCTCGTTGCCGTCTCGAAGAAGCAAGGCGAAGTCCACGGTGTAGAAGGTGTCGGCCGGGTCGGGGTCGTGGACCCATTCCAGGTAGCGCATGGCTCTTCCTTCGCCGTCATGCCCGCCGTGGCCGGTCGAAGGGCGGAAGCTCTCGCGCGTATAGTCGGGGTCGAACAGGGCGACGCCGCCGTTCCGGCAGTGCACGAAAGCCGTCTCGATGGCCCGCCTCAGGTCGTCCTCAGTGATCATGTACGCTATCGCATCGTGTATGAACACGGCATCGAACTCACGTCCGAGCCTGATGCTGCGCATGTCACCCTCTATGTGTTCGCACTCGGGGTTAAGGGTGCGGCTCACCGCCAGCATCTGCGGAGATATGTCGGTCAGGGTCATCGTGAAGCTGGCTTTCAGATAAGATGCGTTGTTGCCGCCGCCGCTGCCCAACTCGAGCAGTGTCTCCGGGGGAGTGGTGGACGCGCCGACGATAGCCCGACGGAAGAACTCCGCTTCTTCGGAGTAGTCATCAGGCGATGTCAACAGGTGAAACCAGGGAGCCAGTCCACCGTATATGTGTGGTGTCTTTCCTGACAAGACGCTACCTCCGGGGCCGGAACCGGGTTGCAGTAACTCTGCACACCTGATGCGGCCGTTGTTCCAGGACACCAGATCCTTCGTGTCTACCAGCTAAGCTGGAGGTCGAACTCCAGCGTCTATCGCCTACAGCGTGTCGAGACCTGCCCCGTTTGACGCTATGACATCCCCGTACCAGCAGGCGGAATCCTTGAGTATCCTCTTCTGGGAAGGGTAGTCGACGTAGATGAGGCCGAAACGCTGCTTATAGCCTTCGGTCCATTCGAAGTTATCGAGGATCGACCACTGGAAGTAGCCAAGTACGTCAACACCGTCTCCACATGCCCTGCGCAACTCCAGGAGGTAGCGGCGGAGGAAGTCGATCCGCTGCGGGTCATGGACAGCGCCGTCCATCGCAACCCAGTCGATGTTTGCCATTCCGTTCTCGGTGATCAGGATCGGCAGCCCGTATCTCTCCCAGTAGAACCTCGGCCCCCAGTAGAGCCCTTCGGGCAGGACGGGAAAATTGAAGGCCGTCATAGCCTGGCCTGCAGGGAGAGGCACGATCTCCGGGCGGCCGTCCTCGCCGGCGCGGGTCGGCTGGCTGAAGTATACGTTCACACCGAAGAAATCCAGCGGCTGGCAGATCGTCTGCATATCCCCTTCGTTGACTGCCGGCATGTCGGCTCCGAACAACGCCAGGGCGTCCTCGGGATAACGACCGAGAAACACGGGATCGGTCCACCATGTGTTGTTCCAGCAGGTCCTGTCGGTGATCGCGAACATGGACTGCCTTGCGGCTGCTATGTCTCGGGGGCTTTCGGTCGCCGGAGTGTTGACCAGGCCTACCGGGGCAAGGCCTATCAGGGGATGCGTCCTGGAGCCGGTGCGAATGGCCTGCACCGCCTTCCCGTGGGCCAGCAGCGCGTTGTGAGCGGCCGTTAACACCCGGCCGAACTCGAGCCTGTCTCCCGGAGCGTGAAACCCGAACTGGTGCCCCAGTCCGATGAAGCACTGAGGCTCGTTGAGAGTAATCCAGTATCTGACCCTGTCCGAGAGCTTATCGACTACTACTCGGGCGTAGTCGGCAAACCAGTCGGAGCTATCCCGAGCCAGCCAGCCGCCCTGGCGATAGAGCTCATACGGGTAGTCCCAGTGGAACAGGGTGATGTAAGGGACGATGTCCGATCTGAGAAGATCGTCGACCAGGCTGTCGTAGAACGCAAGCCCTGTCGGGTTCACGGCCCCGGTCCCTCCCGGGATGACGCGGGGCCAGGATATGGACAGCCTGTAGGCGCTCAGGCCGATCTCCTTCATCAGGCTTATGTCTTCGCCGTATCTGTGGTAGTGGTCGCAGGCCACGTCACCGGACTGGTTACTCCAGATTCTTCCCGGCTGCCGGCAGAACTCGTCCCATACCGAAGGCCCCTTCCCGTCTTCACGGGCTGCCCCTTCTATCTGATACGAGCTTGCTCCGGCGCCCCAGACAAAGTCACTCCGAAAAGCCATCTCTCCCTCCTTCTGAGATTATAGCATTCCTAGGCGAGGTGGACGGACGATGAGCGGGAAAGCCGCCAGGGTGCCGGCGCCAGAAGACGTTACCAACCGGCATGGCAGCGGCCATGCCGGTCGGGCGTGCCCGGGACAGATGTTATAATTGCCTCAGGATGCAGCACGGTGAGGACTTCTCCGAGATCGAGGTGTACGCGCATTTCGAGCGGGGGCAGGTCAGGGTCGGCTGGCTCGAGGGCAGGCCGGGGAAGGGAAGCGGTTGACGCCGGCGCATATCTTCATGCTACTGGCTATGGGAGCCGGCGCCGGTTTTGCCAGCGGCCTGCTGGGTGTGGGCGGGGGCTTCATCATGGTCCCCCTGAGTTACTGGATAATCCTGGACATGGGCTTTGCCGATGAACTGGCCTACATGACGGCCATCGGCACCAGTCTTCTGGTGATCCTGCCCACTGCCGTGAGCGGCACCTGGAGGCATGACAGGCGGAAGGCCGTCCACTGGAAAACGGCCCTGGTTCTTGGCCCATGTGCCATGGTGGGTGCTCTGGCAGGGTCTGTCCTGGCTGCCCGTCTGCCGGTCGAAGCGCTGCAAACAGGCTTCGGTGCCCTGATGCTGGCGGTCGCGCTGTGGATGGGCCTGGGGCTGGTGTCCGGGCTGAGACCAGAGCAAGCGGACATCAGGACGAACCCCTGGCTTGTGGCGGCTCTCGGCCTCCCGATAGGCGTGGTGACCGGGCTGACAGGTCTTGGCGGCGGCGTTGTGATAGTTCCGGTACTGGTGCTGGCCTTCCGCTTCCCCATGCATGTTGCCATAGGCACCTCCATAGCGTCGATTATGTTCGCCGGCCTGGGCGGCATGATCGGCTACATTCGTAGCGGGCTGGGGGTACCCGACCTTCTCCCGTACTCGATAGGCTATGTGAACCTGCTGCCCGTAGGCCTGTGCCTGATAGCGGCCAGCATACCGATGGCGCAACTTGGAGTCAGGGCGGCACACGCACTGCCGGCGAGAAGACTGCGGTACATCTTCGTCGCCTTCATGGTCTACACGGGGCTGAGGATGATCGGCGTCTTCTGAACANCCTCTAGGTCAGCAGATNGGGGGCGAAGAGNAGTANNGCGCCNAGGAGCATNAGTATNACGGCACCNACAGGCCGGGCGTACTTGGCATACTTCACTCCCAGGTTGGAGGTCATGGCAATCGCNGCCGAGCCGAAGATGACCAGGTTGTCAAGCATGAAGAAGAANACGTACAGCAGTATGTAGCCNTAGTANTGGAATGTGGACAGGTCGGCCAGGGCCAGCACCTGGGTGAAGACCATGGGAATCGCCGCCGAGCACACGAACTCNATGGAGTTCACGACAAAGGCGAGGGCAATAATCCCCAGTATGGTGGCGATGCTTATNGGTGAGGCGACGATCCTCTCCATTCTGGCCATCGTCCTGGCTCTCGATTCCTCACCGGTCACCTGACAGACAACCTCGCCCCTGGCTTTGATGTAGTCGTGTAGCTGAAGTATTCCGCCACCAAGAGCCACAAGACCGATGATCACCATTACCGGCCGGAAAAACCCGATGAACAGGAAGAGATTCAGCCATGCCGTCATGAGGAGGAAATACAGGATCCCCGAGGCAAGGACGAACGAGCCTACGATAAGCCATATCCTTCTCTTGTCTTTCAGGGTTGCCACCAGCGATATCAGGTATAGAAGCACCCACAGGGCGCAGGGGTTGAAGCCGTCGACAAGCCCGAGGATCACGGCCAGCGCGCCCAGCGAGCGTTCGGAAAACACGATCCTGCCGAAGATGGGCAGGTCGATCCCATCGTCGGGGTCTTTAGCTGTTGGGGGAGGGCACTCTCCGTCGAGACACTGCACGAGCGCTTCCTCGATGGCCCGGCCCGTAGTCTCCACCGAGTCCCACCCCATGAAGACCTGGTTTCCGAAGATGGTAACCGGGAACAGGGGAGTATCATCCACGCCCCTCTCATCCAGCATCTCCAGCAGCAGCCTGTAGTCCCTGTCGCGCAGAGCATCACGCTCGATTATTGAGATCTCGGGGTTTCTTTCCTTCAGCCCGGGGTGGAAGTCCTTCTGCTCTGCACAGCCCGGACAGCCCGTAACATAGAAGAAATGGACCGGATAACCGTCATCGGGAAACGGGTCGACCGCCGTTTCATCCACTATGGCAATGACTACTCCCACGATGACCAGGGAGATAATCAGGTACCTCTTGAAGCGGTCCTGGAACGTGTTCCTCAGAAAACCGGTCATCCTGCTAAGCATCGTTCGATATCACCTCAGATCATTCTCCTGCTTTCGCCGGGTCTGCCGGGGATTCAGTATGGGACGAACAGTGGCTTGTAACGGGCCTGTCATAACCCGAGGGCGCCATCTGTCTACGGACACCCCCTGAAGGTGCATGGCGAGCAACTCACCACATTCAGTGTCACACTTTCGCTGGCTGTTCTTCCCGTGCTATCCGATACGGTCACTGTGATTGTCACGTACTTCGACGTATTCGGAGCAGTCCAGGTGATCAGGGAGCCTTCCCCCTCTATCTCACCGTCCTCGAACTCCCACTCGTAGCTCAGCTCAAGATGGTCGGGGTGGTGGGCAACGCACTCGATATCGTACATTTGCTGTCGCCCGACCTTGTATCGAAAGCCGCTCTCCTTTATCAGATAGCAGTGTCCGTGGCGGTCCGTTGTGACCTCCACAGCTTCGATAACCGGTGGCTGACCTGTCTCGACGCTGACACGCAGCGTACCTGTGTCCGAGCCACCATGACCATCGCTCACGACAACCGTTATCTCGTATTTGCCGACTTCTTCGGGAGCAGTCCACGTTACAGTCGCGCCCGTGCCGCTGATGGTGCCATCGGTGGCCGTCCAATCATAGCTCAACTCATCACCGTCGGGGTCTTCAGCCTCACATGTTATCTGGAGGCTACCTGCCGGGAGAGTCCAGCCGGCATCGGCGGTGAGGCTGATGATCCCCGGCGGAACGTTGGCCTTCGAGGTTACTCTTATTCTCTTTGTATCAGTGTTGCCGCGGTGGTCCGAGACGGTGACCTCAATGTGAAAGAAGCCTTCGGAAGAGGGAGCTGTCCAGACCACCACGGCTCCTTCACCCTCTATTGAACCTCCGCTCGCCTGCCATTCATAGTTAAGCTCAACGCCATCACGGCCAGATACGATGCACTCGATCTCAGTGCTCCCCGAAGGAAACACCCTCTCGGACGCAGCCTGCAGGGCGACAATCTCCGGCGGGCGGGCGGCCAGCACCGCGGGCAAAAGGACAGCAAGCAGCACCGCCACTGAGGCGACCAGGATTACTGTTATCAACCTCTTTCTCGTCATCTCTCTATCTCCAGTCAGGTCTCAGCCTGGCGGTAAGCCAGGCTTTCAAGGGCCACGCCATGCCGCAACGGTGCCATCTATCTACGGGCACCCCCGGAACGTGCACGGCGAGCAACTCACTACATTAAGGATAACACTTCCCGTGGCTTCTCTTCCACTTCGATCGCGTACCGTAACCTTCACCGTGACTTCACCGGATGAGTTGGGGGCGGTCCAGGTTACTACAGGCCCTTCACCATCTATCTCACCACCGTCGTACTCCCATTCGTAGAGCAGTGTGGCCGTTGTACTGAGCATAGTGCACTCGATATCATACAGCTGCCCTCTTCCAACCTTGTACTTCAGACTGTCTTCCTGTATCAGGTAGCAGTGTTCGTGACGATCCCTGGTGACCTCGAGGGCCTGGATGATCGGCGGCTGTTGCTGGCCTGTCAGAACGAGGACTACTCCCAGAGTGATCAGGAGTATAATCAGATGCCTCTTGAGGCGATTCTGGAAAGCGTTCTTCAGAAAACCGGTGAACTTGCTAGCCATCGTTGGATATCATATCAGAGCAGTGTCAGTATTCGTCAGTCACTCCGCGCCGGCGACAACGGGTACAAACGTGTGCCTTACGAGCCGCATTCCCAGCCATAGAAGACTCCGTTCTCGCTAACACGATGGCCAGCGCTTGCACGGAGAGCAGGTCACCCTGAGCGTGACACTCTGAGTGGCCGTATTGCCCGCGATGTCGGATACAGTGACTGTAA